>JAEEGF010196680.1_pt1 | contig 15572 bp, 11 predicted proteins | sample 9134171 | NCBI WGS metagenome assembly JAEEGF01 (sample SAMN16246542, study PRJNA631951) | gut metagenome | biome: gut microbiome; feature: rumen; material: AP-attached | host: Bos | place: Iran: Karaj | collected 2018-10 | reverse complement strand
TGAATCAACAACAACATGTTTCAGGGTAAGATACTGTTTGTAAAGAAGAGCGGATTCTATTGTAGAATTACTCCAGATAGGTATAGCCGTACAGGCCGCTGCGATAGTTGGAGAGGAACTCCTTACCCTCCTCGAGGGTGATCTTGCCCTGCTTGACGCTCTTGGCCACCCAGATTTCCAGCTGGCGGACCAGCTTCTTGGGCTCATACTGCACATATTCCAGCACTTCGGCAACTGTCTCGCCGTCGATAATCTGGTCAATGTGGTAGCCATTGTCCTTGACAGAGATGTGAACGGCGGTGGTGTCACCAAAAAGGTTGTGCATGTCGCCGAGGATTTCCTGATAGGCTCCCACAAGGAAGACGCCGAGGTAGTAAGGCTCGTTCTTCTTCAGGGCATGAACGGGCAGCGAGTGTGAGTTGTGCCGGTTAGTGACGAAATTGGCAATCTTTCCATCGCTGTCGCAGGTGATGTCCTGCAGCGTGGCGTTGCGCGTGGGACGCTCGTTGAGCCGTTGGACGGGCATGATGGGGAACAACTGGTCGATGGCCCACGAGTCGCTGAGGCTCTGGAACAGCGAGAAGTTGCAGAAATACTTGTCGGCCAGCAGTTTGTCGATGTTCATCAGCTCCTCTGGCACGTGCTTGAGGTTCTTGGCCAGCGCATTGATTTCGTGGCAGACGCTCCAGTACATGGCCTCAATCTCGGCACGCGTCTTGAGGTCCACAATGCCGTGGGCAAAGAGGTTGAGCACTTCCTCGCGTATCTGCTCTGCGTCGTGCCAGTCTTCCAGGATGTTGCGCGGTGAGAGGTTGTCCCATATCTCGTAGAGGTCCTTCACCAACTGGTGAGAGTTCTCGTCGGGCTCGAACTCCTCGTCCATCTCGGGCAGCGAAGCAGTCTCCAGCACGTCGATGACGAGCACGGAGTGGTGGGCAGCCAGCGAGCGTCCGCTCTCGGTAATGATGTTGGGGTGGGGAAGGTTGTTCTTGTTGGCTGCATCCACGAAGGTGTAGATACAGTCGTTGACGTACTCCTGGATGGAGTAGTTGACGGAGCTCTCGCTCGACGGGGAGCGGGTGCCGTCGTAGTCAACGCCCAGTCCGCCGCCGCAATCCACGAAGTCAACGTTATACCCCATCTTGTGCAGCTGGATGTAGAACATCGAGGCTTCGCGCAGAGCGGTCTGTATGCGACGAATCTTGGTAATCTGGGAACCGATGTGGAAATGGATGAGGCGCAGGCAGTCGCGCATGTCGTTCTTGTCGAGCAGCTCGAGGGCTTCCAGCAACTGGGCGCTGGTGAGTCCGAACTTCGAGGCGTCGCCGCCGCTCTCTTCCCACTTGCCGCTGCCCGAGCTGGCCAGCTTGATGCGGATGCCGATATTGGGGCGTACGCGCAGCTTCTTGGCCTCCTTGGCAATGAGCTCCAGCTCGTTCATCTTCTCAACGACGATGAAGATCTGCTTGCCCATCTTCTGGGCGAGCAGGGCCAGCTCGATGTAGCTCTGGTCCTTGTAGCCGTTGCAGATGATGATGGAGTCACTCTGGCACTGCATGGCGATGACGGCGTGCAGCTCAGGCTTGGAACCGGCTTCCAGTCCGAGGTTGAACTTACGTCCGTGGGAGATGATCTCCTCTACCACGGGCTGCATCTGGTTGACCTTGATAGGATAGACCACGTAGTTGTCGGCCTTGTAGTCGTACTCCTTGGCGGCCTTCTTGAAGCAGCTCCACGTCTTCTCGATGCGGTTGTCGAGAATGTCGGGGAAACGCAGCAGCACAGGCGACTGTACGTCGCGCAATGCCAACTCGTCCATCACTTCGCGGATATCAATCTGCGTACCGTCCTTGCAGGGCGTCACAAAGACGTTGCCCTGTTCGTTGATGCCGAAATAGCTGGTGCCCCAGCCATTGATGTTGTAGAGCTCCTTAGAGTCCTCAATCGTCCACTTCTTCATAGGCTCAGTAGTTCCTTTATATTGTTTACGGTAATGTGAATCTTGTCGTAGGTATCCATCAGGCTGACATCGACAACATGCTGTGCCTGGGCGTAATAGGGTGTGCGCTTCTCTAACTGCTGGCGGATGAAGCAGATGAGTTCCTCAGGCGACTTGTCTTTCAAAAGCGGGCGCTCGGTCTTTCCCATCAGCAGGTGCTTGTAGAGCACTTCGGGTTCGGCTTTGAGCCAGACGACGTCTGCCTGCTGCGTCATATACTCCATGTTGTCAAAGAAACAGGGCGTGCCGCCGCCACAGCTGACGATGACGTCCTCAAACTCTGCCACCTCGTGCAGCATGCTGCGCTCTATCTGGCGGAACCCATCCTCACCGACTTCGGCAAACAGCTGGGCCACCGTCTTGCGGCGGCGGCTCTCTATGTACCAGTCAAGGTCATAGAAGCGCAGACCGAGTTCCTTGGCGAGTGCCCGTCCGACGGTCGTCTTGCCGGAACCCATATAGCCGATGAGAATGATTCTTCGCATTATTTGTTCACAATCTTCATGCACTCCTCATAGGTGAGGTCGGCAGCCCGCTCGTGCATGTTCTTAGGCAGGCGGTAGTTCTTGCCGTCATAGGCAATGTAGGGACCGAAACGGCCGTTGAGAATCTCCAGCTTGTCGTCTTCGGCAAACAGCTTGAGGTGGCGCTGAGCCTCCTGGGTGCGGCGTTCGCGGATGAGGGCGATGGCCTCGTCGAGCGTGAAGCTCATGGGGTCGGCATCCTTCGGCAGTGAAGCATACTTGCCGTTATGCAGCACGTAGGGACCGAAGCGGCCGGCACCGATGGTGACCTTGCTGCCCTCGTAGCTGCCTATCTCACGCGGCAGGCGGAATAGTTCCATGGCCTCCTCCAGCGTGATGGTCTCAATGCTCTTTTCCTTGGGAATCTGGGCAAACAGCGGCTTAACCTTATCCTCGGCAGTGCCCACCTGAACCACAGGACCGAAACGGCCTATCTTCACAAACACGGGACGGCCGCTCTTGGGGTCGTTGCCCAGCTGACGCTCGCCGGCACGATGGTCCTGACGGACATTCAGCGTCTGCTCTACCGTAGGTTCGAAGTCGTTGTAGAACTGTTCCATCATCTCGTTCCACTTCTCCTTGCCCTCGGCAATCTTGTCAAAGTCCTGCTCCACCTTGGCGGTGAAGTTGTAGTCCATGATGGTGGGGAAGTATTCCATGAGGAAGTCGTTGACCACGATACCGATGTCCGTAGGCAACAGCTTACCTTTCTCTGAGCCGGTTATCTCCTTGCGATTCTTCTCTGTTACCTGTTTACCTTTCAGTGTAAAGACGGAATACTGGCGCTCCGTACCTTTCTTGTCGCCCTTCTCCACGTATTCACGCTGCTGGATGGTGGAGATGGTCGGTGCGTAGGTAGAAGGACGGCCAATGCCAAGCTCTTCGAGCTTCTTAACCAGCGATGCTTCCGTATAGCGCAGGGGTGGCTGGCTGAAACGCTCCGTCGCTGATACCTCACGGCGCTCCAGGGTCTGGCCAACCTTCAGCGGCGGCAGCAGATGGCCGTTCTCCGTTGACCATTGTCCGTTGTCTGCCGAGCGCTGGGCGTTGTCAGCAGACTGCTGTCCGTTGTCCTCATCGTCCAGCGACTCACGGTAAACCTTGAGGAAACCGTCAAAGGTGATGACCTCGCCTTGTGCGATGAAATCGCCTATTTCTACCGTTGTCTTCTCCATTTCCGCATCTGCCATCTGTGAGGCGATGGTACGTTTCCAGATGAGCTCATACAGACGCTTCTCCTGTACCGTGCCCTCTACCTCCGTGGCGTCCATAAACGTCGGACGGATGGCTTCGTGAGCCTCTTGGGCTCCTTTACTGTTGGTGTGGTACTGACGTGTCTTGCTATACTTGTCACCATAGAGGCGCTTGATTTCCTCGCGGCTGGCTGCCAGACAAAGGCTGGAGAGGTTGACGGAGTCCGTACGCATGTAGGTGATGCGTCCGCTTTCGTACAGGCGCTGTGCTACCATCATGGTCTGACTGACCGTAAAGCCCAGCTTGCGGGCGGCTTCCTGCTGCAGGGTGGAAGTGGTAAAGGGAGGTGCGGGCGTACGCTTGACAGGTTTCTTGGTCACTGCTGTCACCACGTGCTGTCCCTCTTGTGCCTTCAGGCTTTCCAGCAGGGCCACCACTTCTTCACGCGTCTTCAGACGACGGTCAAGCTGTGCCTTCACCTCGGTCTGCGATCCGTCGGCATTCGTCACGGCGAATACCGCACTTACATGGTAGAACGGCTCACTCTTGAATGCTTGTATTTCACGTTCACGCTCCACAATGAGGCGGACGGCAACACTCTGCACACGACCGGCTGACAGTGCCGGCTTCACCTTACGCCACAACACGGGGGAAAGGTTGAAGCCTACGATGCGGTCGAGCACGCGACGCGCCTGCTGCGCATTCACGAGATTCATATCTACATGACGCGGGTTACTGATGGCTTCTTGAATGGCCGACTTGGTAATTTCGTGGAACACAATACGGCTGGTCTTGGCTTCGTCCAGCCCCAGCACCTCACACAGGTGCCACGCAATAGCTTCTCCCTCACGGTCTTCATCGCTTGCCAGCCAGACCTTCTCGGCCTTCTTGGCATTTGCCTTTAAGTCGCGGACCAGTCGCTGCTTTTCTTCGGGAATCTCATATTCAGGTTCCAGTGTGTCGCGGTTCACGCTCATCTCACGTTTCTTCAGGTCGCGTATATGTCCGTAGCTTGACATGACCTTGAAGTCCTTTCCCAAGAACTTCTCTATCGTCTTCGCCTTTGCAGGAGACTCAACAATGACTAAATTCTTTTGCATCCGTAATTGTTATTTTTGTGTATGAACTGTTTTTTGGGCTGCAAAAGTAGAGAAAACTTTTGGTTACACCTTATTTATATAGCAGATTTTTTGTTTTATTAACGTTACAGGTCGTCCGGATGACGGAACACCTGGGCCATTTCGTCGGACAGCAAGGGTTGGAAAACTGCGGTCAGGTCGCCTTCGCAGTGGAGCTCCTCTTTGTTGGCATCAAACACCTTCAGCGGACCGCGTTTTACGCACAGGTATTCGCTGCTGCCGCCAGTGGTGTAGGGGCCGTTGAACTTTCTTTTCTTGATGGACAGCTGATTGATTTCCCCGATGAACTGCTGGTACTGAGCGGGAGTCAGCTGCAATGTCTTGTCGTACACCACCTTCCCGCTGTAGCCTTTGACCACCTGCAGGTTCACCTGCTTGGGAGAAACGGTGATTGTCATACCCCAGTGATAGTCCGGCGCAACCGTGCCGTTGTCGGTGTAGAACGAAATGGCGGAGGCTTTCTCCACGTCTTCCTTTGAAAGGGATGTCGCCTTCTGTCCGCAGGCTGTCGTCAGCGTCGAAAATAGGGAGGCAAAGATAAATGGAAATAGTTTTCTGTTCATAGCTATTGTTTTTGATAGGTTTGTAAGAATCGGATGACGGCATTGCGGATGCTGGTGAGGCCGAATTCGTCAGGGTTCACCTGGCTGAGGGGAATCCACAGACACTCGGCGGCATCGTCGGCAGCATGCAGCTCCGTGTCGTCCTTCACACGGACCAGGTAGTCCATGTCGATGGTATGGACGCCCATGCCGCTGTACAGATAGACGTTGGGCGAAGAGAATAGGTACTGCAGCTCCTGGACTTCCAGCCCCGTTTCTTCCTTGATTTCACGGCGCATGCCTTCCTCGGCCGTCTCATACATATCGACGAAGCCGCCGGGCAGGTCCAGCGTTCCCTTGGCGGGCTCCTTGGCACGACGCACCACGAGGAGTTCCGGCTCCTTGTCACCGGTCTCCTGTCCCCTCAGTATGATGGCTGCCGTGGCGGCACACGGATTGGCATAATACGTGAACCCGCAGTCCTCACACTTCTTGCTCTTGAAGTTGTTGACCTCAAAGTGCTTGCTGCCGCACACCGGGCAGAAACGGAATATCTCTAACGGATGCTTCATCTCTACATCTCTCATTTTCTCATTCACACTTCGCTGCAAACGGGAACAGAGGCAGACCGCCCATGTTTCCCAGGTTACCAATCTGGAAATTGTGGAAGCAGTAGCGTATAGCCACCGGTTTCTTGACTTCGGGAGAGAAAACGATGAGTGCCTCGTCCCACTTGTCGCCGCCAGGACGCCAGAAGTGACGCGCCTCCGCCTTGTGATACACCTGGTCGGCTCCGGCAATCTCAAAGCCTTCAATGCCCTCGAAGCGGTTCAGACCGCCGAACTCATCGTTGAAATGGACGAAAACGGTGTCGTTCTTCACCGTCAGCTCCTTTAACGAGGGGCTCCTGGCAATGATGGATTTCATGCCGTACTGTTCGTTCAGGGCGAGGAAGGCAAGGCGTTCGCCCACTTTCTGCTTCTGTGTGGGGTGTATCTGTTCCCGCTCGTAGGGATAGACGCAGTCGTTGGTGCATACCAGGCCGCTATTGGGGATGATCTGCGAAGCACGGAACTGCTGTTCACGGAGCAAGGCACCGCTCACTCCGTTGTCATCGTCATACCAATAAGGGGCGATTTCAACGAAGTAGAAGGGTATCTCGCCTAGTCCGAACTGGCTGCGCCATTGCTCCACCAGCAGCTTCAGCCGTTCGGAATACTGGTTGCCTGGGTCGCCCACGTTGGAACATCCCTGATAGAACAAGATGCCCTTGACGGTGTAGTTTAGGATGGGGTTAAACGTGCCGTTGCCCCACAGCAGCGAGCGGTGGTAGTCCCACTGTGGCCAGCGCTTGACAATCTCCAGGGAGTCGGTCGGGTCGTCCGTGTAGCGCTGCAGGTTCTCTTTGGTCAGCCAGCTTTCCACACGCGAGCCGCCTTTGTTGGCTTCGATGAGGCCGACGGGAATGCCGAGTGCTTTGTTGACCAGACGGGCAAAGAAATAGCCCGTGGCAGAGAACTCAATAACATTCTGCGGCGTACACTCTTTCCAGCTACAGTCGGCGTCCTCCTGTGGGGTTGTACGCATGATGCTGGGAATCTTTACACTGCGTACCCCATTGGGATTTTGAGCTTCCATCACCAATTGGTTGAAGTTCTCCACGGGACACTGGCCGAAGCCTTTGAGGGGCATCTCCATGTTCGACTGTCCGGCACATACCCATACCTCGCCAGCAAGTACATTCTGGATGGTTACCTTGCCGTCACCGTCATCAAAAGTGATGCTGTACGGCGTATAGGATGCCGTGGGTGTCTGCACCTTGACGAGCCACTTGCCATTGGCATCGGCCTTGGTGCTGACGGTCTTTCCGTCCCACGAGGCGGTCACCTTTACCTCCTTGCCAGCCTTCGCCCAGCCCCAGAGGCGTGCTTCGGTCTGTTGTTGTAGTACCATGTTGTCGCAAATGATATGCGGCAACCTCACCTTTGCCTGTGAGCTGACAGCCACGAGCGTCAGCATCAATCCGAATACTGTTCTTTTCATCATATAGTTTTGGTTTTATTTGTAATTTGCCCACAAAGGTAGTAAAAAGTTAGGAGTTAGGAGTTAGGAGTTAGGAGTTTTTTTCTTTTTTTTATGGGCGGCAGCTAATTTTTCACTTTTCACTTTTCATTTTTCACAAAAAATTCGTACCTTTGTCACCAAATTACGAAAAAGATGACCAACCGTCTCGTTTCCCTGTTTTTGGCTTTTGCCTCGTTGTCTCCTGCTTTCGGACAAGCTCGCGACCGCCTTGACCTTGACGGCGAGTGGAGCCTGCAGTACGGAGAGACCACCGCCGTGGTCACGTTGCCAGGGACCATGGACACCAACCGGCAGGGTACGCCCTGCACGAACCGGCAGGAAACCACCCGTCTGACGCGTCTCTTCAGCTATACGGGTCCTGCCACCTACTCGCGTACCGTCAACATTCCTCAACGGTGGAAGAACAGGGACGTTACACTGTACCTGGAACGCACCAAGTTCACGAAGGTCTATGTGGATGGCGCGTTCGTGGATTCCTGTAACCGCATCTCCACTCCTCACGTCTATCACCTCGGACAACTGAAGCCCGGAGCACATCAACTGACCATTGTTGTGGACAACGGCAGTGGTATCCCCCAGCAGCTTTATGCATCGAGCCACGCCCTTTGTGAGGACACGCAGACCAACTGGAACGGCATCATCGGCCTGATGTACCTGACCACCGACCGCCTTTATGCGGAGTACCAGAACACCCGCCCTACCAATCTGGACGCCTTCCGTGAGTTTCGCATCAAGGGGCGACACTTCTATGCCAACGGACAGCCTGTCTTTTTGCGAGGCAAGCACGACGCTGCCGTGTGGCCGCTGACGGGCCACTGTCCGATGGACACCACCTTGTGGCGCCGTTATTTTGAGACCTGTGCTGAGTATGGCATCAACCACGTGCGCTTCCACTCCTGGTGTCCGCCGGAAGCCGCCTTTGCTGTTGCCGATGACATGGGCATCTACCTGCAGCCGGAGCTACCTTTCTGGGGTGACTTCAATGCCGATGACCGTCCGCTCATGGACTACCTGTTTCAGGAAGGCGTGAGCATCTTGGAGACCTATGGCAGTCATCCCTCGTTCGTCATGTTCTCCTTGGGCAATGAGCTGTGGGGCAGCATCGATGAGATGGCTCGTTTCGTAGAAGAGTTCCGTGGTATCTGTCCAGAGATATACTTCACCTTCGGCTCCAATTACTACCTTGGCTATCAGGGTGTAAAGCCCGGCATGGACTACTTCACCACCTGTCGGGTGGGCGGCGAGGCATGGGGCTCGTACGACACCCATACGCGGGGCTCCTTCTCCTTTGCCGACGCCAAGGAGGGTGGACTGCTCAATGCGGAGTATCCGGGCACCCTCTACACGCTGGATGCCGGTTGCCTGCGTTCGGAAGTGCCGGTCATCAGCCATGAGACGGGCCAGTTCCAAACCTTCCCTGATTTCGATGAAATCGAGAAATATACCGGTGTGCTCTATCCTTATAACCTTGAGGTGTTCAAGGCCCGACTCGACTCGGCAGGCATGCTCGGTCAGGCCTTTGACTTCCATCGTGCCAGCGGCATGTGGAGCATGCAGCTGTACAAGGCCGATGTGGAGTTGGATCTGCGCACGGAGTCGATGGCCGGTTTCCAGTTGCTCGACTTGCAGGACTATCCCGGCCAGGGCTCTGCCTATGTCGGCATCCTCGACGCTTTCATGGAACCCAAGCACAACGATGCCTACCATTGGCATGAATTCTGCGATTCCATCGTCATGCTGGCTGCCTTCCCCCGCTATACCTATACGAACGATGAGACCTTGAAGGTGCGGGTGCAGATAGCCAACTATGGCGGCAGGAGCCTGCAGGGCAAGAAGGTGGTTTGCGGACTGGTGTTCGATTCGGAGTACGGCGGCTGTCCTTCGGGCATGAATATCTGTCAGTGGCTGGATGTGGAGAGCGACAGTACCGGACTGCTCACCATTGGTGACCTTGAATTCCCGCTCGACGACGTGGAGGGTGCCCAGCGCTGTACGCTCCGGCTGTGTCTCATCGACATGGACGAGGCGGAAACCCTTTCCGAGAACGAATGGCCCCTCTGGGTTTATCCCAAGGAGCAGGAGATTACCACCGGTGACATCCTTGTTACCACGACGATGACCGATGAAATCGGCAATAAACTCTCTGCAGGCGCCAAAGTGCTGTGGATGCCTTACTCCCCTGACGGGCAGGAGACGGTTGCCTGGAAGCAGTTGGAGAAAAACACCGTTGGCGGACTTTTCCAGACCGACTACTGGAACTACCGCATGTTCAAGACCATCTGTGAGAACAATAAAAAGCCCGTTTCACCGGGAACGCTGGGCCTTCTCTGTCATCCGGAACATCCTCTCTTCACCGACTTTCCTACCGAGGGCTATACCAGCTGGCAGTGGTTCCCCATCATCAAGGCTTCGCGCCCGCTCGTCCTCGACAACTTGCCCAAGTCATACCTTCCTGTGGTGCAGGTTATAGACAACGTAGAACGCAACCATAAGCTTGGACTCATCAGCGAGTTTGCCGTCGGCCGAGGCAAGCTGCTGATCTGCATGAGTCATCTGGACAGCACCCTGCAGTATCCTGAGGGACGCCAGTTCTATCTCAGTCTGATGAAGTACATGCAGAGTGACAACTTTCAACCATCCTTCCAGATTCCCCTGGCGGACCTGATGAACGCCCTAACTGGTGTCGTGGGAGACCGTCAGCTGCAGCGCCTCGACAACATTTCAAACTATTAAACGCAGAAAACTCAAAAACTAGATTTGAATATGTTTGAACCCCAAACCCCAACCCCTGCGGTCTTCTTTGCAGGAGCCATCACCGCCTATTTCATCCTTTGTGCCGTGCACATCTTCGAGCACAAGAAGAGGACACGGTTGCAGACTGTCTTAGGATGGTGCTTCGCCTTCTGGGCCGTCCTGAACTTCAAGGACATCGCCATCGCCTTTCCGGAAATCTACACCCCGCAGGTACACAATTACTTTATTCTTATTAACGGTTGGTCAACGGTGACCTATGTCATCTTCATCTATGAGCTCACCCAACCCCGCTGGACCACCCGATGGAAAGTGCTGCTGCTCAGCCTGCCCTTCCTGGTCTTTACCGTCATCTATTCCATCTGGACCAACTACACGGTACTCAACACTTATGTTATCTTCCTGTGGTTCTGTGCCGTTTCCTTCTTTACGGTGGGTTTCTTCCTCTCCCATCGTTACATCAAGTATATCCATGAGAACTATTCCAACATTGATGACTTCGACATCACGTGGATGAAGTACGTGTTCATCTTTGCCATCCTGGAGCAGACTACCTACTTCATTGTTTCGTTATACGACAACCTGCTGGTGGAGATACTTTATTATATCTCGGCTTTCGCCATGTGGCATATGGCCTTCCGCTATAGTATGTCCCTGCGACCCATCGCCATCGTGGAAACCAAGGTGAAGGAACCGACCGACGCTCCGTCGTCATACGCCTTTGCCGGCAATATTGAGGAGATAGTGGAAAGCAAAGCCCTCTACCTGAACAAAGACCTGACGCTGTCCGATCTGGTCAAGGCCGTGGGAACCAACCGCACCTATCTGAGCGATTACTTCAGCAATCACAAGCATACCACGTTCTATGACTACATCAACGAGCTGCGTATTGTGAAGAAGGCGGTACCCCTGATACAACAGCATCCGGAATACACCATGGAGTTTATTGCGGCTGAGAGTGGGTTCAATTCGCTTTCCACCTTCCGGCGGGCCTTTGTCAAACTGAAAGGCATGAGTCCCGGCCAGTTCCGAAGTGAATTGGCTACCCCCTAAAAAGTGTTTGCAGCATGTCCTCTCGACACACTGCAAACGGATATATAACACACTTTCCTCAAAAGTACGCGGCAAAGGTACAAGGAATTTTTCAATCTGCAAACTTTTCCTGAAGAAAAAAAGGGCATTCTAACAAAATTTAAGTGTCAAAGAAACAATTTTGCCCCCATTTACTTCTTTTTGGGGTGGCGACGAGCCCATCCTTCTTCGGTGAAATCGGGGATTTCACCCTTTAGCTTCATTGATTTGGGATTTAGGAACTCTTTCCAGTCTTCTTTCTTTTTTGTTGTTTTTTTTCCTTTTTTCTTGTCATTTGTCGCTTGTCTCTTATCATTTGTCGCTTGTCTTTTGCCGCTTGTCTTCTTGTCACTTGAATCGTTGCAACGTACTTCACGGCCCTTGTACCGCTGTCCGTTCAGGGCATTCATCACGCGCTTGGCATCTTTCTCCAGCACGTCGAAGTAGGCAAACTTCGTCAGCAGGTCGATGTGGCCGACGCTCACGTATCCCTCTACGTTTCTGTTCAGGAACTGCATCAGCTCACCCGGATAGAAGCCGTCGGCCTTGCCCAGGTTGATGAACAGGCGGCGGAAACCGCTCTCAGGCTTGGTGGCACCTTTGTTTTTATTGCCCGCTCCCTGCTTCTTCTCACCGGAGGATTGTTTCTTGACCACCTCAATTTCGGGTGCATCGGCATAGTAGGCCAGGAACTTTCCAAACTCCAGCGATACAATCTTTTTGATGAGGTCTTCTTTCTCTACATACTCGAAGTAACGGTTGATGTCCTGCATGAAAGGCGCGATTTCATCGTCATTGACGTCGGCCTTCACTATCTGGTCCATCACTTTGTACAGCTGCTTCTGGCAGATTTCCTGAGCGGTGGGCATTTTACCCTCCACAAACTCCTTGCCAATCTCCTTTTCAATGTTACGGATCTTGAACTTCTCGCGAAGGTTGATGATGCTGATGCTCGTCCCCTTCTTGCCGGCACGTCCTGTACGTCCGCTCCGGTGCGTGTAGTTTTCAATGTCGTCAGGCAGTCCGAAGTTGACCACATGCGTCAGGTCGTCCACATCCAGTCCGCGTGCTGCCACGTCTGTGGCCACCAGCAGCTGCACGGTGTGCTGGCGGAACTTCTGCATAGTCAGGTCTCGCTGCTGCTGGCTCAGGTCGCCGTGCAGCGACTCGGCGTTGTAACCGTCCTTGATGAGCTTGTCGGCAATCTCCTGCGTCTCCACCTTCGTGCGACAGAAGATGATGGCAAAGATGCGTGGGTAGTAATCCACAATGCGCTTCAGGGCCAGGTACTTGTCCTTGGCGTTCACCATGTAATAGATGTGGTTCACGTTCTCCGCGCCCTCATTACGTGAGCCCACCACAATCTCCTTGTGGTCATGCAGGTAGCCCTTGGCAATGCGTTCTATCTCACGGCTCATCGTAGCCGAGAACAGCAGCGTGTTACGGTCTTCGGGAATCTGCTCCAGTATGGCGTCGATGCTTTCCGAGAATCCCATGTTCAGCATCTCGTCAGCCTCATCGAGCACCACGTTATAGGCCTCGTCGAGCTTCGCCACTCCACGGTTCATCAGGTCAATCAGTCGGCCGGGTGTTGCCACGATGATGTGGGCACCGTTTTTCAGGGCACGTATCTGCTGTCCTATGCTGGCACCGCCATATACCGCCTCAATGTGAATGCCCTTCATGTACTTGGAGAAGTCCCTGAGGTCGTCGGTAATCTGCAGGCAGAGCTCACGGGTGGGGGAGAGGATCACCGCCTGCGTCTCCCTGCGCACGGGGTCAATGCGCTGCAGCACGGGAATGCCGAATGCTGCCGTCTTGCCCGTACCCGTCTGGGCCAGGGCAATCACGTCGTTCCGACTGCCTAACAAGTAGGGAATCACTTCTTCCTGTACGGGCATGGGCTGTGTGAATCCCAGCTCCTCAATGGCGCGGCGAATCTCCTCGCACACGCCCAGTTCTTCAAATGTCTTCATATTTATTCTATCTCTAAACGGCAGACCTGTGCACTCTGCAGGCATTCTCTATTCAATAGAAGTAAGCAGGCTTGATGATACCCCAAGCACCCTGCGATGATTGCTCGGTCCTAAGGCTTGAATTCTCTCGAGAATTTAGGGCTTAGCCCGGTCCAAAGTCTTTAAGAGTCGGCGCCTTCGAATGAGTAAGAAGTAAGCTTCGAATGAACGAGACCTCGCCTTAACTCCCCTTAACTTCCACAATAACTTCCTCCAACGAACGGGCAAGCTTGATGTAGTCCCGCCAGTTGCCACGAACCACACCCTTGGCCTGCAGGTCGTCAAGCAAGGCCAGGAGGCTGTCCCAAAAGCCCTTCATATTATAAAGTATGAGGGGCTTTTCATGATACCCTATGGTGGCCGAAGCGATAACGGTAAAGATTTCATCGAGGGTTCCCAAACCGCCAGGCAGCGCGATGAACACGTCGCTCTGGTCCTGCATCAGCTGCTTGCGGTCGCTCAGGTTGTCGCAGCGTATCTCAACATCCACATAATCGCTCAGGCGACCTGTTTTCTCAATGATGGTGGGTACCACACCGATGGTGTGTCCGCCGGCTTCCTTCGTTGCCTTCGCCACACACTCCATCAGTCCCATATTCACTCCGCCATACACGATGGAATGGCCGTTTTCTGCTGCCCAGCGCCCCAGTTCCTCTGTCAAAGTAAAGAACTCTGGATCCAGCTGCCGGTTGGCAGAACAAAACACGCATATCTTCATGACTCTCCTCTTAACTCCCAAGCAACAAGCGTTTAGCCATTTCCCGTCCAAGGGCTTCGCACTGTGCGGTAGTCTCGGGCGTCAGGCTCTGCTTGATTTCCACGGGAATGCCGACGGGTTCGAAGTGCAGGCGCTCGTCGTTCCAACGCTGTATCTCGCTGACAGCCTTTGAGGCCCAGCCGTAGGAGCCGAACCAGCCCAGCAGGTGGTTCTTGATATCCTTGCCGGCCAGTTCCGAGAGCAGCACGTCCATCTCATGATAGAGGGCGGTGTTGTAGGTGGGGGCACCCACGATGAGACCCTTATAGCGGAACACGTCGCGGATGATGTAGGAGTGGTGGGTCTTCGATACGTTGTACATCACGATGTTCTTCACGCCAGCCTCGGAGGCGGCACGGGCAATGACCTCGGCAGCCCGTTCGGTATTGCCATACATGGTGCCGTAGCAGATGACCAGGCCTGGGTCGGTCTCGTACTTCGACAGGCGGTCGTAGATGCCGATGACCTTGTCAATGTATTCGTGCCAAACGGGACCGTGGGTGGCGCAGATGTAGTCGAGCTTGATGCCGGCCAGCTTCTTCAGGGCGTTCTGCACGGGCGTACCGTACTTACCCACGATGTTGGAGTAGTAACGTGTCATTTCCAGCCAGAAGGTGTCGCAGTTGATCTGGCTGTCGATGATGCCGCCGTTGAGGGCTCCGAAGCAGCCGAAGGCGTCGCCGGAGAAGAGCACAGTTGGTTGCGACTCAGTCGCAACCGACGGGACGCAGAGCGTCACCATCGTCTCAGGCCAGTGGACCATGGGGGTGAGGACGAAGCTGAGGCTGAGGGCTCCGAGTGCGATGGAATCGCCGTTTTTCACCTCTACGGTGTTGTCGGCAATGCCATAGAAGCCTTCCATCATCTGGAAGGTTTTCTTGTTGCCCACAATCTGGATGTCGGGGTAATACTTCCTGATGAGCGCGATGGAGCCGCTGTGGTCAGGCTCCATGTGGTTGATGATCAGGTAGTCAATCGGCCGTTCGCCGATGACCTCATGGATGTGTTCAATGTACTGCGTGAAGAAATCAACCTCTACGGTATCAATCAGGCACACTTTCTCGTCGTCGATGAGATACGAGTTATAGCTCACGCCGTTGGGCAGGGGCCACAAGCCCTCAAAGAGGTTCTTGTTGCGGTCGTTTACGCCTACGTAATAGATTTTGTCTGTAATTTTCATTGTTTTATATTTTTAATGTATTGCCGAACTCTACAGAGATGGAGTTATCGATGCTTTTGCAGCATTCCATGGAGAAACGCTGGGCGCTGGCTATGAGGGCATCCCACTGGTTCTCGCTGAGGCTGCCGTTCATGTCGCTGCGGGAGATGCCGTACTGCATGAGGCCATAGACGAAGCCGGCGTTGAAGTTGTCGCCCGCACCGATGGTGCTGATAGCCTCGACGGGTTGCACGGCATACTGCTTCTGGAAACCGTCCTCACCACGCACCTCTATCGGCTCGCTGCCATAGGTGCAGATGAACTTCTTGCAGTAGA
>JAEEGF012289356.1_pt1 | contig 15575 bp, 14 predicted proteins | sample 9134171 | NCBI WGS metagenome assembly JAEEGF01 (sample SAMN16246542, study PRJNA631951) | gut metagenome | biome: gut microbiome; feature: rumen; material: AP-attached | host: Bos | place: Iran: Karaj | collected 2018-10 | reverse complement strand
CACCGCGGGGGACTTGGGATGGACGTCGATAGACTGTGCGTAAGAGACAGCGCAACTCAGCGCCAGGGTCAGAATCAGGAATAATCTTTTCACTTCAACTCTGTTCTAGTTCGGTTAAACTGGTATAAATAGCCTTGTTGTGGATTTTTGTCATTTCATCCTTGCCGCCTTCGGCTATCATGGCTGCCGGCGTCGACGAGTTGTCGAATATCATCCAGCGGTCCACCACCGGTATGTAGCGGCTTATCAGGTTGATGATGCCCTGGACATAGCGACGGCGGACGGTCGGCTCGGTGACGTTATGGCCGCCGGACGCTACGCGCCTTGCCACTCTTTCTACCGCCAGGTCTGGAGAATTGAGCCAGAAATAAATCAGGATTACCACGTAGCCAAGGCTTTTGGCATCTTCTATCACGCGCAGCAGGCTCCTGGTAGCCAGGGTAGTCTCCACGCCGAAATCGATCCGTTTGTCCATAAGTTCGTTCATACGCTCCAGCATGATGCGGCTGGCACGGATTGCCGCCGCCTCCGGCTTGTTTGGCGACAGGCGCTCGGCTATCTCATCGGAATTGACACACTCGCGCAGACCGAACATTTCGGGCAGGATAGTGTAAGACGCCGTGGTTTTTCCGGCGCCGTTGCAACCCGAGATAATGAACAGTTTGGGCATTCGGTGGCTTTTATCCACCAAATATACTAAAAAAATGCCATGTAGCCTATTTGCGGGTGACTCCGTAGCCGAAAAGGGCAAAATCTCCCAGGCAAGGGTCGCCCGGAAAGATTTCAGAGAGTTCGCGGGTGATTTCCAGCGCGGTCCTGATATCGGCGCTGTTGCGCGCGGTGAGGCCCATTTCTTTGGCAACCGTGTGGACGTGGACGTCCAGCGGGATTATTAGGTCTGCGGGCGATGAATCGCGCCAGAGACCGAGGTCGACCTTGCCGTCGTGGCGCACCATCCAGCGGCGGAGCATGTTTATCTTCTTGTTGGCGGCGGAAGGGTCGCTTTTGCGGCGAAATATTTCCGTGCGGAAGTCGTCCTGACAGAGGTGCTCCAGAGTGTCGTATTTCTCGTAGAAAGCCTTCAGAGCGCCGCAGATTTCGGCAAATTCGCTCCACTTGACGGTGCGGTGCAGCGAGCAGGGTTCGCAGCGGTAGCAGCCCTTCATCACATAGTCGTACGGCTTCCAGCCCATCTCGTCGAATGCCCGGCCGCAGTCGCGCACAATCATTGAGCGGCGGCCCCATGCCAGGTGGGCCGCTATCACCGCCGCCACCTCCACGTCCTTGAGGTCCGCCTCGCCGCGGGCGTACATTTCCGCAAAACGCTTCGGGAAGATTATCGGATCTTCCTGAAAATAGACTGGGTCGTTATATTTCGCGGCATATTCCCGCAGCAGTTGAGCATTCTGGTTCATACTTGTAAAGATACGATTTATTATTGAATAGCGGGCAGAGAATGCCCGCCGCCAAGCGTGGCAGCAATCCAGCTGATTTACAGCATATTATGCTATCTCCCTTGCGTCAAAATGCGCAAGGGAAATGTCACAATACACTGATAGTCAGAGATGTAGGTGCCACGGGGCAGCGGCTGGCGCCGTTAATCGCGGCGGACGTCTTTACAAGAGTTGCAATACGGACAACCATCACAGGATTTCTCGCCGCAGCTGCAGCCCTTATTCTTCTTGAAGAAGATGCTATAGATGATAAAGCCTGCGGTGAGGGCAATGACCGCGTATGCTATGATCTCCTGTACCATCTAAAGCAGAAGGATGTGATAAACTATGAACGATACGACCCAGGCGACGGCGGTGGTGTAAAGCACCGTGAACCAGGCCCATTTGCGGCCGGCCTCCTTGTGGACGGCACTCACCGCGGCGATGCACGGGAAATAGAGCAGCACGAACAGCAGGAACGACCACACCACCGGCTTGGTAAAGACCGGATTGCCGGAAACGTCCGTTGCGGCTTTCAGATTGCCGGCCAGCGATGCCTCTTCAGCTTCCTCTCCATCAGGCGAATAGAGCACACCCAGCGACGACACCACGACCTCCTTGGCGGCGAATCCCGTGAGCAGGCTCACGCTCATCTTCCAGTCGAAGCCCAGCGGAGCGAAAGCGGGCTGGATTGCCTTGCCAATCTTACCTATGTACGACTGAGCCGTCTGTTCTGCGGCAGTCTGCCCTTCCTTGGCTCGAGGGAAGTATCCCAGCGCCCAGATGATAATGGATGCGGCCAGGATCACGGTACCCATCTTTTTGAGGTACTGCGCGCTCTTTTCCCACATGTGGCGCAGCACATTGCGCAGCGTCGGAAAACGGTATGGCGGCAGTTCCATCACAAACTGGTCATCGGTATTCTTGAACACCAGTTTCTTCATCAGCAAAGAGGTGACAACGGCCACCAGAATGCCGATGATATACAGCCCTATGAGCACCAGCGCCTGATTCTTTTTGAAGAAGGCCGACACGAACAGCAGGAACACCGGCAGCCTGGCGGAGCAGGACATGAACGGTATTGTGATTATCGTAAGGATGCGGTCTTTGCGGCTTTCGAGGGTGCGGGTGGCCATAATCGCCGGCACGCCGCAGCCGAAGCCGATTATATACGGTATGAACGACTTGCCGTGCAGGCCGATGCGGTGCATCAGCTTGTCCATGATGAACGCCACGCGCGCCATATAGCCGCTGTCCTCGAAGAACGATATGAACAAGAAGAGTATGAGGATGTTGGGCAGGAAGACCAAAACGCCGCCGACCCCGGCTATTATGCCGTCCACAATCAGGTCGCGGAGCATACCTTCTGGCATGATAGATCCGACCCAATTGCCTAGAGCGGCGATGCCTTGCTCCAGCCAGGCCTGCGGATATGCGCCAAGCTTGAAGGTGGCACTGAACATCAGCCATATCAACAGAATCATGGCGGGGATTGCGAGCCATTTGTTGGTCAGTATCGAATCCAGGGTATACGACTTCTTTCTCCGGTCGTCTTTTGCGGGTGTCAAAGTTTCGCTGAGCGCGCCCTTGATGAAGCCGTACTTCAGCCCCGAAACCACGCTCACGATGTCGTCGTGATACTCCCTTTCGAGCGCCTCGCGCGCCTTGTTACTAGCTTGTTTTATTTGCTGATAATTAGGATATTTCTCAAGGCTTTTGTGAGTAACACTATCATTCTCAATCAACTTCAGGGCGACGTAACGTCCGTGATAGTCATCCCGGATTTCCTGGTTCGCCTCCACCAGATTTTTAATCTTGGCGATATGCGGTTCGACATTGTCGCCGTAGTTGATATGGATATGCTTGGAGGCGCCTTCGGCATCGGTATAAACCTTGACAATCTGCTCCAGCACATCGTCTATTCCCTGCCCCGTGCGGGCGATGACCGGCACTATTGGGAAGCCCAGCATACGGGAGAGGCTCTCGTGGTCCAGCTTGTCGCCGCTGGCCTGCAGTTCATCGTACATATTGAGCGCCATCACAATGCGGGGGTTCATGTCAATCAGCTGGGTGGTCAGGAACAAGTTGCGTTCCAGATTGCCGGCATCTACAATGTTCAGCACAAGGTCGGGCTTCTGATTGACTATGTAATTGCGCACATACAACTCCTCCGGCGAGTACTCGGTAAGGGAATAGGTACCCGGCAGGTCCACCAGGTCAATTGTGTAGCCGTTGTGGTGGAACGTGCCTACCTTGGAATCGACCGTTACGCCGCTGTAATTACCCACCTTCTCATGCAGGCCGGTGGCGAAGTTGAAAAACGATGTCTTGCCGCAATTGGGATTGCCCACAAGGGCCACGGTAATGTGCTTGGTGATTTCTTCGACCTCCGCCTTGACGTGCTCTTCCAGAGTTCCGTTGAAATTGAAGTCGGGGTGATAGTTTTCGTCCAGGGAAACGACCTCGATATTCTTGGCCTCGCTCCGCCTCAGGGAGACGTGACTGCCCAGTATCTCATACTCGATGGGGTCACGCAGCGGCGCATTCTTAAGTACGCTGATTGTCTGTCCCTTGATGAAGCCAAGTTCCATGATGCGGTTGCGGAAACCTCCGTGGCCATGAATCTTGGCGATGACGCACCGCCCCTTCTCGGGGATGTCGGCCAGCGTCAGAACTTTCTCTTCTTCCATTGTACCTATGGTTCAAAATAACCTACTAAGTACGGAAAGAATTTTGAAAATTCAAAATTTATTTTTCAGAAATGGTTTTCGCAATCTTCTCTATATTGAGACTGCGGGCGCTGGCGTCAATGATATCCTTGTAAATGCCGCCTTTCTTATATATGGTATCGGGGTCTCCGCTCTCCTCCACCCTGCCGTTCTGCAGCGCATACACCATCTCGCTGTCGATAATCTGCGAAATGCTGTGCGATATGATGATAACGGTGCGGTCCTTTTTGATGGCGTCGATGCTGTTCTTGATCTGCTCGGTGGCAATGGCGTCCAGACTGGCGGTAGGCTCGTCCAGGAAGATGATGGGCGGGTTCTTGAGAAACATGCGGGCTATGGCGATGCGCTGCTGCTGCCCGCCTGAAAGGTCGCTGGCCTTGTTCTCGAACTGCTTTGGCAACGCCATTATCTGGTCGTAGATGAAAGACTTCTTTGCCGCTTCCACGACCTCTTCGTGAGTGGCGTCGGGCTTGCCGTAACGGATATTCTCTTCTATAGTTCCGTCAAAAATGTGGTTCTTCTGCAGCACCAGGCCAATGTTCTCGCGCAGATATTTGGTATCATACTCGCGCAGGTCCACGCCGTCCAGGGTGATGGTGCCCACCTGCGGCTCATAGAACTTGTCCAGCAGGTTCACTATGGTACTCTTGCCGGCGCCGGACAAACCAACCAGAGCGGTTATCTTGTCGGGCTCGATGACCATATTCACGCCGAACAGCGCCTGGGTGCCGTTTGGATAGGTGAAATCCACGTCGCGCAGTTCAAACCGGCCATAAATCTTCTCCGGCCGGTAATTACCGGTAGGTTCAATCTCCTCGTCGGAATCGAGTATGCTGAAGAATCCTTCGGCATATATCAGGGCGTCGTTAACGTCGTCGAAGATGCGCTGCAGCTGGGTGATCGGGGCAATCACGTTGGAGAAAAGCATCACGTGGTACATAATCTTACCTATGCTCATTCCGGGATAGCCGCTGAGCACCAGATAGGCGGTGAGGATTATCACCAGCACCGTACCGACCTGTTTCACGAAGCTCTTGACGCCGGAATAATAGAAGCCCACCTGCCGCGTCTTGACCTGATTGGCGGTGACGTTATTCTGGATTTCGAGCTGCTTGGCAGCTTCAATCCCCTCGCGGTTGAAACTCTTGATGACGTTTATCGAATCGATGATATTCTTTATGCCCTGGCTCTTATTCTCCAGGTAGCTGCGCATCTCGCGCCTCCACCCTTTGAGCCGCCGCGCCTGTCGGTAGGTTATCCAGAAATATATCGGCACTATGCCCAGCGCCACCAGGCCCACATATACGTTGGCGGCGAACATCAAAATCAGCGCCAGCGCGGCACTGGTAAAGAGCGGCAGCAGGTCGATAAAGAAATTCTGCACGGTGCGGGAGATGCTGCTAACACCCTGATCTATACGGGCCTGCACCTTGCCGGTGGCGTTGGCGTCGGAAGAAAAATAGGCCATCCGGAAGGTCAGCACCTTTTCGATTACGCTCTGCGAGAGGTCGCGGGAGACGAAGATCCGCATCCGCTCGCCGTAGTAGTTCTGCGCGAAGGTCACCAGTGCAGAGAGAATCTCCTTGCCCAATAATACTATCGATATGATGGTGAGGATGCGCGCCGCCGCAGACCAGGTGAAATCTGTGCCGATAAGGGCGTTGATGGCATCCACGGTCCTGTCCAGCACAATGGCATTGACCTGCTGCATCGCAGAGCCTATCAAGGTGAGTATCAGAGTGATAATCACCAGCCAGCGATAAGGGCGCACGAAAGGCCGGATATGCTTGAAGAGCTGGGCGAGGTTCATAATTTACTGCATTCTGCCCTGTTTGCCAAGGTAGCTGTCCTTGAAGCCGAGGAAATAGAGCACGCCGTCCAGGCCTATCGTGTTGATGCTCTGGCGGGCACTCTCCTGTACGCGCGGCTTGGCGTGGAAGGCGATGCCCAATCCGGCGGCGGAAAGCATTGGCAGGTCATTGGCGCCGTCGCCCACGGCGATTGTCTGCTCCAGGTTGACCTTTTCCATCTGGGCGATGAGTTTCAGCAGGTCGGCCTTGCGGCGGCCGTCCACTATATCGCCGACGTACCGGCCGGTCAGCTTGCCGTCCTCTCCGATTTCAAGCTCGTTGGCATAAACGTAGTCGATGCCGTACTTGTGCTGTATATATTCGCCAAAATAGGTGAATCCTCCGCTGAGGATTGCAATCTTGTATCCGGCGCGCTTGAGCACCTCCATAAGGCGGTCGACACCCTCCGTAATGGGCATATTCTCTGCAATTTCCTGCATCACAGAGGCATCCAGCCCCTTGAGCAGCGCCACCCTGCGGCGGAAACTCTCCTTGAAATCTATCTCGCCGCGCATCGCGCTCTCCGTGATGGCCTTGACCTTGTCGCCTACTCCGGCGCGGGCCGCCAGTTCGTTTATGCACTCGGTCTGGACCAGCGTAGAATCCATATCGAAGCAGATCAGGCGGCGCATACGGCGGAACATGTTGTCGCGCTGGAAAGAAAAGTCGATGCCCATTTCGGAGGAGATGTGCATCAGGTCGGCCTGAAGCGCGTCGCGGTCGTCAGGCACGCCTCGCAGGGAAAACTCAATACAGCTGCGCACGGCTCCGTTGGACTGTTTCAGGCTCTGCCGTCCGGTGAGACGCTTTATGGAATCGATGTTGAGTCCGTGGGTGGATATGACCCTGGCCGCAGCGGCAATCTGCTTTGCAGAGAGGCTGCGGGCAATGATTGTGAGGATGTAGCGGTTCTTGCCCTGGCGGCCGACCCACTCCTCGTAGTCATCGTCCGAAACCGGTTCGAATCCTATGGCTACGCCCAGTTCCGTGGCCTTGAAAAGCAGCTCCTTCATCACCTGACCCGAACTCTTGGCGGAGATGCGGATCAGTATGCCAAGCGACAGACTGCTGTGTATATCGGCCTGGCCGATGTCCAGTATCTGGGCGTCGTAACGGGCCAGAATGTCCATCACGGAGGCGGTCAGACCTGCCCGGTCCTTGCCAGTAATACGGATCAGAATCTGCTCTTTATTGGCAGATGTTTTTTGCGGGTTCATTTCTTTGGAATATGCTTATTTGCAGTCGCAGCCCTTATCACAGCCTTTATCACAGCCGCCATCGCCGCAGTTACCGCCATTGCACCCGCCGCAACCCTTGCGCTCACCGTGAAGGCCGTCGCGAAGCTCATCTTCGGTTGCGTCGCGCACCACAAGTATTTCGCCGGTGAAATGGAGGTCCTTGCCGGCCATCTGATGGTTGAAATCCATCTTAACAGAATCGGCGCCAATCTCCAGCACCTTGCCGGGCATCACACCGCCCTGCTGGCTCATCATCGGTATGACATTGCCCACAAAAACGATGTCGGAGGCAAACTCGCCGTCACGCTCAAAAATGCTCTTGGGCAGGTCAACGACGGCGCGGTGGTCATATTCGCCGTAGCCTTCGGCTGCGGTCAGACGGAAGTCGAACTTGTCGCCGACAGTCTTGCCTTCTATATTCTCTTCAAATTTGGGCAGCAGATACCCTGCGCCAAAGATAAACTCCAACGGACGCGTTGCATCGCAGCTGTCGGCAATCTGCCCGTCCACTTCCAGTTGATATACTAAATGTACTACTTTGTTGTCGCTGATATTCATAACGTGTAGGTATAATTTGCGCAAAGATAGGGAAAAACAAATAAAAATTAGGTTAAATTTGTGCGTGTAATACAAACTCGAATGGAACCCATAACTCTCACTACAGCCCTGATACGCGTCGGCGTCGCCTTGCTTCTTGGGGCGGCAATCGGAGCCGAACGGCAGATTCACCACCATCCGGCCGGATTTCGCACGTTTATACTGATAAGCACAGCCTCCGCCCTGGCGATGGTGGTATCCATATACATCTGCCAGGATAACATGACGCTGCATAACGGCGATCCTGGCCGAATTGCCGCACAGGTGCTTACCGGCGTGGGCTTCATCGGCGCCGGCCTCATACTCAAGGGGTCCGACGGCATCATTGGCCTGACCACAGCCGCCTGCATTTTCATCACCGCCGTCATCGGACTCGCCGCCGGGGCTGGCCTGCTTGCGCTCTCTGCAATCGTCACCGTCGTCTCTGTAATCATCCTCTGGTCGGTCAGGTTCACCAAAAAGAAAGAAAAGAATGACAATCAATAAAAAAAGCGCAGCCGTTCGGTTGCGCTTCTTATGTGACTGAATAGGCCGGACGCCTATTTGATGTCAATCTGCTTGGTAGCGGCGGGCTGTACCACAACCTCTTTCTTGGGCAGATGAACGTTCAGCACGCCCTTCTCTACCTTGGCCTCGATCTTCTCGCAGTCCACGTCGTCGGGGAGCAGCAGCGTTTGCTGGAACTTCTCGTAAGAGAACTCGCGGCGCAGATAGCGACCCTTCTTCTTGTCTTCCTTGTGTTCTGACTTCTTCTCCATATTGATGTGGAGGTAGCCCTCGTTGTCTACGCGGACATTGAAATCATCCTTGTCGAGTCCCGGTGCGGCGAGTTCCACATCGTACTCTTTTTCGTTTTCAATCACATTGATTGCAGGGGCGGTGTAATTTGCCCTGGCCATCCAGCTGTTGTCGAAAAAGTCATTGAAAATGTCCGGCAGCCAACTGTCTTGCGTTCTTCTCATAGGTAACATAGTTCAAAAACTTTAATCGTTCCGGTTTCTTGCCCTCGCGGGCCTTATTCCCGGGGCCCCTTGCGGAGCCGCTATGAGTTGAATCAAACGCAGTGCCAGATGCCTATAGTGGACATATTGTCACCTTTCTGCTGACAAAAAGTCCAGCCAGGCGCTTTAGCATGTTTGCCAGTGGACCGGTAGGACCAGCGAGGCGGGCGAAATCTACCCGTAGTACTCCTTATACCAGCGGGCAAAGTGGCGGAGGCCTTCGCGGAGGGTGATGCGGGGGGTGAAGCCGAAATCGCGCTCCAGGGCGGTAGAGTCGGCGTAGGTGGTGGGGACATCGCCCGGCTGCATCGGAACCAGCTGTTTGTGGGCGTCGAAATCGAAGTCCTGCGGCAGGACGCCGGCGGCGACGAGTTCTTCCTGAAGGATATTAACGAAGTCGAGCAGGTTCTCCGGCTGGCCGCCGCCGATGTTGTAGACGGCGTACGGGATGGATGCCCGATCGGGGTCGGGCATGACGCGCCCGGGGTCGGGCATGACGCGCCCGGGGTCGGGCATGACGCGCCCAGGGTCGGGCATGACGTCACCCCCGACCTGATCGGGGGTCTTTACGAAGGCCAAAGCCTTCCGAGCAGTCACGGCGAAGGCCTCGACGTCCGGGACATAGGCGTCGGACGGGGCTACCATCACCCGGGCGTCCGGGTAGCGCTGGGCTATCTTCCAACTCACATAGGCGATACAAGGAGCGGTGTTACGCGCCACCGGCTCGAGCAGAATCTGCTCATCCGGAATCGCAGGCAGCTGCTCCTTGATGTACTTATAGTACGCTTCGGAAGTCACAACCCAGAAATGTGCCTCCGGGTCAACAGCCAAAAACCTTTCATACGTCAACTGAATCAACGTCTTCCCTACTCCCAGCAAATCCAAAAACTGCTTCGGCTTCTCCGGGGTACTGATCGGATAGAGTCGTGAACCGACTCCCCCTGCCATAATAACTATATGTGTATTGCTCATATTCTATAAATCTGGAAATCAGATACTTGGTCCGGAAGACTCTGCCGCCCTCGGCGGAGGAGAGGGGGGACCGTGAACGAAGTGAACGGTGGGTGTCGAGATGCCACACGCCCCGAAGGGGTGTGTCTTTCGAGACGTCTTACGGACTAAGTATCTGATTTCATTTTAAATTATTCATTAGGATACATCAAGTCAAAACCATCTTTAAAGGCCTGGAGGGTCTCCGTAAGGTCGGCCGAGAGGGCGTAGTAGTTGGAGGTAAGGCTTCCGCTGTAGTCGTTGGCGCTGAACCAGACCGCGCCCTTGATGGGCTGAAGGTAAGGGAAACTAGCGCGCTGAAGGAAGTCGCTGAACATTCCGCGAACCCATTCCGCCTGCTGGACCTTGTTGCGCTTCTCCTCTCCGGAGGCCGCTCCGCCGGCCCCGCAGCCGAATTCGCTGATAACCCACGGCATCTGGCTGAAAACGGCGGCACTCTTCGCGTACAGCTGGCTGTAGTGCTCGCGGAAAGACTGCAGAGGCAGTGAGTTGGCATCTTCATAAGCTGTTAAGCCCAGAATCTGGACATAGTCGTTGCCTGGATAGTACGCGAGGTCTTCGCTCCAATAGCTCTGAGGACAGGACACCGCTACCGGATTCCATATCCAGATGCAGTTGTCTACTCCTTCCCTCTCGAAAAGTTTATAAAGGTAGATCCAGGAGTCTATAAACATCTCCGGATCACACATATTTATCATACCGCAGTAGCTGGTCCAGTCTGTATTCATCTCGTTGTTAAGACGGAAGAGCACGGGGCGTCCGTAGGCCTTCAGGCCGCGGGCCAACTCAGTAAGGAAGTCATCGTACTTACCGCGAAGAATATCGAACAGAGGAGATGTCTTCGAAGAGGTAGAAGACGAGTTTACGTTGTTGTTGTTTATAGTATACTGGTACGTAAACTGAAGCACCGGCTTGCCGTTGAAACCGTTTCCGCCCGCAAACTCAGTGACATTCTCTATAGGGAACTTATTGGGAGAGGTCCCCCACGCCAGATGGGTGTAGGTAGGCATAATCTCGAAGGTATGGCCAAATGCCTCCTCGAGACGGGCCTTCTCCGAGCGAAGTCCGTTAGTATTAGTCGAATAGTGACTCGAAGTAGAGTGTACCATACTGTAGGTAAACACTCCGAAATCAAGAGTCTCCTGAGTCAGGAGCTTATTGTAGTACGCCTTAGTCTCATCGCTCCACTTAGGATTGGGCCTGGGTTCCTGAGCCGGAATATAGTTCTTCGAACGGCCGTAGGGATTGATTACCCTGAAAGATTTCAGTATAGTATTGAAATACTTTACATCGGCCTCATCCTTACACTTATAGAGCAGGAAGCCGAACTTGTACCACTGCCCTACCGGCCTTATCAGCGCAATCTTGTAGTAAGGTTTTTCGAGCCCGACGGCATTGATCGAATAGATATTGACGCTGTAGCCTTCGACTATAGTCTCATCCTTAATGACATTTAGCGCAAGGCGCTCAAGTCCGTTCTGGTTGACATATCCCAGCTGGCAGATATAGCGGTCCAGCCACTCCCCAGTATAAACCCCATAATAGTGTTCCGTAGCAGGATAGGGAGTTACGTGTTCGAGAGTCACTCGAAGGCTCACCTTGTCCGAAACAAATTTCTGGGCATATTTAGCCAGAGTGAAATCCGGCTTCAGACCGAGTTCCAGAGGGATCGAAAGCGCATAGCCGTCGCTTTCGCTGACAAAACGCATATAGTCTGGAGTATAGAACTCGTAGCGCAGATCGTTCGAAGAGGTACGCATCGAATTCTTATAGTCTTTCTGATACTCTCCATCGCGAAGGAAGCGCCCTGCCAGGACCATACTGTCTGCGGCTATCGTCCCCTCGTCCATAAACGAGTCCTTGAACATGCGGGCCAGGACGGCCGTGTCTGTAATGAACGTCCCGTCCAGATCGAACGGGAGCGGGTTAACCTCGGTCGAATCTACCGGCTCGGGCTCGGGCTCCGGGGTGGGATCGGGCACGACGGGCGTCTTACACGAAGCCAGCGCGAGCGCTAAAACGAATATCCAGCTAAACTTACGCATTGTTCTTTTCGTGTTCTGCCACCAATTCATCGGTAAACTTACGCGAGCGCTCGTAGCCGTCGCGAGGGGCCTTCCACATCGACGCGAAAATCAGCGCGCCGACTACGCCGAAGGCGATAAAGGTCACGAACACCCAGTGCCAGCCGAACAGGTCGGCGATCTTGCCCACGACTATCGCAGACAGGGCCGAACCTACGTAGCCGAAGATGCCGGCAAGGCCGTTCGCCGTGGCGGAGGCCTCCTTAGTCGCCTGGTTGGCCGAGCCGATTCCGATAAGGGCCTGCGGGCCGTAGATGCAAAAACCGCTCATCGCGAGCACGACGGTCGACAGCACGACGGGCATATCGACCAGCGCGAACAGCGCGAGGAAAACGACCGCCCCGATCATCGAGAACAGGCACATACGGTGTGACTTGCCCTTGAAAATATGGTCAGCCGCCCAGCCGGCGAAGATGGTTCCCACGATCGCGGAGAGCTCGAACAGCGCTACGGACCATGCCGCACCCTTGATGTTCATTCCGCGGTCTTCGGTCAGGAACTTCGGGCCCCAGTCGAGAACGCCCATTCGAAGGACGTAGACGAAGATATTGGCGGTCGCGAGGATCCAGACCCATTTGTTGTGGAAGACCATATGGGCCAGGAACTTTTTATGGGCGCCGGGGATCTTTTCGGTCTTTTCCTTACCCGTCTCAGTTCCCTTAATCTCGGGCAGGCCCACGCTCTGCGGGGTGTCCTTAAGGGCGGCGATGCAAAGGATAGCGGCGCCGACTGCAATGATGGCCGGGATGATGAAGCACATTCGCCATGCGCCGTAGTGTCCGGCGTAGCTCATAATTCGGGCGGTCTGGTCGGCAACGGCGAGGCTGTCCCAGCCCTTGATGCTGCCCGCGAGGTTATTCGCGATACGGCTCACGATCTCCGGGTTGCCGCTCATATCCGAGCCCAGGCCGGTCATAATCATACCGCAGATGATCACGGCGAGGAAGCTGCCGATAGAGTGGGAGGTATTCCAGATGCTCATCTTGGTCGAGAGCTCGCCAGGCGCGATCCACTGAGGGAGCATTCGCGCGCAAGGCGGGTAGCCGAAGCCCTGGAAATACTGGTTCAGGACTATCGTGATGCCCATCACGAGGACGAGCATATTTACGAACTGAGGGCCTTCGTGGACGCCGGTGATGAGGTAGCTGAGGTCTACTCCGAAACCGAAGCAGAAGTTTGCGGCGGCGCAGAGAAGAAGGCCGATCGCCATAAAGAGCTTCGTGCTGACTTTCTCGACTATGAAGCCGTTGATAAAGCGGCTGAGGCCGTAGATCAGCGAGCCGATGGCGATGATGATACCGAAACTCGTGTTGCTGATGCCGTATTCGGCGGTAAGGCCGGGCATAGCGATGGAAAAGTTCTTGCGGACGAAATAGAAAATCGAGTAGACTATCATCGAGACGATGATGGTCCACCACTGCCAGAACTTGAAGGATTTGTTAGTTTGCATTTAGCGTTTGAGTTTTTTCAAAGTCTATTGCCTGGGCAAGGATATTTATGGGGTTGAAGGTAGGGACCTTCGTAAACTGCTCAATCTGCCATTTGCAGGTCTCGCAGTCTGTGATTACAGTTTCAGGAGCGGCCGCCTTGATATCTTCGAACAGAGTCTGTCCGATTTCCTTTGAGAATTCGTAGTTCTCTTTCTTGAAGCCGAAAGTACCCGCGATACCGCAGCAGCGCTGCTCAGGAACAATCAGTTCAAGACCGGGTATCATCTTCAGGAGCTGGATTGAGTACTGTTCCCATCCCATCTTCTGCATATGACAGGGGATGTGATAGAGAGCCTTCATCTTGAAGTCTTCCCTGAAGGCGAGCTGGAGCTCCCCTGCTTCGATTTTATCGAAGAGCCACTTCGTAGTAAGAATAATCTTCTCGCGCTGGCTGGAGTTATCGAGTCCCAGAACGTGTTCGTATTCGTCGCGCATAGTGAAGGTACAGGTACTGGAGGTAGTCAGGACCTCGGTATCTGCCTTTCCTATAGACTCGAGATTAACCTTAGCCTGTTTAGTCGCCTGATCTCCAAAGCCGTTGGCGATTAGGGCGACTCCGCAACACTTCTCCTTTTCGAGAAGTTTGACTCCGTAGCCGCAGGCGTTCATCAGTTTTACAAAGTCCTTTCCGAGCTGAGGGTAGTTGTAGTTTACATAGCAGCCGTGGAAGTAGTGAATCTGACGGGGGAACTGCTCCTGCTCGGCTGCGTGGCGCTTAAACCAGGAGACGAATTTCTTGGAGGAATATTTCGGGAAGGTACGGTGTTCGGTAATTCCGAGGACGCCGTCCATCACGGATTTCGTAACTCCAAGGCCGAGCACGGGGTTCACGACCGGGGCGAACGGGGAGGCCAGCGAGCCTACGAAATCGGTCGAGGCGAGCATACGGTCGCGAAGGGGGTGCGAGGGCTTGCCGTACTTGAGCCTGTTCACGGCGATAATGTCTGCCACCTTCACTCCGGAAGGGCATACCACCTCGCAGCGCTTGCAGTTCAGGCAATACTTAAGGGCGGCGTCGAAGAACTCGGGGTCCCTGAGGCGATAGCGTTCGCCGTCGGGCCCGGCCTGCTTCGGACCGGGATATTGCGGATTCACCGCATACATAGGGCACACTTCAGTACAGAGATTACACTTGAGACACATCTCAAGGTTTGCCGGGCTAATATTCGTTTCCTGCATATCTCTTATCTTTTACGTGCTATAATATCTCCGTAGGCAGTTAGATTGCCTATCGGCTTACCATCTTTCAGGACCAGGTTCGGAGCCGCAGTCTTAATTCCAAAGAACTCGAAGGGCTGAGGAGCGAAGAAATCATCGCTGCACCATTTTTCCGGATCTTTGTCGAATTCTACATCCGCTCCGAAAATAGGCTCCCAGACATGGTCCATGTCCGAACGCAGTCCGCCGGAGATGAAACGTCCGGAAGCGAGGACATAGGCCTCAGCCTCAAGCGGGGTATTTCCAAGATTCTCGGTATACAGACGCTCTATTGAGCCGTCTTCGTTGTATACGACCCTACTTACGCGGTCGTTCTGGAGCAAAGTACCTCCGGCCTGGAGAAACTTTTGACGCGCCTCAGGCGCTCCTATAATACCGCCCGGAGCTATCAGGCAGACGGATTTCTGTTGTATTCTCCAGTAAAGTCCGCACTCGGCATCGCGAGGATCTCCGCCTATAATAATAACGTCGAATTTCATTTGCAGACCTCCTTATAAAGATTTCTCATGTGTTCCGCTTCCCTCATCTGATCTCCCCAACACACGGGCTTGATTCCTTTCCAACGCTCACGAAGGAAATCCTTTGCAAGCTCAGTTTCGAGGGCGGGATTACCCAGCTCTTCCGCGAGGACCTTTGCTGCCCTTAGGACGCAGAACGAACTCTGGCAGGTTCCCATTCCTACACGGGTCCTGCGCCTAAGGTCGTCCAGAGTCCTTACTCCGAGTTCCCGAACTGCGTAAGCTATCTCACCGCGGGTTACGTGTTCACATTCGCAGATTTCTTCGGTGTTCTTGAAATCCATCGCGCCTACCAGTCCGCCGTGGCGGCCGAAGGCTGCTTTCTGGCCCACGGACCAGGTCTTCTTAGGAAGCCTTTCGGCTTCTTTCTCGGAGCCGGGAAGAGGCTTGATTGCGGTTTCGCAAG
>JAEEGF010133544.1_pt1 | contig 15576 bp, 11 predicted proteins | sample 9134171 | NCBI WGS metagenome assembly JAEEGF01 (sample SAMN16246542, study PRJNA631951) | gut metagenome | biome: gut microbiome; feature: rumen; material: AP-attached | host: Bos | place: Iran: Karaj | collected 2018-10 | reverse complement strand
ACCTTTGAAGCCTGCGTTGATGAGCTCTTTACCGTTGATGAAAAGGAAACGGTAAAGAAGAATAAGAAGGAAGAAGAGGGCATTGATAAGGAAAGGGATAAGGCTGCGCAGGCAGAAGAGGACAAAAACAAAGCGCAGCTCGACCGTGCAACAGAGCGGTATAAAGAGCTTCAGCAGCAGCTTGAAGAAAGCACCAAGAACCTTGACACCGCCAAAGCGGAGCTTGATGAAACTCAGGAGGATCTTGAGGATTACAAGAACCAGGTGGAGGGCATGCAGAAGATCATTTCAGATATGAAGCGGGAGTTCTCAAAGCTTTCTGCGGCTGAGAAAGACAAGCAGAGAGAGGCAAACGAAGAAGCCATTGCCAAATATAAGGATAAAATTAACAGTACAAAGATCTCCATCTACAACACGAAAAACGCCCTCACAGGAGCGAAGGAGCGATATAAGCAGGCAAAAGCGGTAGACGAAGGCAATCAAAACAGCATGATGCTGGCCAAAAATAACATGGACCAGGCGGCAAAGCGTTACCGCATGGGCATTATTAAGCGCAGGGTTGATACAAGGACTGAGGTGGAGAACTTCTACGAGAACATTATCAAGGAAAACAAGCGCATTTCCGACAGAATCAAGAAAAAGGCTTTTGAAGACAGGACTCAGGAAGAGAAACAGCAATTCGATGAAGCTGAAAAGAAAATAGAAGGTGCCAGAAAGAAGCTTGATAATTTCAGAGAGAGGACCGGAAAAGAGCTTAACAAAACAATTGAGGACAGCACCAAGGGTAAGCAGGGACAGGGCCTGTTTATCAAGAATGTCATGAAGAGCTACTTTATGAGCATGCCTGTGCTGGATCAGCGGGCTATGCTGGCAAGCGCCATCAGGAACTGCAAGCCGGTCAATAATCTCAACAGGATAAATGCGGGAGTCTTGACAGATTCCCAGAAGATCGATATGATGTCGGACCTTCTCGGCGGAATGTTTAAGGGCGCAGGTCCCCTCTTCCAGAAGATGATGCAGGGAGTTCCTACCCAGGGACTGTCAATGGGGCTTAAAAAGGCAATCGAGGACACCCAGGACAACCTTGCCCCTATCCCGGAGGAAGTTGTGAAGGCCCAGATGAACGGCATTATTTCGAGAAGTGAAGGCAGGATCACGAAGATCGAGGTCGTAAAGTCCCTGGGAGCAGCCTCCGTTGGACAGGCCTTTATGTGTAAGGTCTACGGACCCGAGATGGAAAACGGCAAGGATATGGTTGTAAAGCTCCTTAGGCCCGATGTGCGCAATCACATGATGCGTGAGAAAAAGGTAATGCTGGATGCCGCCAGAAAGACCGACGAAGAGGGCAAAAACCAGATAGAGATAAAGCTCATGCGCGAGAAAAACCAGATCGGCGGTATGGAAGCCACCTATCTTGGGAACCTCCAGAGAATAGAGGAAGAGCTTGACCTTACAATCGAAGCGGCCAACTGTGAGAAGGGAAAGATCTACGACAACAAGATAAAGGGCAGGAAAGATAACCGGTGCACTTCCATGAAGATGAGCGATCTGGTGGATCCCACCGGCGACAGCTGCATGATGGAGATTGCGGGAACCAAAACCGTAAAGCGCTATATGAGCGAGCTTAACGAAACTGCCAGAGAGCTGACAAGGCCCTTTGCGGAGATGACCTTTAGCGGCACCGAAAGAGTGCCCAAGCTGGATGAGGACGGATTTTATGTCCTCAAGGACGGCAACTTCCCCTATAAGGACAGGAGTAAGATCGCAGAGGCAATAAAGAAGATGGAGGCCATGATCGAGGAGGGAGACAAAAAGAGGCTTGCTCTTGGAGAACTGGCTGAAAAGTGGGTATCTGAGGGCGTATTTGAAAATGGCTATTATCATGGTGATCTCCATGCCGGAAATATCATGATAAATGAGAACGGTGTTGCAGTCATCGACTTCGGAAATGCCACGACACTTACACAGACCCAGCAGAAGCATATATCCAGGATGATGGTAGCGGCTACCATCGGTGATGTGGACATGTTCAGGAACGGCTTCCATGAGCTTCTGGAGAACACCCCGGAGGAGGTTTACCAGGAAAAGAGAGATGAGCTGACCCTTGTGTTCAAGGATGTGATGACCATGGGAGATAATTCAAAGCCTGCGGAGAGGATAGCCGTTGCACTTATAAAAGCCCAGGAGATAGGCCTTGAGCTTCCGCCTACCATAGCCAATTTCTCATCCTGTCAGATAAGGCTTCAGAACACCTTGAATGACATGAACAAGACCATGAAGCAGCTCAAAGGCTATGTAGCTGCCCTTAAGAAGGTCACCATCTATGACAATCTGCAGTGTAACTGCCTGGATGTTGCAAGCTTTGTTGAATCCAATAAAAACGCCACAAAGGAGGTCATAAAAGAAAGCGCTGACAGCAAGCTCTTTGAAATGGAGCAGATCTCCAAAGAGGAATTCTTAGAGTCCCTTAAGGATAAGAATAAAAGAAATAAATTTTCGGACAGGTATGGTCTTGAGGTGGAATTTGAAGAGGGGGAAGTTGAGAGGGAAATCGAAGAGTTCAACAAGATCCTCTCCCAGAAGAGACCTGTCACCAAGTTGGAAAAAGAATACTATGAGAAGCAGGGATTTATAAATGCCTTTCCTGCACTGGCCAAGCTTGTGGACAGTGATAAGAACAGCTTCAGAAGGAAATCCTTCCTGACTGAGCTATTTGACATGGCCGAGTCATACATCTTTGTTTATAAATTTAAACCTATCGACCCGCGGCTTGAGAAGTATGATATGACCAGTCTTGAGGGTATTGCGGAGATGGTCAGGGCGTTTTGTGTCAATGGCAAGTATAATGATCTGAAGATTGTGGAGAAGCGCGATGATACGGAGATGGAAAAGGCAGTAAGGGAGTATTATCGTGCCCAGGACAATAAGGATACCACGGCGGAAGAGCTGGAACAAAAGGCAAACGCTGTATGGGAGAGCTACTTAAGGACCGGAGCTGTGAAGCAGCAGGAGGTTATCGACAAAAATAAAGAGAGTATGAAGAACCGGCTCAGGATACTTCTGCCAAGGATCAATTACACCATAGTCCGCTCGCCAATGTCGCAGCTAAAGGAGTTCGAGGATCGGTATGAGGTATTTGCCGCAATCTTTGATCTGTGCGGAGCCAACAGTGTCAACGGAGAGATCCTCAGAAAAGAAAAAGACGGATTCCTTAAGCTCTACAAGACCTGTATTTCGGGAGAGCAGCAGCATAAGGATAACATAGAAGCTCTGACAAACGCTCTTGAGGGCCTTCTTGACAAGATATGGGATGCGCAGATCGCCACCATAAAAGAAATCAGGGCAGAGGGCAGGGATCACACTACCAAGGATGCCAAGAATCAGGCTGACTTTTTGGATATCATGAGCACAGTAATGAACAGATATACATCAAAGGTCGTCAAGAGCCTTGGAATTTTCGGCTCCATAAAAGCAAAGAAAGCACTGCAGGACTGACGGGGGCAGATATGGATAATTCAAAGATGAAAATGGTTCGTATAAGTGATGAAGAAAAAGTTTTTTTTGCAGGACTGGATCCCTTTGAGATCCTGGAGAGGAAAAAGCCTCTCCCGGAATTCTCGCTGGGGGTTGTGCTGGAGGATGAAAACGGGGACAGCGATGTGCCTGTGGGCCTTATGATCTGCACCTTAAGCAGACAGGTGCTGGTGGTGAACTGGCTGTACGTTAGCCCCGAGCACAGAGGAGAGGGCTGCGGCGAGGAGCTTTTAAATGCGGCCATGTCCGCGGCAAAAAGTGACGGCCTTAAATATGTTGCGGCATATCTTTCCGCTGAGTACGGAAGAGAGTATATCTGTCCCTCTGAACGGGAATACCTGGATTATCAGGGCTTTGTCCTTGACAACAACGGCAGGGGCGGCCAGGGGATGCTGTATATGCTTCCTCTGGTGGACGACGAACAGGAGTATGAGGAGGAGCCGGTGGATATTTTTGCCGGGCTCTACAGTGAGCTTTTAAGGCAGGAAGAGCTGGAGGATCTTAGGCTTGCGGAAAAGGTGGAGACAGCATGCGGCAGTTCTGATAATGAAGAGCTTCTGCCGGACGTGGAGATGTGGGAGTATACAGCCTCCGATATATCAAAGAGCGCTCTGGCGGGGGACAAAAAGGACTATAAGAACGCCATCGCCCTGTCGCAGATCTCCCTACCTGTTTTTGGGGCCTGCCTGAAGAAATGTCTTAAAAAGCACCCCTATGACGGCCCCTCGGGAAGGCTGTACGAGCTGCCCGTAGAGTGGTTTGACATAGACCTGTCCTCCTGCGTCCTTGAAGGGGGCAAGATCTGCGGCATATTCCTGGTACACAAGGAAAGCGACAGCGAGTATCTGGCGGAGTACCTCTTTGACATGAGCAGTGAGTCCCGGGACCATCTGATGCAGATGCTGAGGCGCTCAGCCGCTGTTTTTGTAAAAAACTGTCTACCGGATACAAGGCTCAAGGTGGTCTCAAGGAAGGCTGCGGTGAAAGGGCTTGTGGATAATATCTTCTGTTACTGTTCAGTTCCTGAACAGTAACGAGCAATTTGGACATGAAAATCGCCTCGCGATGGTCCAAATTGCCAAGCAGTTTACTTGAAGACACCTCTTTCTGCTAATATAATGTTGATATATGTAAATCGCACAGAGACAGTTAGGAGGGGCTATGACTGAACTCATAAGTATCGCAATCTACGTGTTTATTTTCTGGGGAATCATTTCAGCTGTCAAAAAGAAGAAGGGCGGAATGTTCGGACCTATGGGCAACTCTACGGGGACCGGCACACAGGGTGCGTCGCAGGCAGGCGCAGGCAGGAATTACCAGTCCTATTCGGGCAGCCAGACTCACAACACGGCTCCGGGCACAATCCCTCACAAGCATGAGACTGCCAAATACCACAATGCAGCTCCCGGAACAATCCCGCACTCTCATAAGGAAAAGAAATTCCACAGCACGGAGTCGGGCTCAATGTTCAAGACCCGGGCAAACGGCAAGTTCCACAGCACCGAGTCGGGATCCATGGCCCACGACCACTTCACAGGCAAGTACAGATCCATGGCCGACGCTTCGCAGCTTCCTCCCGGATACATCCTGCTCAACGGAGAGCCTGTCCGGGTTGCTGATCTTGAAGGAAAATAAAAGGAGAACGAAGACAGATGGGAATTGAGATAGAAAAGAAATTTCTGGTAAAAGAGCTTCCGAAGGACCTTGATAAATATCCCTGCCATATAATCGAGCAGGGATATCTTAATGTAAGCCCGGCCATCAGGGTAAGGCGCGAGGATGATTCTTTTTACATGACCTATAAAGGCAAAAAGGGCGAGGACGGAACCATAGGCCAGACGGAGTACAACCTGCCGCTGGATGAGGAAGCCTACCTTCACCTGTCAGCAAAGGCCGACGGGAATATCATCAGGAAAAAGAGATATCTTTTACCCTTAAATGCGGATGCCTTCGATGAGAAAGCAGTAGAAGAATTCGAAGAACTGGCAGAAGCACTTGCGCAAAAGAGTATCATCATAGAGCTGGATGTGTTCAATGCGCCCTTTGAAGGAAGGATGCTTGCAGAGGTGGAATTTCCTTCTGAGCGCGCCGCTTCAGCCTACAGGCAGGCAGAGTGGTTTCTTGAGGATGTCACAGGTGACTATCATTACAGCAATGCGTTTATGAGCACAGAAAGGCTATGACGTTTTGTGGTTAATTTTTTTCTAAAAAAAATTATAAAATATCTCTAAAGTTTTTTTCGCGGTCTCCGATATACATAACGACGGAACGAAAAGGTTTGATGAAAAAACCTGAGATATGTACGGAAACATGCGATTCTATCAACCTTATTTCATACAGACCCGGGTGTATTTTTAGCCTCTTTAGTCCTGAAGATTTCGGGGGGATTTTTTCAGAAACAGACTAAAGTAATGGAAACTTCTACCGATAAATGTAGTAGAAAGTACAAAATACTCCAGGGAAGGAGGAAAAGATATGCGAATAGAAGCATACAGTCAGGTTCAGCAGATTTACTCAAACAACAAAGTAAGTAAGATGCAGCCAGCAAAGAAGACAAATGACGTAAGGGATACTGTATCATTTTCTTCTATCGGAAAAGATATCCAGGTTGCCAAACAGGCTGTAAACGCTGCCCCCGATGTCAGGGAAGATGTCGTAGCATCGTTAAAAGCTGCTATTAAAAACGGTACTTATGATGTGAGTGGAGAGGCTTTTGCTGATAAGTTACTGGCAAAATACGAAGGACTGGCATAAAGTCACATCAATTAAATAATCAGGAGGATGATTCCAGTGGCAAGTCTTGTGGAAACACTCGTGGACGTTCTCGACAGAGAGTGTTCACTTTATGAAAAATTACTGGGATTATCAAGCCAAAAGACCACCATTATCGTAAAGGGTGATCTGAAGGCACTTGCAGAGATCACGGATGAGGAGCAGTACATAATCGGCGATATCCAGGGACTGGAAAAAGAACGCATGACTGCAATGAAGGATATAGCAAATGTACTTAACATGGATGTTAATTCATTGAAACTGACCGATCTGATACAGATTCTGGAAAAAAGACCTGTAGATCAGAAGAACCTGGCAGTGCAGCGGGACCGCATTATAACAGTTGCAGACAATGTCAGGCGTGTAAACGGGCAGAACCAGGAACTCCTGAAGAGTTCGTTAGAAATGGTTCAGTTCGAGATGAACATCATCCAGGCTGCCAAGACAGCTCCACAGACTGCGAATTACTCTAAAGCTGCAGACACTACAGGCGAATGTTTAGGTTACACATCGGGCGGGTTTGATGCAAAGCAGTAGCGTACCACTTGTAAAAGTGGTACGGGTTGCATGTAGATAATCCACCCGAGTAAGAACCGTTAATCGCGGTAGTGTCTTTAATTTGCGCAAAAATAGAGCGAGGTAACACATATGTCTCTAATGGCCAACTTATATGTAGGAACTTCGGGTCTTGCTACATCCCAGAACGCGCTGAACACCACAGCTCACAACATGGCGAATCTGGACACCGAAGGCTATACAAGACAGCAGGTTTCACAGGGAACCAGGGCGTATCAGACATTGGAACAGCGAAGCGATGTCATAGCCTGGAAACAGATCGGAACCGGCGTGAACTACAACAATTGCAAGCAGGTAAGAAGCGACTTTCTTGACAGCTCCTTCAGACAGGAGACGGGAAGGTACGCTTTTTATGACATTTCATTAAAGGGTCTTGAGGAGATTGAAGACCAGCTCCAGGAGATGAACGGTGCCGAATTTGCCGATTCTCTCAATAACCTCTGGGTGGCGGTTCAGGAAATGGCCAAGGATCCCTGCTCTGCGGTCACTCAGAGTGCTTTTGTAACAAGGGCCAACGAGTTTCTCACCAGAGCAAAGAGCGTATATGAAGGACTTGTTTCCTATCAGAAGAATCTGGACTCCACAGTGAAGGATATGTGCGACAACATCAACAAGTATGGAGACAGGATAAGACAGCTGAACGAGGACATCGTAGAAATTGAGGCGGGCAAAGAAGAGAGAGCCAATGACCTGAGGGATGAGAGAAACAGACTTCTTGACAAGCTCGGTGAGTACGGAAAGCTTGAGTATCAGGAGGATATCTTAGGAAATGTATCCATTCTTTTTGAGGGAGCTCCTTTTGTAACAACCGATCACGTCAACCATCTTGAGATAGATACGAAGCTTGAGAGCACCGTTGGTTTTGCAACTCCTTACTGGGATTATGCAGCCAAGACTGAGACCAATTACGACGGAACCAAGAGAGTGGTATCAATAAGCGGCGCTCATGTTCTTGACTTGACACAGAATATAGCCACATCGACCAACACCGATATCGGGAAACTGCGCGGAGTGCTTCTTGCAAGAGGCGACCACAACGGAACCTACCACGATATCACGGAAGATCTGGACTTTTACAACAGCAATATCTCACAGTCAGTCATAATGAATGTTCAGGCTGAATTTGATCAGATGGTTCACAACATCATGACGGAGATAAATACCATTATGGAAAATGCCGAGAGCAATCCGGCTTTCCTTGACAACACTGTTGGTGTTCCGAGTGACTTTACACTTTTTACCTGTGCTAACAAAGGGGACAGGATCATTTATGACATCAGCGAGGATAAGCCTGCGGGATCGATCCTCACCGGATTTACAATTATGAATACCCAGATCAATCCCAAGCTGGTGCAGGAACCCACACTTTTTACCTACAGAACAAAGGACGGGAACGAGGACAATGTTACGACAACTCTTTTGAAAGAAGCTTTTGTAAAAGAGCAGTACTGCCTCAACCCCAATCTTTCAACAAGAAACAGTTTCATCAACTACTACAACAGCCTGGTATCCCAGGTGGCCAACTCCGGAGATGTGTATCGCAGCATACAGGAATCGCAGGAACAGACGGTTTCATCGGTGGAGGCTGCAAGGGAACAGATCGTCGGAGTTTCAAGCGATGAGGAGCTGGAATTCATGATCATGTTCCAGAACGCCTACAACGCATCCAGCCGATATATAAATGTAGTGAGTGAAATGCTTGAACACCTTGTAACAACCCTCGGTGCATAACAGGAGGCAGATATGGCATCTCAATTCTTTGGACTAAACATTGCAGGTTCGGGACTAAGAGCAGCAAATGCAGCCCTGAACACAACGGCCAACAACATATCCAATGCCAACACAGATGGCTATACCAGACAGGCTGTCAGGCAGGAAGCAACTGACGCCCTGAGAGTGTTCGCCACCTACGGCTGCGCCGGTGCCGGTGTTGACACCATAGCAATTGAGCGTGTAAGAAGCGGATTCTATGACAATAAGTTCAGGAATAACGAGACGCTTTTAGGAAATGTGGAGCAAAAGAACTATTACAACGGACTGGTGGAGCAGTATCTGGACGACGATGGTTCAACGGGGTTTGCCTCTCTTTTCAATAAGCTGCAGACCTCAATGCAGTCTGTGATGACAGCGGCTGGTACAACTGAAACAAAGTCATCTTTTGTATCAAGTGCAAAGAGCGTCACAGAGTATTTCAACAGTGTTTACAACTCGCTTCTGAGCGAGCAGGCCGACGTAAATGCAGAGATAAAGCTCTGCGCCGACCGGATTTCCTCAATAGCTCAGGAAGTCTCATCCATAAATAAGCAGATCAACATAATCGAAATGACGGGATCAATTGCCAATGAGCTGAGGGACAAGAGGGATCTGCTGGTGGATGAGCTCTCGAAGCTGATCTCCGTAGAGGTCAAAGAGACTCCCATCGTGGATGAGTCGCAGCCCGACAGGGACACGGGAGCCACAAGGTTCCAGATCTGGGTCGGATCGGCATATCAGCTTGTTGATACATACGACTACAAGAAGCTTGTATGTGTATCGAGAGATGAAGACGGCGCGGTCAATCAGAACGACGTCAAGGGTCTTTTTGATATAAAGATTGCCGGAGGCGGATACAAGGACGGCGACAATATAAGTGAACTTGCCGATTTTGCACTGGAGTCAAGGCTCATAGGTGGAGAGCTTGAGGGGCTCCTTGCAATGAGGGACGGCAATAACAGCCAGTATTTTCACGGCAAAACTCCAATGGGCGGAGTCGAGAAATTCCGCGACGGAACAGTATATGTGACAGTTCAGGTGGACGCTGACTATCTCAAGGACATGACCAAGTGCACGATCCCTGAGGAGGGAAGCATCAAAATAGGCTCCAAGAATTACAAGTATGACAGCTGGGAGCTTGTTGATGAATCCACATACAGATTCAAGATAGATGATACTACACTGACCAGCATTCCGGACCAGGCAAAGAATGTGAGCATAGGATATTCCAACAGCTATCAGGGAATCCCTTATTATACAGCCCAGATGAACGAGTGGATCAGACAGTTCTCGGATGCGGTCAATCAGATAATGACTACAGGATATACATCGGATTCACTTGACGGTGTAAATCTTTTTACCGGCTTTACCGCTTTCGGCAATGCGGCGGAATACAGCTACGAACAGCTGACGACCCTCTCCGGCAACAAGGGATACTATAAGGTCACAGGCGGCAACTTTACGGTGAGCTCAGTTCTTCTGGATAATGCCGACAGGCTGGCCACCAAGTCCGATGTGACAGAGGGTGAGTCGGAATTTGGCAATCTCGTCAGGTTAAAAGAGATGTTTGATACCAAGAAGATATTCAGAGGGGCAACATCAGGGGAGTTCCTGACAAAAGTTCTTTCGGATGTGGCTCTCAATAAGAGCAACTCCAATACTCTTGAGGAGACCTATCAGTCACTGGAGAACACGATCAACAATCAGAGACTTTCAGATGCAGGTGTTGATGAAGATGAGGAGGCAGCAAACCTGGTCAAATTCCAGAATGCATATTCACTGTCCTCAAAGATGATACAGGTATTAACAGAGATTTATGACAGGCTGATACTTCAGACCGGAGTATAAAAAGTCACAGACAGGCGCCCGGAGCGTAAGGCCGGGGAAGCGGCTTCATGAAAGGAGCAATCTATGCGCATCACCAACAAGATCATGCAGAATAATTCGCTGTACAACATCAATAACAACAAGGTGTCTGAGGATCAGCTCAACACCATGATGTCTACAGGCAAGAAGATAACCCGCCCTTCGGACGACCCTGTTATTGCCATCAGAGCTCTGCGCCTTCGCAGCAATGTGACACAGCTCTCTCAGTACTACGAGAAGAATGCCAAGGATGCCGAGAGCTGGCTTGAGGTTACGGCAGACGCTCTTTCTACCATTACCGATGTTCTGACAGATGCGGTCAAGCAGGTCACAAAAGGCGCCAATAAAGACCTCACACTTGATGATCTTTCAATCATAGTTACGCAGCTGGATGCCCTTTCAAAAGAATACTATGCCACAGGAAATGTGGATTATGCAGGAAGATATGTTTTTACCGGATACAGAACAGATACGCCTCTGACTTTTGAGACAGCTACCACAGCCTCTTATGCCGACATCAACGATGAGTTCAAGGCAGGGGACGTAAGTGACTCAAGCAGGGTCGTGGGCAAACACAACCTGGATAACGCGACCGTTATGGATGACAACTATGTGCCTACGCTGCAGAGCGATATTGTGGAGCAGACAGTTGGAAGGCTTCGTCTTTCTTACGACAATCTTGACTATGCCGAGGGCGACGGAAAGAACGCGACGCTCAAGTACAGAGAAAAGCTTGAACAGCCGGCAACAAGTTCTATAACAAACACCTGGGATGCTGTGAACCTTACTTTCAAGGATCTGAACGGAAGGACGCGCTACGCTTCCATACCTGTAAATACGAACCTAACGGATTACAGCATCAAAAGTGAGGGAATTGTCTACAAGGCACAGCTCAACAGGGACGGTTCTATAGATGTGACCGGATCTGATCCGGTCCTGGGAAAAGAGTATAAGGTAAAGGTAGGTGCTGACGGAACCGTCAAGGATATGTCGATGGAAGTCGATTCTGCAATAGCATCGATTGAGACCAAACAGGTATCTACCGTAACATATACTCCTTACTTCGGAAGCAATCCCATATCAGTTGAGGTACCTCTTCTTCCCGCAATTGATCAGACATATACGATCAACCTTGACAAGGAAGGCTTTACTGCAGTAGTAAACAGTGACGGAACGTACACGATCAGGAATAATGTGGCTACTATCAATGATGACGGCAGCTACAGCAACCAGATAATACAGATGACAGATAACGGAAGTATACATGCTTCCTATCATGAGACCACCGTTGAGATCGGTGCTGACAAGATAATCTACAATACCAGCAGCGCCGCAGAAATTGATGGTGCCTACAATGATCTGGTTGAACGGACTGACGGAGCGCTGGCATATATGAATGCAGCAACCGGTGAGGTCCTTCTCAACAGGACACTTAAGGATAAGCTCTCCACCCTTCCTGATATCATAAACTCCAGGACAATCGATATCATTTATGATAAGAAGGAATGGGTAAACGGAGACATAAGGCCCGAAAATCTTTTCGGATGTACCTACACAGACAGGAGCGGACAGACCATTTACTACAATCAGGGATCTTCGGATCACGATATTGCTTATGACGTTGGATTTTCTCAGTCAGTTGTTGTAAATACCATGGCAGATGCAGTCTTTACAACCAATGTGAAAAGAGATGTCAGCGACCTCTCATCGAGACTTGATGAGCTGCAGCAGATGGCGACTACGCTTAAGACTTTGAAAATAAAGCTTGAGTCCACAGGGGATGAGACCAAAAAGGCGAAGATAGAGAACGATATCGCTTCCGCCCAGAAGGCATATGACTTCATGAGGGAAGAGATCCAGAAGGACTTTGAGCACAAGATAACTTCAATACAGAAATCCCTCGACATAGCCAATATTGCTGTGACAGACAACGGTACCAGATCCAAGAGACTTGATCTTATCAGCACGAGGCTCATGAGCCAGACGACTACTTTCAAGGCACTGCAGTCCGAGAACGAGGATATAGATCTGGCAGAAGCTGCGACCAAGCTCACAACAGCGCAGGTCACCTACGAAGCGAGCCTTATGGCCACAGGAAAAATAAGTCAGACCAGCCTTTTGAACTACCTGTGATCAATCGTCAAACAATATATGGAAAAGTGTCGAAATTGCGTATATAATTAGTGATATAGGGATTAAAAGTATCAAAGTGCCGTGTTTGCACGGAACCCACACCACCAATGGAGGTACAGCATGAAATTATCAACAAGAATTTTCGGAGAAGTAGAGGTTGAAGATAGCAAGATAATCAGTTTCCCCAACGGGATCATCGGATTTCCGGATATGAAGAGATTCACCCTTATGCACGACCAGGATGATGAAGGTGCAACCATTCAGTGGCTTCAGTCTATTGAAGAGCCGGGGTTTGCAATGCCTGTCATTGATCCTTTGATCGTATGCCCTGATTACAGCCCTGAGATCAACAATAATGTGATCACAGATGTGGGAGAACTTAAGGATGAGGATATTCTGGTTCTGGTGACAGTTACGGTTCCTCATGATCTTACCAAGATGACCGTTAACCTTATGGGACCGTTTATTATAAACGTTGCAGAGATGAAGGGCGTTCAGTGCATAGTTGAGAACACTGACTATCCTGTTAAGTTCCCCATTTACGATATTCTCAAGAAGAACAAAGAGTCTAACGCCTAAAGCTCTTTTGACAGGTTCATAACTACAAACATTAAGGCAATAAACGGAGGGTTAAGGCGATGTTAGCATTATCAAGAAAAAAGAATGAGGCAATTATTATCAATAACAATATTGAGATCACTGTTCTGGACATCAGAGGTGACCAGATAAAGCTTGGTATTTCCGCTCCGAAGGAAGTGCCGATCTACAGGAAGGAAGTCTACATCCAGATCCAGAATGAGAACAAGGAAGCTACGGATGTGGCAGGACTTGAGGCACTTAAGAACATGCTGTGAAAAACCACTACCAGGCATGAAGGTGCAGGACATGATGCGGCAGATGGGCCGCAAAGGATATGCAGTTTGTAATCGCTTCGTACTTTAGGGTATGAAGCGATTTTTCATAGGTGATTTCAAAAAATAACAGAGATTAAGAAGAGTATAGACACAGAGGAAGTGTGATGCGGATACTGTACTACGACTGGGATGAATTTAATGGCGAGGACGCCAGGGATGCCATGAAAAGGCTAGGATATCTGGTGGATGTCATAAAGGTAAACCTGACAGGATTCGATCTGACGCCTGCGATTGAGGCGGAATTTAAGTCACGATTGGAAAGAAAAGATGAGGATGGCAGCAGGTTTTATGACCTTGTCTTTAGCTTTGACTACTATCCTAACCTGTCTGAGGTCTGTCAGAAATATGGAATGCCTTATGTGTCATGGGTATTTGACTGCCCGCATTATACCCTGGATTCACACACTACCGGCAATTCCGTGAACCGTATCTTTGTGTTTGACAAATCTCTTTTTACAGCCATGAGGAAGAAGGGAATCAATACAGTGAACTATTCTCCTCTTGGAGTCAATGAACTCAGGCTGTCCCGATTTTGCGACGAGCTTGACGCCGAGACGGGAGGGAGAATTGTTTATCAGCATGATGTGTGTTTTCTTGGGAGTCTTTATGACAATGAATTCAATTTTTACGATCAGGTCAAATATCTTCCACCTGAACTGAAGGAATACACAGATCTGGTGATCAAGGCACAGGAGCGCATATTTGGGCATGATCTCTTTACTGATGAAAAAGCATTTACCGATGCGCATGTGGCAAACCTGCGCAGGTACATCAGGTTTGAAGACACCGGCAAGTATGAGATAGACTATGACAACGTGATCAGGGATATTCTGAGAAAAAAGGTCACAGTCAATGAGAGGCGCAATATCCTGTTGGAGATGGGGAAGCGCTTTGATACTGTGGTATATACCAATCCTGATGCGCATCCCATACCCGGAGTCTGCAACCTGGGAATTGCTGATTACACCACCAGGATGCCGCGGGTCTTCAGAAAGAGCAGGATAAACCTGAATATCACGCTAAGGTGCATAACATCAGGCGTATCGCTCCGCGTGCTCGATGTTTTGGCTGCGGGAGGATTTCTTTTGACCAGCTACACCCCTGAGATCGAGGAGTATTTTACAGACGGCGTGGATCTGGCCATTGCCAGAACTCCCGAGGAGATGATTAAGAAGGCTGCTTACTACCTTGAACATGAGGAGGAGAGAAAAGCAATCGCGGTGAACGGTCAGAAGAAGGTGTTCGAGAAATTCTCCTACGCGAAGCTTTTGCCGAGAGTGCTGGGAAATCCAACAGATGAGGTGAAAATATAAAATTTTTATTAAATCGTATTATTGCCAGCAAATGACTATAAAGTATTTATCTTCATTACCGATATAGAGGATGAGAAATCGTGTAGAAACTCAATGTTTCTATGTCAGTATCAGTTGTCAACGGTAGCACACGAGGTTTGGATGACCAGACCAGGGATAGTGTCAAATAGGTTATGAATACTTAAGACCGTTCTAAGGAGTCCGCCCCAAGCGGCGTATGCCTTAGGATCAGGCACGGAGGTAAGGAAGATGGGAATGGAAGCAATTAACGGCTTTAGCCCGCTTATCCAGCAGACTACGCCACAGATTAAAACACAGGTGCAGGAGCAGAACCAGTCAAAGTCTGAGCTTGCAAACTATGAGGCTGCCGCACCAACGATGGAATTAACAGTCGAAGCCGCTGATACTTCGTCCAATTCCAAAAACGACTCCCAGAGCGGAGCTCAGAACTTCACTAAGGGACAGGAGCGACTTCAGGCAACTGAAGAGCAGATCAAAGAGGACAATGAGAAGATCAGAAAGACTATCTCTGAGATGACCAAGAATGTAAAGACCAACGCTGAGGCAGTCTTTGGAATCCACGAGAAGACCAACCGTGTCACCATAAAGATGGTTGACAAGGATACCAAGAAGGTCATCAAGGAATTTCCTCCGGAGGAAACTCTGGATATGATCGCTAAGGTATGGGAGATCGCAGGCATCATGGTTGATGAAAA
>JAEEGF011793658.1_pt1 | contig 15583 bp, 15 predicted proteins | sample 9134171 | NCBI WGS metagenome assembly JAEEGF01 (sample SAMN16246542, study PRJNA631951) | gut metagenome | biome: gut microbiome; feature: rumen; material: AP-attached | host: Bos | place: Iran: Karaj | collected 2018-10 | reverse complement strand
GCGATTTCCTGGGCGCTGTCCTTTGTGGTACAGATGATGCCGAGGTCTATTTCGTTGCTTTCAACATATTCAACCAGACCCTCTGCATCGAGTACATCAATGTCGTTTATGCGAAGCCCCACAAGGCGCGGGTTCACATCGAAAAGAGCCTTTACGACAAAGCCCGCTCTGTAATAGTGCGTGTAGTTTGCAAGCGCCTGTCCCAGGTTGCCCGCACCTACGATGACCATCTTGTATTCACGGTCGAGACCGAGGATGGCACTGATTTCGTTGTACAGTCCCTCGACATTGTAGCCGTAGCCCTGCTGCCCGAATCCGCCGAAATTATTCAGGTCCTGGCGAATCTGAGAAGCGGTATAACCGATTAAGTTTGAAAGCTCGTTGGACGAAATCTTGTCAACGCCCTTCTTTTTGAGCTCCTTTAAATATCTGCGGTAGCGCGGCAGTCTCTTTATAACTGCGTTGGAAATCTTTGCGGTTTCTTTTACCTTGTTAGCCATATTTTACTCACATTTCCGATTAAATTCTTTCTTCCACATACCTTACAAGATCGCCTACGCTCTGGAAGTTTTCAGCCTCCTCGTCAGGAATCTCGATGTCGTACTCGTCCTCAATTGCCATGATGATTTCTACAGCGTCGAGTGAGTCAGCCTCGAGGTCTCTCATCAAGTGTGTGTCCATGGTTACAGCGTCCTCTCCAACGTTGATCTGCTCCATGATGATTTCTTTAATCTTATCAAATACCATATTATTTATTCCTCCATAAATGCGTTTTGCACGTTACTATTATATATATACATATAACTATATGCAAGTATTATATTGCGATTTTGTGCTATTTTTAACAATGTTTTTTTGTGCGGTTTTTTTGTGTTTTTTATTTCTCTTTTATTCCTCTTCGAGAAGCATCCATTCGTCGTAAACTTCGGCAAGCTCTGCCTTTTTCTCGTCTATCTCCGCGCTCCACTTATTAAGCTTTTCATGGTCCGAGAAGTGCTCCGGCATGCACATTTTCGCCTGCAGCTCCTCTATTTCCCCCTCAAGCTCTGCTATGCGGGTCTCCAGACAGGCTTTCTCTTTTTCGAGACGCTTTGCTGCCGTGGCCGCCTCCTTTTTGAGCCGGCGCTCCTCGGCGGAAGTAAGCTGCGCCGGTGGGGCTTCCGCTGCCACCTCAGCGTTCTGCCTGCCAAGCTCCTCCATATACTTTTTGCCCGACTCGATTTCCTGCTGCTTCTTTTCGAGGTAATACTCATACTTTCCGAGATAGTTTACCGCGCCGTCCGGTGTCAGCTCTATGATTCGATCCGGAATGCGCGAGAGGAAATATCGGTCATGGGATACGACAATCACCGTACCCGGGAACTCCTTTAAGGCCTCTTCAAAAACCTCCTTTGAATTGATATCCAGGTGGTTTGTAGGCTCATCGAGGATTAATGTGTTCGATCCTGCAAGCATCATCTTTGCGAGGGAAAGGCGCGCCTTTTCGCCGCCGGAAAGCGAACTAATCGGCAGGAACACATCCTCTCCTCTAAAGAGGAATCTGCCTAAGATTCCGCGCATTTCCGTATCGGTGTAAAGGCGGTAGGATTCCTTTAATTCCTCAAGGACCGTGTTGCTGCCGTTTAAGAGCAGCTGTCCCTGGTCGTAATATCCGAAATCGACGTTATGGCCGATTTTAAGGCGCCCGCTGTCGGGAGCAAGCTCCCCGAGCAGAATCTTTAAGAGCGTGGTCTTTCCTATACCGTTCGCTCCGACTATACATATGCGCTCTCCGCGCTTTATGTCGAGATTCACGTTTTTGAAAAGCTCGCGGCGGTCTCTGCCGTAGCCGAAGCCCTTTGCGAGGTTTTCGGCAAGCAGCACGTCGTTACCGGACTTAAAGTTCTGCTTGAAGTGAATCTTCATCTTGCCCGGTTCCGCCTCAGGTCTTTCGAGACGTTCTATGTGAGAAAGCCTCTTTTCACGGCTGGCTGCACGCTTTGCGAGGTGCTCGGTGCCGCGTTCCTTGTAGCGGCGAATCATATCCTCTTGGCGGCGTATTTCCGCTGCCTGGTTTTCAAAATGCCTGAGATCCTCCTCGCGGCGTCTGCGCTTCTTTTCGGCAAACTCCGTGTAATTGCCCTCGTAGCAGTAAAGCCTTTTGTTTTCGACCTCGAATATTCTGTTTACCGTTCTGTCGAGGAAATATCTGTCGTGGGAAACCACCACTATAGTCCCCTTATATGCCTTCAGATACCCTTCGAGCCATTTCAGCGTACCGATATCCAAATGGTTGGTAGGCTCGTCTAAAAACAGCAAATCGGGCTTTTTAAGCAGTAATGCCGCAAGGGCCAGTCTGGTTCTCTCACCGCCCGAAAGCGTGCTGATTTTTTTATCGTAAAAATCAGGGCCGAAAGCCATGCTCGAAAGCACACCCGTGATTTCGCTTTTATAGCTGTATCCGCCGCGTCTGTCATATTCCTGCTGCATGGCATCAAGGCGGTGCAGCGCCGAATCGACTTCAGTCTGAGGCGCTCCGCCTGCGGACATGTCGGCTACCTTTTGGCTTAAGCGGTTAATCTCCGCCTCCATTTCGTGCAGATACGCAAAAATGCCGTCGATTTCAGCGAAAACCGTGTTTTCGGAATCAAAGGCGTCATTTTGCTTTAAATATCCTATTGTAGTTTCTTTGGATACGAAAAACTCTCCGTCCTCGTGAGGCAGCTCCCCTGTAAGGATTTTGAAAAGCGTGGTCTTACCTGCTCCGTTTACGCCGATAAGTCCCACTCTGTCTCCCTCGTTTATGTGAAATGAGATGTCCTCGAGGATTACGTCCGTTCCGTATTCCTTTTTAATGTTATTTGCACTTAAAATTATCATTTGCTTTATACTGTGGGATTAGAGCGGCACGGATGCAACCGCATCGAGTGTCAGATCGCTCACCTCTCCCGCTTTATACATATAATAGGCTGCGCACCCTATCATCGCCGCATTGTCGGTGCACAACACCGGATCCGGGACGTAGAGCGCGATTCCGCGCTTTGCGCAGGCGGCCGCGAGCTGCGCTCGCAGCGCGGAGTTGCTCGCAACTCCGCCGGCCAGGACGAGCCGGTGCTCGTCCCGGTCCGCGGCCGCCTTCATCGCCTTGGTTACAACTACATCCAGGACAGCCTGCTGGAAGGATGCCGCAACATCCGCTACATTAATCTCCCTGCCGGCCTGCCTCTCGGTATTTACATAATTAAGTACCCCTGTCTTTATCCCGCTGAAGGAAAAATCGAGGCTGTCCTTTTCAAGCATTACTCTCTTAAACTCTATCGCGTGAGGATTACCTTCCTTTGCGATCTTGTCGATTTTCGGGCCGCCCGGATATCCGAGTCCGATTACCCTTGCCACCTTGTCGTAGGCCTCTCCTATGGCATCGTCCCTGGTCTGACCCAAAACCTCGCACTTATTGTAGTCTGTCACGTAGATTATATTCGTGTGCCCGCCGGAGAGCACGAGCGCGAGAAACGGCGGCTCAAGCTCCGGATACTGCAGATAATTTGCGCTTATATGGCCCTGAATGTGGTGCACGCCCACAAGCGGCTTTTTCTTTGCAAGAGCGTATGCCTTTGCCGTAGCCACTCCGATTAAAAGTGCGCCTATAAGTCCCGGGCCCGCAGTCACGCCTATAAGATCTATATCGTCCATGGTGACACCTGCATCCGAAAGCGCCTGCTCGGTTACCGCATTTATGTTATTCAGATGATGACGCGATGCGATTTCCGGCACCACGCCCCCGAACTGTGTATGAATTTCTATCTGTGAAGAAATGACATTGGAAAGTATGGTCCTACCATCCGCGAGCACCGCAACGCTTGTCTCGTCGCAGCTCGACTCTATTGCCATTGTCAGGAATTTCCCGTCTTTCATCTTAATTACCTTTCCGCAATGCGACGCCACATAATTATGGCGTCCTCTCCGTTATCCTCGTAATATCCCTTTCTGCGGCCTTCCTCGCAAAAGCCCTCTCCCCTGTAAAGCGCCAGCGCCGCCGCATTTGACGGTCTGACCTCGAGAGTCTGCGAGCTTACTCCGCGCTTTTCTCCCTCGGCAATCAGAAACTCCACGATTTTCCTGCCAAGATGTCTGCCGCGAAAATCCGGGTGAACCGCCACATTCGTTATATGACCCTCGTCAAAAATCACCCACATTCCCGCGTAGCCCACGACCTTGCCGTCAGCCTCCGCAGTCACGTAAAGAGCTCTTTCGTTTTCTTTTATCTCTGATGCAAAGGAAACCTCGCTCCATGGCACGCGAAAGCAGATTTTATCAAGCTCAGCCATTTCATGTATGTCCTTTTCCTCTGTAAGCCTAATAATAACGCCTTCCATCATTGTGCCTCTTTTTTCTCTTTAAGCTTCCTTTCAGCCTCTGCCTGCCTCATATATATAGGCTCAAGCTGACCGTATTCCAAAAGACAGCCCTCTTTATACATATCAAGTCCCAGCCTTGCAACGCTCGATGCAGCCTGGAGGTTGCTCGACGGCCTCAGCGCCGCATTTACTTCCGGATTTCCCAAAAGCAAGCGCGCATCATAAAAGTTGTAACCGTTTTCGTTTGCCCACTCCGCAACCTTAGGTCCGTAAGGCGCGACACCGTCTCCAAACAGCATGAACTCGTTCTTACCGCTCATTTTAAGCGCCTGATTGAGCATCTTTAAATAATCCTCAAGAGCATAGGCATTTGAACGCACAATCTCAAAGATTCTTTCACTTGCCGGCGCATCCTCTCCTGCCTCGTCGTTCCAGAGGAACGCTCCGCCGTAGACCTGGCTCCTGCGCGCGTCAAAAATAGGGCAGATTACGCCCCTGTAATCCGGCACATGGTAAGCAAAGGTCATGAGCGTCGGCACCTGAATCGCCTTTACGTTAAGGCTCTGTGCAAGGGCTCTTGCCGTGGAAACTCCGATACGGATTCCTGTAAACGAGCCCGGCCCCGCACTTACGGCAATAGCCGAAACCGCTGAAAGATCCAAATCGTTTGCCCGCGTAATCTCGTCGATCATCGGCGCCAGATTGGTCAGATGGTTATAGCCCGGCTCGCCCGTAAACTCCACTATTTCGCATTTTGAATTGATGACGGCAACCGAAAGCTGCGGTCCCGTCGTCTCAATCGCCAAAAGATACATTGATTTTCCTTCCTATCCCTCTTTGATGGCGAAGCTGTATTCTCTTTCCGTTTCGCCCTCTCCTCTTTTGATATTAATAATAAGCGTACCCGCCGGCAGCAAGTCCTCTATGAGGTCCGCCCACTCTATTATGCACACCCCGCCTCCGAACAGATACTCCTCAAAACCGATTTCGTAAAGCTCGTCGGGATCGTAGACGCGGTAAACGTCAAAGTGATAGAGAGGTAGCCGCCCATCTTTATGCTCGCGCACTATGGTAAAGGTCGGGCTGGTCACAGGCTCTTTAACCCCAAGCGCCTCCGCAATATAGCGTGTAAGCGCGGTTTTTCCTGTCCCAAGGTCCCCGATAAGTGCCACGATGTCACCGGCCTTAAGTCCCTCGGCAAGTTCCCTGCCAAGCGCCCGCGTCTCCTCTTCACTTTTCACATATATATTTTTTCTTTCAAAAATAGAGTGCATTTTCTTTTTGTTTGTTGTATAATAGACTTGTGTAAGCGTGAGATGCATCTCACCTTACCGGCATACATATAAATCGTTAGTTGGTAAAGGGCGGATCGAAAGGTCCGGTCTTTACTTTTTTGGCGATTTTACTCCGCAAGCCTCTTTATTGCTTCTGCATAAATCCTTGCGGCCTTAATCAGGCTTTCAACCGAAATAAACTCGTCCTTCTGGTGAGCCATTTCCTCTTCACCCGGGAATCTCGGTCCGAATGCCACGATACCCTTTGTCGCTCTCGCATAGGTGCCACCGCCTATAACCACAGGCTTGCACTCGGCATCCCCTGTCTGCTCGCGATAGATATCCATCAGCGTCACGATGAGAGGATCGTCCTCCGGGAAGTAAATCGGTTCTCTGCCCTTTTCCTTTACGATTCCAAAATTATATTTATTTAATACAGGCATCATGCCCTCATATACGGCCTCCTCGGTAAAGGTAACCGGGTAACGGATATTTACGGTGAGCTCTGCAACCTCCGGTGTCACCTTTGACATACCGAGGTTAAACACCAGATTGCCGCTTGCCTCGTCGGTAAAGCCGCATCCGATGGATTTTCCGTTCACCTCAAAGCCTATATATTCGTTCACAAAGGAAATAAACTCATTTACATCGTCATTTGCAAAGGAAAGCTCTCCGAGGAACTTATAGAGAATTGCAATCGCATTTTCTCCCATCCAAGGAGTGGAGCCGTGCGCGGATTTACCTGTCGTTGTTATTTCAAGGTTCTTTCCCACGCCCTTTACCTGCAGATGATAGCCTGTCTCCTCGCGGAAGGCTGCCGCCTTTTCGCGAATTACATCATATGCTCCGCCCTGCTCGTTCTTTACGACCGCGCGAGCCGAATCCGGCACCATGTTTGCCGCGTTCCCTCCGGTAAGGGACCTAAGCTCGAGCCCCTTGTTATTTGTCTTTCCTATCTTTCTTGCCAAGCGGAACACCAGTATACCCATCTCTCCGTGGATTGCAGGGAAGTCCGCATCCGGCGTAAAGCCGAAGGTCGGCACCTTGTCCACATGGGCAAGGTAGTAGTGCATGCCTTCCCACTGCGTCTCCTCGTCGAGACCTAAGATAAGGCGCACTCTCTTTTTAGGCACGAAGCCCGACTCTTTGAGTGCCTTCATCGCATAGTAAGCCGCAAGCACCGGGCCCTTGTCGTCCGACGACCCACGGCCGTAGATTTTGCCGTCCGCAAGCTCTCCGCTAAAAGGGTTACCGTTTCCACTCTTCCAGCCGCTGCCCTCAGGCACCACATCGAGGTGTCCGAGTATGCCTAAAATCTCCGGATCGTCCGAATCCTCTGCCGCTTCCATTTCTATATGCCCGCCGTAGTTGTCGGTATTGACGGTCTTAAAGCCGTCAAGCTCTGCGCGCGCCAGCATCCAGCGAAAGGCATTGTCCACCTCTTTGCCGAACGGCAGCTTGCCGTATTCCTTGTCTATTACAGCGGGAGCAATAACGCTCGGAATAGCGATGAGCTCTCTTAAATCCGAAATAATATTTTCTTTGTATTCATTAATTAATTCCAAGTATCCCACGAGCTGCCTCCTTTGCATCCCTTGCTCTTGACAAATGACCCGATTCCGCGAGAGTCGGATTGGAATCCAGATTCTCATCAAGCGGAATGATGGCATAGTGTGTGCGGCCACCGCTCTTATATCTGTCCACCCATGTCGGAGTTGCGTTCATATCCACACAGGTAACCTCGCCTGTATCCGGCTTTATCGTTATAATCGCGCGCGCTAAAACGCCCTCTTCTGTATATTTGTTATTGAGTGTCTCTGCTCTCTGGTTCGAAATGCAGTTTCCAAGGCTATAGAATACCGGCACCGTATGACGCGCACCGCCCTCTACTGTCGGGCTAACCATGGCTGCCTGCTGAAGCACATGAGGGTGCGAGCCGAAAATGACATCCACATCCATCGTGTCTATTGTCTTCTGTGCCATTTCAAGCTGCCATTTGTTTGCCGAAAGCTGATATTCCTCACCCCAGTGATAGAACATCACCACAATCTGCGCTCCGGCCGCTCTGCATGCCTTTACGGTCTCGTTTATCTTTGCGAGCTCCTCGTCCAGAAAGGCATAGTTAAAGCTGTTGATATGCGCCGCCGTTTCATTGCTTACGACATTACCGTTAATCGAAACTCTGCGATCGTTTGTGGTATTCTGGTAGGTATATGAAACAAGCCCAACCTTTATGCCCTTCGCCTCTGCTATGCAGTATCTCGGGTCGGTAGGCTCTGTCACACTGCCCGATACGGCAAAGCCGTTTGCGCGAAGTATCTCGAGTGTGCGAAGTGCGCCCTTAAGCCCCTTGTCGAGCATGTGGTTGTTTGCGGTTGCAACCATGTCAAAGCCTGTTGCCCTGAGGTTTGCCGCAAGCTCATCAGGCGATGAGAATGCCGGATATCCCGTGTAAGGCGCCTGGCCAAAGGTTGTCTCAAGATTGCAGATTGCTATGTCCGCCTCTTCAACATACGGCTTTATATACTGAAAATTGTCCGTGAAATCATATGTGCCGTCAGCCTGCTTTTGGGCGTCAATCTGAGTCTTGTGAGCCATAACATCACCCGTGCAGAGGATTGTCACCGACACAGGCTCTATCTCTCTTGGCTCCACATAGGCTCCCGGAACGAGATCCGGGTCTAAACCGCCACTGCCGTCCACTCTTCCGTCAACGGAAAAAAGAGGGAGCAGGAAAACCGCTCCCACAAAGATGACAGCTACACATAAAACACTTAATGCTACTATCTTCTTTTTCATTTTTATTCTACAGGTTCTACATAAGCGATATCGTCAGGATAGTTCTCCTTTAATGCCTGCTCTACGATGCCCTTTAATGTCATGCGTGCACCCGGGCAGCCTGCGCAGTGTCCCTGCAGTCTTACCTTTACAACCTTGTCGGCTGTGTACTCAACGAACTCGATATCTCCACCGTCTCTCTGCAGAAAAGGTCTGATACCTTCCAGTACTTCTTTGATTTGTTCTTCCATTTTAATTCTCCATTCTGTTTATTATATATTCGAATAATACCATAACTAAAGCTAAAATACTACTCGAAAATCGGTTCCATCGTATAAAGTTTTACGAATTCACCGTTTTTAACTCCTTCAATTATAACCGTCTTCATAGGATTTCCGTCGGCATCGAAAGTAATGTTTCCGGATGCTCCCGGGAATACGGTTTCAAGACCGATACTCGTTGCAAGCAGTTCTCCGTCGAGCGCCGTGCATATACGGTTTATTGAATCGACGGCGATAATGTAAGCATCAAAGCCCAATGCCACCGCAGGGTCAGGCACCGAGTCCTGCCCGTACTTTGCGTGGTATGCCTGTAAGAATATGCGCGACACCTCGTTTACGGATGTGTCCGGTGCATAAACCACCGAAATCGCTACATTTGCGTTAAGACCCTTTGTCATTTTGAGGAACTCGTCCGTATTCCACACGTCGGTTCCGAGGAATGTCCCGGTATAGCCCTGTCTCTCAGCCTCGGAGAGAATCAGCATTGTATCCTCAATATCAACCGGCAGGAACACTGCCTGTATCCCGGCTGCCTTTATTGCGGAAATCTCTGCAGTCCAGTTCACCTTGCCGGGCTCGTACTCTATGGTGGAGCAAACCGTGGTAGGGCTTTCCGTCATCTGCATCATCTTGTCCTCGAATGTGCGGGAAAGTGCCGTAGCCGTATCGTCGCCCTTTTCACGAATGATTGACGCAGCACCTACTCCCAGACCCTCAACCGCAAACTTTGCAAGTGCTGTGCCCTGGTAAGTCTCCACGTAGCAGGCTCTGAAATAGTACGGATTGTTGCTGGTAACCAGCGGGTTTGTGTTCGTTATTGCGATTGCCGGAATCTTTGCCTGCTCCAGGTATTTCACCGCCACAAGCGAATTGATGTCACCGTAGCTGCCAAGGACTATTGCCGGCCTTTTCGCGATGAGCTCCTGTATCGCCGCCTCCGCTACATCTATGTCCGACTGGTTGTCCGCATAGATAAGCTCCACAGGCTTTTGGAGCACCAGAGGATAGAGCTCGTTGGCAAGCTCGATTCCCATTACCTCCAGCTTTCCGTATTCACTGTCAGGACCCGTAAGCGGTTCGAATACGCCGATTCGCACCGTTTCCTCCGGCCCCGTCTTTTTCTCAATAAAAGTATCGACGAAGGCATCAAGGGTCGCACACGATGCCAGGCTGCACGCCATTAAAAGCGCAGCCATTATTAGTACCAAACCTTTAAAATACCTTCGTCTCATAATTTCCTTTATTCTCCTAGATAAGCCTTCTGGACTCTCTCGTCATTCAAGAGATCCTTGCCCTTGCCCGACATGGTAACAACACCTGTTTCCATAACGTAGGCAAAGTCGGAGATTTCGAGCGCCGCTTTCGCGTTTTGCTCAATCAGGAGCACGTTCACTCCCGACTCCCTGATCGTCTTGATGATCGAGAATATATCCTTGATAACCAGCGGTGCCAAACCGAGTGAAGGCTCATCGAGCATCAGGAGCTTTGGCTTTGCCATAAGCGCACGACCTACAGCAAGCATTTGCTGCTCGCCGCCCGAAAGTGTGCCCGCAAGCTGCCACTCTCTTTCCTTCATGCGTGGGAAAAGCTCGTAGACCCATTCGGTGTCTTTCTTGATGCCATCCTTGTCCTTTCTGAGGTAGGATCCCATGATGAGGTTTTCCGCAACCGTAAGGTCAGGGAATACGCGTCTGCCCTCAGGACAGAGAACGATGCCCTCTTTTACAATGTCGCGTGTGCCCATCTTTGTGATGTCCTTGCCGTTAAAGGTGATGGTGCCTTCTGCCTTGCCTACCAGGCTCATTATGGATTTGAGCGTAGTGGATTTTCCCGCGCCGTTAGCTCCGATGAGGGAAATGATTGCGCCGTCCTCTACGTCCATGTTGATTCCTCTAAGAGCATGGATACCGCCGTAATAAACGTGAACATTTTCTATTTTTAACATTATTCATCCACCCCCAGATAAGCCTCGATTACCTTTGGATTGTTCTGAATCTCGGAAGGTGTGCCCTCGGCAATAAGTGTGCCGTAATCGAGTACGTAGATTCGGTCGCAGATACCCATTATAACCTGCATGTGGTGTTCAATCATCAGAATGGAGAGATTGAAATCGTCTCTGATTCTGCCTACGAACTTCATGAGGTCGTCGGATTCCTGCGGGTTCATGCCGGCAGCAGGCTCGTCGAGCAGGAGAAGGCTCGGCTTTGTAGCCAGCGCTCTCGCAATCTCGAGATGTCTCTGTTTGCCGTATGGGAGTGATGTCGCAATGTCGTCCTTGTGCTGCTCGAGATCGAGTATGCGGAGCAGCTCTAGGGTTTCCTCCGCCATTTTCTGTTCTTCCTTGCGGTTAATGCGGAAAATATCGGAGAATATATTGCCCTTCATGTTCATGTGCTTTGCAATCAGAACATTATCAAATACGGTCAGGTTCTTGAAGAGCCTGATGTTCTGGAATGTTCTGGCTACACCGAGCTTTGTAATGCGGTCCGGGGTAAGTACCTTTACATCATTGTACTTTCCGAGGTTCTCGCCGTTGTAGAGCTCGTGCATTTTGCCATGAGGGTGATTTTCAACTATACGCTCACCGTTTAATTCAACTGCGCCGTTGGTCGGTGCATAAACTCCGGTGATGACGTTGAAAGCTGTTGTTTTGCCTGCACCGTTAGGTCCGATAAGGCCGATGATTTCGCCCTTGTTGACCTCAAGGTTCAGGTTGTTTACGGCTACTACGCCGCCGAATTGCATGGTTGCGTCGCATACGCGGAGAACGTTCTGATTACTCATTTGCGTCACCTCCTGCTGCGGCTGCTGCCTTTCTATTTTTACCCGCGGATTTGTTCTTTAAACGCTTAAAGAAGTTATATATTCCATCCCACGAGAATTCCTTTTGTCCCATGATACCCTGTCTCCAGAACAGTACTACAACCATCAGAATGATTGAGAATACTACCATACGGAAGCCCGTACGAAGGAGAGGTACCTGCCAGTCGCCGATGTACTGCTCTACATCGAGGAATCTGAGCCACCATTCCTTTGCGGCAATTACGAGGAATGCCGAAAAGATTGAGCCCGAAAGGGAACCCATTCCGCCAATTACAACAATCAGCAGAATGTTATATGTCAGCATCAGTGGGAATGTCGTGGACTGAATAGCGCCTAGGAACATTGCCAGCAGCGCTCCTGCGATTCCCGCAAAGAACGAGCTGATGATGAATGACATTTGCTTGTGGCGTGCCAGGTTGATGCCCATAGCCTCTGCAGCGATTTCGTCCTCACGAATTGCCTTGAAGGCGCGTCCGTAAGAGCAGTTAATGAGCAGGAACATGACAACGAGGCATATCGTTACCACAATGAAAGGTACGAAGTATGCCGGGATAGGTCCGATATCCGTGAATCCCGGAATGTTTTTAAGTCCCAGGGATCCGTTTGTGATTTTCGCCATAGGTGAGCTTGCTACGCAGATACGCACGATTTCGGCAAGGCCGAGAGTTGCGATTGCGAAGTAATCCGACTTTAAGCGAAGTACCGCAGCACCGATAAGTGCCGCAACAAGTGCCGCCGCGATGCCACCTATGATGAGGCCCAGCCATGTTGGAAGAGCCACGTTTGCGAGGCCGTCAGCCACACCGTAAAGATAATAAACGTTTGCCTTTCTGTTTACCGGAATGGTAAGCACGGCATAAGTATAAGCGCCTATTGCCATAAAGCCCGCATGCCCGAGTGAAAAGAGCCCCGTAAAGCCGTTTAAGAGATTCATGCTGGCAGCTGCCAGAGCATAAATCGAACCAAGCTGTAATACGGAACGCAGCATCGAAGTTGTGCCTGTATTAGTATAACTTAAAATAAGCAAAACTACAAGGGCAATGCATGCAATGATGGAGGCTGTTGTTTTTGTTTTCTGATTTAGTCTCTCCATAATTTACACCTTCTCTGCCAACTTTTCGCCGAACAGGCCTGTAGGTCTGAACATCAGGACGATTACGAGTAATACGAATGTGAATACGTCCGAGAATTCGGAAAGGCCGACAGCCTTCATGAATGTCTCGCACATGCCGACAACAAAGCCGCCCACAACCGCGCCCGGAATTGATCCGATACCACCGAATACGGCAGCAACGAAACACTTAAGACCCGGAAGCGAACCGGCCAGTGGGAATACGGATGGTCTCGGTGTGAAGTAGAGAATTGAACCTACCGCAGCGAGTCCGCAGCCTATTACGAATGTCAGCGAAATAATATTGTTGATTTGAATACCCATCAGCTGAGCTGTCTCAAAATCCTTTGAAACCGCACGCATAGCCATGCCGACCTTTGTGTATTTTACAAGAGCAAGAAGCCCGAATACGCAAATGACGCAGATGATTGGGGTTAATATTGTAACAAGGGAAGTTGAAGCTTCACCGAAGTGAACGGTCTTGTTCAGCACAGGAACTGCCGGATACTGCTTTGGCAGTGCCGAGAACAAGTACGTCGCCAGGTTTTGTAAAAGATAAGATACACCGATTGCGGATATCATAATTGACATTCGCGGTGCCGTTCTGAGCGGTTTATACGCGACTTTCTCGATAAGCACGCCCAGAATTATGGTTGCTATAATCATGATAAACAAAGAAATATACCATGGGATCATATAGTCCACCATGGCAAAAATCATGAAATAGGCAGCCATCATAAAAATATCGCCGTGAGCAAAGTTAATCAGACGCAGTATTCCGTATACCATCGTATAGCCAATGGCTATCAGGGCATAGATACTGCCAATCGAAATTCCCGCCAGCACGTACTGTAGGAAATTGGTCATATGATGTAGCCTCCTAAACGTAAATAGCGGTGCAGGGCATAGACCCTGCGCCGCAAAATTAACTCTTGGTTTTTGTACCGCTATCGCAGGTTTATATATTAAAGATCTGCAACAGACTGAGTTCTTACGAACTGGAACGACTGAGTTGCGAGGGAATCCTCAGTTACAGTCTTGATATATGCTGTATCCTTTACAGCATCGCCGTTCTCGTCGAAGGAGATTGCGCCTGTAACACCGTCGAAGGATACATTAACAAGTGCGTCTCTGATTGCAACGGAGTTAACTGTTTCGATATCAGTACCGTCGAGTGCCTCGAGTGCGTGGTAGATTGCCATGTAAGCATCATAACCGAGTGCGGAAACTGCTGCTACTGTATCTGTATTTGCGTTCCAAGTGATGTTCTGTGGATCGGAGTTTAAGTATTCCTTAAATCCGTTAACGAACTCTGCAGCAACTGCGTTAGTTTCGTCAGTTTCATCGAAGAATGTGGAGAATGCTACGCCTACAGCGTTCTCGGAAATGATTGCTGCGTTTTCCCAAGTATCGCCTGCGAGAACCTGTGCAGTGATGCCGTTAGCAGTCATCTGAGGCAGGATAAGAGTTGCAGTTACGATTGAGGATGGGCAGAAGATGCAGTCAGGGTTCTTTGCCTTGATGCTTGTGAGCAGTGCGTTGAAGTCAGACTCGTTTGTCTGGTAAGTAACGTCTGCAACAACCTGGCCGCCGAGCTCTTCGAATGCATTCTTGAAGTATGTAGCAAGGCCTGTGGAGTAGTCATCACCGTTCTGGGAAATAACTGCTGCTGTTGTGTAGCCTTCAGTGATAGCGTAGTTAGCCATTACTGTGCCCTGGAATGGGTCCAGGAAGCAAGCTCTGAAGTAGAAGTCGTTACCGAGTGTAACCTGAGGGTTTGTGCAGGAGCATCCTACAGCAGGAACCTGAGCGTTCAGGAAAGTTTCGCCTGCAGCGATGGATACGCCGGAACCATAGGAACCGAGAACTGCAACAACGCCCTTGGAAATCAGCTGGTTAGCAGCTGTAACTGCTGCAGCCTTGTCGGACTGGTTGTCAACTTCGTCGAGTACGATGTCATAAGTAGTACCGTTGATGTCTACTGTGCCGTAGAGCTGGTTAGCATAACGAGCACCGAGAACTTCCTGCATTCCGCCGCCGCCGTTTTCACCGGTAGTTGGCTCGAATACACCAATGTGAATTGTTGTGCCTTCAACATTGATGCCGCCTGCTGCAGGTGCAGCTGCAGGATCCTCTCCGCCGCCGCAACCGAATGCGAATACGGAGAATACAAGTACTAAAACGAGAAGTATTGAAATCTTTTTCATTTTGCTATTCCTCCCAAGAAAAATTTTTCTAAACAATACAGTTTAATTATAGTTTCCGTTTTCTGAATTGTAAACACTTTTTGGCAAATAATTGCATTAAAACTGTGTTTTTTCGAAAGCGGGTTATCGCTTTTACCGATAACCCAAAATGCAAAAAAACGGCTCAGGCAAATGCCTGAGTCGCTGTTTCTAAAAGATAATCGGCTTTATTCCCGGCGAAAGCGCATCGAATGTGAATCCCGCGGTCTCGTAGGTCTCGATAATTCCGCCAAGCTGCGATGCCGTCAGACTCGATGTATCATGCATTAAAACTATAACGTTCTTCTGCACGCCAAAGTACTTCACACCGCGTGTGGCGTTGATCAGTATGCCCTCTTCCGTCGGATTCGATGCCGCATCGCCTGCGGATACGTTCCAGTCGTAATATGTAAAGCCGCGCTTTGTCATCTCGTTTATGATAGCGGTATGCGTGTTCGCATTGTAAGAATTGATACTGCCGCCCGGGAATCTGAATATCTTAGGATACTGTCCCGTCATATCGTGAATGAGCTCGTATGTTGTGTGGAAGTCCTCAAGATAAGCGTCCACCGAAGCATAAATAGGCTTGTATTTGTGACTGGTCGTATGCACACCGATTGCATGACCTTCGTTTACTATGCGATCCACTATCGGACGCGTAGCCTCCGTCAGACGGTTTCCGACAAGGAAGAATGTCGCCTTTACATCGTGCTCCTTTAAGGTATCAAGCACATCCTCCGTTACAGAGCACGGA
>JAEEGF010371271.1_pt1 | contig 15583 bp, 8 predicted proteins | sample 9134171 | NCBI WGS metagenome assembly JAEEGF01 (sample SAMN16246542, study PRJNA631951) | gut metagenome | biome: gut microbiome; feature: rumen; material: AP-attached | host: Bos | place: Iran: Karaj | collected 2018-10 | reverse complement strand
CCTTGAATTCCTCGACCTGCTCAACGGTCTTCTGCAGTTCTTCAGCAGCCTTGAGGTCCTCGGCAGCTGCATCAAGCTTCTGCTCCATCTCGGCGATGTTCTTCCTCATGCGCTCGATCAAGTCATCGCGCTGCTCGACCTGCTGGGTGAGTTGCTCGATGGTGGGAGCGTCATCGGCAGGCAACGGCATATTGTCGCGGCGCTCGATTTCGGCGTCACGCTCGGCGACCTGCTTCTTCAGGTCCTCAATGGTGGCGTTGAGGTCCTCGACCTGCTTGTTCAGGTCGTCAGCGCCCTCGCTGCGCACCTCCATCGCCTTCAGACGGCTCTCGAGGCTCTTCTTCTCGATATCCAATTTTTCATGGTCGGCCTCCAGCTCAGCGATCTTTGCAGCGAGGTCATTTGCGCGGTTTTGCGCCTGACGGCGGTTTGCCTCGTTGGCCTGCATCTTCTCCTTGGACTCCTCGATGTTTTTCTTGGCCTCCTCGACCATCGCCATGAGGTCCTCACGCTCCTTCTTCCAGCTTCCCTTGAGCATGTCGATCACTGCGTGGGTATGCTCATTCATGAGCTTTGCTGCCTTGTCGGCGAACTCGGCATCGATGGCATATTCCTCCTTTTTGTCCACTTCGATCTTGATTTCGTCGTCCTTGTCACGCTCGTGCTCGGCCACATTCTTGTCCTTGCTGAAAGGATTTACAAACGTTGTGGGCTGGCCATACACATCGTAGTCGTCACCGTCAGAGCCAAAAGCGCTCTTGATAGATTTGAAAAATGACATAATTCTAACTGTTTTTGGTTTGGTTTGTTTTAGTTGTATTCAATTCCTGTCATCGATGTCGCAAAAATCCCCAAAATTCACTTTAAGTTTAATAGACTAAATTTCATTACGTCAATAATTTGCGCATCGAATTAAAAAGTTTCCGAAGATGAAAAACCCATTGGAATTCCACTTCAGTCGGTAAAATTACGATGATTTTTTCTAATACACGTGAAAAAAGCAGAATTATTTTCGCAATTTGGACTGGATTTTATTTACACCCATTTAAAAGAACAAAGCAAAAAGTGTGTGTGACAACACGTTGTCACACACACCTTAAAGCAATGCTTGAAAATCTTTATTCTTTTTTAGCCGTTTTCCGGGAGGTGGTACGGGCTCGCGTAGCGCGCTTACGTGCCCCACCCTTAGACAGATTGGCCTCATCGGCAACAATCTCGCGGCACTCTTCCAGGGTCAGCGATTCGGCATCTTTGCCCTTAGGAATTTTCACGTTTTGCTTCTTGTAGACGATGTAGGGCCCATAGCGTCCATTGAGCACCTTGAGTTCAGGCTCCTCGTCAAAGGTCTTGATGACTTTCTTAGCCTCAGCTTCACGCTGAGCCTTGATGATCTCCACGGCCTCATCAAGAGTGATTGCTGTGGGCGAATACTCCTTGGGAATTGACGCATACTTGCCGTTATGCTTCACATACGGTCCAAAGTGTCCCACGCCGATGGTAACCTGTGAGCCCTCGAACTCACCCAGGTCACGAGGCAACTCAAACAGCTTGACTGCCTCCTCGAGGGTGATGGTCTCGATGCTCTGCCCCTTCTGCAGTGATGCGAACTTGGGCTTGACTTCGGTGTCAGCACTGCCCATTTGCACCAGAGGTCCATAGCGACCGATCTTGACCATGACAGGCAGGCCGGTCTCAGGATCGTTACCCAGCAGGCGTTCACCCACCTTGTGCTCGAGGCGCAACGCGGACACCTTGCTGATGCTGGGGTGGAAGTCACCGTAGAAGTCGGCGATCTCCTTGTTCCACTCGACATTGCCCTGTGCCACCTCATCGAACTCGTTCTCCACCTTGGCGGTGAAGTTGTAGTCCATGATTGCGGGGAAATACTTCACCAGGAAGTCGTTGACAACCATACCCACATCGGTCGGGATCAGTTTGCCCTTCTCCACACCGAAGATTTCGCTCTTCTTGCCCTCGGTGATTTTACCGCCCTTGAGGGTGATGATCTCATATTCCCTCTTGTGGCCCTTGTCCTCACCCTTCTCGACATACTGCCTCTCCTGAATCGTGGAGATAATGGGCGCGTAAGTTGAGGGGCGTCCGATGCCCAGTTCCTCCAATCGCCTTACCAGAGATGCCTCGGTGTATCGGTTAGGCTGCTGGGTGAAGCGCTGAATGGCATTGATCACCTGGGCCTCGACGGCATCGCCATCTTTCAGGGCAGGCAAGGTGTGCACATCCTGAGGAGCTGCCATCGAATCATCAGTGCTCTCGAAATAGACCTTGAGGAAGCCATCAAACTTGACAACCTCGCCCTCAGCGACAAAGTACTCCTTGCGACCGTCCACAGCAATGTTTGCAGTCGTCTTCTCGAGTTGTGCGTCAGCCATCTGCGAAGCGATGGTACGTTTCCAGATGAGGTCATAGAGCTTCTTCTCTTGGGGCGTGCCCGTGATGGTGTGGTTGCTGACATAGGTGGGACGGATGGCCTCGTGAGCCTCCTGAGCGCCCTTGCTGGTCGTGCGGTAATGCCTCAACTTGAGGTACTGCTCACCGATACCCTCCTTGATCTCCTTGCTGATAGCGCCCAAGGCCAGCTTGCTCAGGTTGACCGAGTCGGTACGCATGTAGGTAATCAAACCTTCCTCATAAAGCCGCTGTGCGAGCCTCATGGTCTGCTTGACCGACAGACCTAACTTGCGGGCAGCCTCCTGTTGCAGGGTGCTGGTGGTGAAAGGAGGAGCCGGCGAGCGCTTGACGGGCTTGACCGCAACGCTTGATACCGTATAATGAGCATCCTTGCAATCCTCCAAGAATGCATGGGCCTCGTCGTGGTCCTTCATGTGCTTGTTGAGCTCGGCGGTGAATTCTGCGCCCTGAGCGTCAGCAAACTGAGCGGCAATGCGGTAGTAGGGCTCGCTCTTGAAAGCCTTGATCTCCTTCTCGCGCTCGGCTACCAGACGCACGGCTACGCTCTGCACACGACCTGCCGAGAGCCCCGGCTTGATCTTGCGCCACAGCACCGGCGACAGCTCAAAGCCCACAATACGGTCGAGGACACGACGTGCCTGCTGGGCATCCACCAGGTTCAGGTCGATGTTGCGGGGATGCTGAATAGCTTCCAGAATAGCGGGCTCGGTAATCTCGTGGAAAACGATGCGACGCGTATTCTCGTCAGACAAACCAAGCACCTCAAACAGATGCCATGCAATAGCCTCTCCCTCACGGTCTTCATCACTTGCGAGCCACACGAGATCGGCCTTAGCGGCCTCGTCTTTCAGTTTCTTGACTTGTTCTTCCTTGTCCTCAGGTATCTCATATATGGGTTTGAATCCGTCCTCCACATCAATGCTGAAGTTCTTCTTGTGCAAGTCGCGGATGTGACCGAAACTTGACATCACCTTGTACTCATTTCCCAGAAACTTCTGGATGGTCTTCGCCTTGGCGGGGGACTCGACAATCACTAGGTTTTTTGCCATATCTGTATTCTCTATTGAACGCGTTGTTTAAAAATCGGCTGCAAAGGTAACTCAATAAATCGAAATAGAGACCGCCCAGAAGTAGATTTTTTTGCATTCCACATCTTTTAATAATATATTATTAAGGTGAAAGCAAAACTACCGTTTTCGGTAGTCATACAGAAATACCCAAAAACAGGATGCGTCCTGGTGGTTGGCAGTGCCACCGGGACGCATCCACGAATCATGGTTACTATATACTAATACAATACTTCTTTGTCGATTATTTCATCACCTTAGCGGTGCTGGTGGTGCCGTCGGTGAAGGTAGTAACGACAACATTCATGCCATCAAAGGGCTTGTCGCTGGTCATACCAGAAAGGTTAACATACTGTACACCAGCAACCTGCTTGTCAGCACCAATGCTCTCAACAGCCGTGGGAGCATCATCCAAAACCTGGAACTTGTCCATGCAGAAGTAAGAAGCCGTGTTCATGCCATAGGCACCTGAATCGGTTGAATTCAACGTGAAATAAACCGACTCTACCTCGCCCAGGCTTGAGAGGTCAAAGAAAGTCCAATCGTTGAGGGCATTGAGCTGGCCATTGGCAAACTCTACCAGATTGATGCTTGCAATCGTCTCTGTGCCATCAGCGGTAACGCCGTGAGCGATCAGTTCGAAATAGTCACCCTCCTCAAAAGCGCGTGCCATGCCGTCGCCATGCACACAGCCATAGTAAGGCCAGGGATGGTTGCAGACGTAAACGCCAGCAGGCGTAAAGGCCATCTTGCCGTCCTTGTTCATGAACATCACCTGATTGCTGGGGCCTTCCATTGCCCAGCTGCTGTAGTAAGCCACGAGGTAGGGCTGATCAGGATCGGCAGTTACCGTGCCGTCTTCATTGATGACGCAGCCGCCGCCAGCCATGCAGCCGCCAAAGTTGGTCGTCCACGATGCGCTGCTGCCAGGCATACCATAGTCGGTCTGGTCGCCACCGATAGCGGGAGTAAAACCGTCCCAATAGTATCCACCCCAAGATGCGCCTTCACCATCGATGAGGTGCGAGAGCATGAATTCGCCATTGACGTCGCCAAACTCCAACCAAGTGTAGTCCACATCGTTGTAGCACTCGGTCCAAATGCCATACTCGTTGTAGTTCAAGACATCCGGATTGATGGGCTTGTTCAAGTCAAGGGTCACCACACCAGCCCAAACTGCCGAAGCCATTAGGGCACTTGCTGCAAATGTAAAGAATTTCTTCATGTTGATTTTGAATTTTAATAGGTTAAACTTTATGATAATTGTCTGCTAGCTTCTACTTAACAATAAGTCAATGAGCTCAGTAACGTCCGCAATCGTGATATGGCCATCCCGGTCAACATCTGCCGCTCCCATGTCGTAAACGGTAAGTACCGAGCCCAACAGGATATCGATGAGATCAGTCACATCGGCAATCGTCAAATCTCCATCCATGTTCACGTCACCGGGGATAGATGTTCTTGTCACCGTTACGGCAAATGATTTCGTCACCAGTTTGCCATTGCTGTCGGTCGTGACCGTGACAAAGGTTCTCCCTGACGACACGGCCTCGACATGAAGCCCTGTACCAGCCACCCATGCGCGGGCAATTTGCTCGTCAGCACTGCTTGCCGTGGATACGGCCAGAGCCGACAGGTTGTCGCCATCATGGACGGCATGAATCAGGTCGATCACCTCGCAATCGCCTTGTGGCAACTGCCGGTCTCCGATAACCAGCGACGGGGTGCACACGTCGGGATAAACTGCCATTGACGGGAACCAATAGGCATCCTGCAAACGCACCTGCTGCTTGAGTTCCAAGGTACTGGCATCATAGAACAATACCCAATTGTGGTTAAAGTTCTGATAAGACAGGGGCGCAGCCTCGGTGGTTTGTACCACCATATCACCCGTGTGCGGGTCAAAGCTCAATGCAGCCGAGTAGAGGCCCTGCCGCTCTGTTGTGCCATCCCAGTTGATCTCGACGCCCTCGGGCAGGACGATGAGTTGATCGGTAAACGTCCTCGTCGTGAAGTCATAGGAACTGATATAGTTCTGATACTCGTCATAGTTGTAATAGACACGCTCGGCATGAGGGTCAACACAGATCATGCGGGGCCGCCAGGCACCCCATGAGCTCATGGCCCCATGCGTTCCGTCCAGCGGATAGACCTCTGCGGCCTGAAGGGTTACGGGATCGATGCGGGTAAAGTTGGCCTCGTAGGGGCCACCGCTATAATCGTAGATCTCGCGAGAATTGTTGGCCACATACAGGTTACCACCTGCCGTCACAAACACGGTGACGATATTGGGGAACGGTAAGGTGGTCACAATCGCGTCGGTTTTGGTATCAATCACATGCAGGCCTTTTTCCTGCTGAACAGCAAACACATACTGCCCGAAGCGCACCATGTCGCCGCACTGGCTATGGTAGAGGCTGTTGTAATCTCCCTTAGCGCTGGACAAGGTGCCGTCGATGGCGCTCGTGACACTCATCGTGGGCACGTCGATGACAAAGACGCCAGCGCTGGTCGACACGTAGCCCTTGGCGGGCGTGACGGCACAATAGGCGCGACCGTCATAGACGCTGTCGGGCGATTCGCCAAAACGCAGGATGCTGCCCTGCTGCTTGAGCGTAGCGGCATCGAGTACAGCCAGCCTCGACCCGATGGTGTTGCCTGACGCCTCACTGCTGTTGGCCTGCTTGCTCACGAGATAGAGCTTGTCACCGTACAGTTGCCCGAACTGTGTTGTCACGCCCAGCTTGGTCGTGGGGTTCACAAGGGCATAGACGTTGTACTCCATCTCGTTGTAGTCATAATTATAATAGTTGATGGAGCCCTGGTTGGGGCCATAACGGTCCTCGTTGACGAAGATGATTCCGTTGGTGAACGTGAAGTCGCCGGGACCGGGGCCAGGCTCATCGGGCTCGGCATCGGGGTGCAGATCCTCGGCACCGCACACCTCGGGCGAAACCTCGCCCAGCCATCCGCAGTAGTCGAGCTGTGCGCCATAAACCTTGATGAAGTCAATATGATCGAGGGAAACGGGATTGCCGTCCTCATCGATGGCCCAGTCAATCATGAAACCAGGTTCCTGGGCGTTGGGCAGGTTGTCCACATAACCCTCACCAAAGAAAGGCTGGAACCAATTGGTGCCCGAGCCATTACTCATGTCGATGGAGGAATTGGGCAGCCGCGTGCCCCTGAAGGTGAGCTCCGTTTCCTCCCTCCACAGGGGCCAGTAAGGCTGGCTATGGAAGGTGTTGCGCCAAACATATCCCTCGGGATCACTGGCGTCATTGCTGGTCCAGTGCACATACTCGATATCGTTGATGAACGACCATTTCTCGTGGGGAACCTTGACTTTATCCTCATCTGGCTTATAGTAGGTCACCTCGAAGCCGTGCTGGCACCGGTCATAGTCAGAACCCTTGATTTCGTACCATTTGTCGCCATTACTGGGCACGCCGTCGCCGTCCACATCCACGCCCACCATGATGATGCCGGGCTCACAACTGCCACCCAACTGGTCGGGCACAGCCTGGCTCTGAATGGCGTTACCGTAGATTTTAACGTCGTAGCCATGCTTATTGATAACAGGATGGTCAAAGCCGAAGACGATATAGCCGCCAAAGCTCCCCAGACTGATGGGGCCGCCCATAGCTTTCCCGCACAGCGATGTCTCGACCAGCGCATTGATGCTGTCCTGGGTGTAGCCTGGCTTATAAGAGGGCGATTGGTTCACGAACTGGCCAGGAGCGGGCAAATAGTCATAAACATGGGCAATGTAAGGCGAATTCTGGGCATTTGCCGTCCAAGCCGCCATCATAGCCAAAACGAGAAGTAACGGTTTCTTCATCTCACATCACATTAATAGTTCCACATCCTTTTTTTGTGGATCAGGCGACATGAGAGGCCATTGAGGGCCAATGTGACGTCAGGAAAACGGACAGAGAATGATCCGCATCATCTGCTTCGCCAAGGTTCAAATGCCACGTGAACCACAATACAGGCCGTGTGTAGGCAGGTCTTCTGACTTCTCCCCCATCGCTTTCGGCGCCTTCCCGGTGATGATGCAGCGTGATGTTGCAACCAGTGGCATGCATGCCGAGCGATGACTTGTCGAGGGAGTTACAGCAGCGGGTACTGTCCAGGAGTCTCACCTGGTTCCCTTTTGATCCTTGTACCACTCGTCGCAGCACAAGGAACCTCAACACGTTATTCTTAGGTGCAAAATTACAATGATTATCTCAACCGCACAAGAAATGAGACGATTTTTTCATGCGCCCTCCCAAAGGACAATCTGACCCGTCGCCAGTGTGCGCTGGACGTCGATAAGGCGCTGATTGCGGCTACCCCTGAAGCGCAGACTGATGTCTCGCTCGGCCATCACAAAGGGGCCGTCAACGAGGACATCCAGTTCACGGACCACATCGAGCAAGGAGGGGTCCTTTTCTATCTCCTCCCAGGTGTAACCCGTGAAGCACCAGACGTTATAGCCCAATTCCTGCTTGATGCGGTGGATGAGGGCTCGTGTTCCCCGGGGCTGAAGCAGGGGGTCGCCGCCGCTGAGGGTGACGGGCGCCTCGTTATAAGCAATGACCCGCATCAGCTCGTCGAGGGTGCGCTCTTCCCCACCCCCAAAGTCCCAAGAGTCGGGATTATGGCAACCAGGGCAACGATGGTTGCAGCCCGCCATGTAGATTGACGTGCGCAGGCCCGGTCCATCAACGCTGGTACCCTCAACGATGTGCAGAATGCGGAGCATTTAGGTTTCAGGTTTTAGGCATTAGGTTTTAGGTGTCAGGAGGGTCGTATACCTAAAGCCTAACACCTGAAGCCCATGAAATCACTTATGTACGACGCGGTCTTTGAGCTCGGCCAGCTTGCCGCTGTTCCAGCGGTCGGTCGTGCCGACGAGATAGCCGGTGATGCGCTGCAGGCGGTCGATGTTGTGACCGTGGCAGCTGGGGCACTCGTGCAGGTCGTCGGTGGCGTCCTCGTATCCGCAGTCCATGCAACGGTTGCGGTTGTGGTTCACCGAGCAGTAGCCCATGTTGTACTTGTCCATGAGATCGACCACGTTGGCAATCGCCTCGGGGTTGTGGGTGGCGTCGCCATCGATCTCGACATAGAAGATGTGGCCGCCGCGGGTCAGCTCGTGGTAAGGCGCCTCGATCTCGGCCTTGTGCTTGGGAGAGCACTTGTAATAGACGGGAACGTGGTTGCTGTTGGTGTAGTAAATCTTGTCGGTCACGCCGGGGATTTCGCCGAAGTCCTTGCGGTCACGGCGAGTGAACTTGCCAGACAGACCCTCGGCCGGCGTAGCAAGCACGCTATAATTGTGCCTGTAACGCTCACTGAAGTCATTGACGCGGTCGCGCATGTAGGTCACAATCTTGATACCCAACTGCTGGGCCTCGTCGCTCTCGCCATGATGATGGCCGACGAGGGCAATCAGGCATTCGGCAAGGCCGATGAAGCCGATGCCCAAGGTACCCTGGTTGATGACGCTCTCAACCCGGTCGTTGGGGCCTAGATCGCTGGCACCGTTCCACAGCTGCGACATGAGCAGGGGGAACTGCTTGGCCATCGCGGTCTTTTGGTACTGATAGCGGGCATCAAGCTGTCGTGCAGTAACTTCCAGCATATTGTCCAACTTGGCGAAAAAGCGGTCGATGCGCTCCTGCTTGTCCTTAATGTCCATGCACTCGATGGCCAGACGCACAATGTTGATGGTCGAGAACGACAGGTTGCCGCGACCGATGGAGGTCTTTTCGCCAAATCGGTTCTCAAACACGCGGGTGCGGCATCCCATCGTGGCCACCTCATGCTTGTAGCGTTCGGGATCGTCGGCGCGCCACTGCTCGTGGTAGTTGTAGGTGGCGTCCAGATTGACGAAGTTGGGGAAGAAACGCCTTGCCGTCACCTTGCAGGCGAGCTGATAGAGGTCATAGTTGGGGTCACCGGGCTTGTAGCTCACGCCGGTTTTCTTTTTCCAGATCTGAATGGGGAAAATGGCCGTGGAACCGTTGCCCACACCACGATAAGTCGATTTAAGCAGCTCGCGGATAATGCAACGTCCCTCGGCACTGGTGTCGGTGCCATAGTTGATGGAGCTGAACACGACCTGGTTGCCACCGCGCGAGTGGATGGTGTTCATGTTGTGGATAAAGGCCTCCATCGCCTGGTGCACACGACGCACCGTCCTGTTGATGGCATGGTGCATGATGCGGTCGTCACCCTGCAGGAAATCCAGTTCGCTCTCGACATAGTCGTCGATCTTCACGTCATAGAGGCGGCTGTAGTCCTGCCCCATGAGCGCCTCCAGGTTCTTCACCTCCTCGACATAGGCACGGCGCACGTAGGGGGCCAGGTAGAAGTCAAAAGCGGGAATCGCCTGACCGCCATGCATCTCGTTTTGGGCGGTCTCCATCGTGATGCAAGCGATGACACCGGCTGTCTCGATGCGCTTGGCGGGGCGCGACTCGCCGTGGCCAGCCATGTAGCCCTGCTTGAGCACCTTGTCCAGCGGGTGCTGCACGCAGGTGAGGCTCTTGGTGGGATAATAGTCCTTGTCGTGGATATGCAGGTAATTGCCGCGCACGGCTTCACGTGCTTCCTCGCTCAACAGGTAGTCGTCGACGAAGGGCTTGGTGGTCTCGCTGGCAAACTTCATCATCATGCCGGCAGGCGTGTCGGCATTCATGTTGGCGTTCTCGCGGGTGACGTCGTTATTCTTGGCATTGATGATTTCCAGGAACAGGTCGCGCGTTTTGGCTTTGCGGGCAACGCTACGTTTCTGACGATAGTTGATATAGCAACGGGCCACCTCCTTGCGGGGGCTCTTCATCAGTTCCAGTTCCACCTGGTCCTGAATGTCCTCGACGCTCATCTGGGCACGGCCACGATGGCCAATACGGTCAGCAATGCGCTGGATGAGCGCTTCGTCCTCGCCAGCCTCGGTGGCGAGCATCGCCTTGCGGATTGCAGCCTTGATTTTTTCCTCATTGTAGCCGACGACGCGGCCATCACGTTTAAGAACAGTCTGGATCATATTCTGTTTATCAAAAAGTAAAGGTTTTTCAGTAATTGCTATCGATAAAAAACCGGCCTCGCCGGTTTGCGTTTGCAAAGATAATACAGCCCCATGAAACAGCAAACAATTTTTCGGGAAAAATTCAGGAAAATATCGTTTTGGAAAACTTTTTGGACTTTGTAAAAATTTAGAATACTGGATATCAATTATTTACAAAATTTTTCGGAAAACTTTTCCACCGCACAACCTATCAAAATTATTAAAAACCAGCCTATTAAGTGATATAATAAAACAATCGCGGGACAAGAGCCATGTGTCTTGTCCCACGACAGTTAATCAATAAAATGCTTACCGTTTACTCGGCGGGCCAAGCCTGTGACAGCAGATAGTCGATCAGAGCGGTCACGTCGCTGATGTTCACAGCCTCGTCGAGGTTGCAGTCAGCGTTAACGAGGTTGACGTTGGTTGCGTCTTGACTCAACAGGTAGTCGATAAGGGCGGTAACGTCGCTGATGTTCACAGCCTCGTCATTGTTCACGTCACCACGCAGGCCCTGGGGCTCACCATGCTTGTTAGCAGTGAAGGTAATCTCCTTGGTCTCTGCATTGAAGGTAATGACAAAGTCGTAGGTACCAGCTTCGGTAATATCATAATGCCAGTTGCTCGAGGGCCATGCATAGTCCCAAGAGTGGTCTTGAACGACCTTAAACTCAATAGCGGCAGGTTCCGCAAAAGTTACATTGTTCTTGGCCCAGGTGTAGATGCCATCATCACCCTTCACCATGTCGTTATCAGCGTCTCCAGGAGCCCAATTGCTGCCAAACAGATTCTCAGTACCAGCAACAGTGTAAGTGTGCTCAACCGGTGCGATATCGCCAGTCTTAACCAAGGTGCAAGTGATGCGATAGTCCTCTTCAGCCTCGGGATCGAAGGTGATGGCGATGCTATACATGCCTTCCTCTGATACGTTTGCAGTCCAGTTATAGGGACCAACGGGCCACTCGTAGATCTCGTAGCTGTGGTTACCAACAACCTTAAAGTCAAAGTTACCATAGAGGGCTACACCTTCCTTATTCCAACTGTAGATGCCGGTTGCTTCGTCAAGAACCATGTCGTTGCTGGTGTCTTCGGTGTTCCAGTTGCTACCAAAAATGGATCCAGGACCCACAACCGTGTAAGAAGTAATCTCAACGGGTTCATCACTACCATAGGTAAAGGTGGTCTTGGGCAGGAACTGCTTGAATTGCTTACCTCCAGCGCCATAAAAAACGCAGTTGTTATAATTCACTTCCTGGCCTCCAAAATAAGTCATTGTCATGTTACCGGCAGTCTTCACTACATTACCGAACACGAGGTTGCCACCCTGGTACAAATATGGGGTGTCAAACGTCAACGTCAGTTCAGTTTCAGCACTTTGAGTCAATGAGACAGTTCCCACCAGAGTCAAGCCATCAACATAATCGGTCATAACCGATACTGAGGTCTCGCCCATGTAGATATCCAGTGAACCACCGTTCATTTTCACGCCATCCTCATCGGTATAGAAGGTGATGGCCTTGATTTCCTTGCCCACCATGTCAGTCAGATCGGTGGCAGGATAAAGCACCTGAGTCGTGTTTCCAGGAGTGTCAAACCACATCGAATTGATGGGTACAAAGTAGGTCTCTGACTCGTAATTGTACAATGTCAGTGTTCCGGCCAAAGCGGGCACGAAAGAAGCCAGCGCGATCAGCGCTGCAGTCATGAGTTTAGAAATCTTCTTCATATAAAACTAGTTTTTAAATATTGATAATAAAAGAACTATGCTAATAATAATCTGGTACTCATGTATTCAGGGCATTCAGGCCCCATTGCGCAGCAAAGTTAGCGAAACCCATGAACATAGCAAAACATTTACCGAGCAAATGTGCAATATTTACCTAAAAAAGACAGGTCCCCGTCCACAACGGGAACCTGCCAAAATGAGATGTTGATTATTCAATCTGATAACCAGGGATTACCACTGGCCATTCAGCAGGAAGTCGATGAGCGCGGTCACATCAGCGATGTTCATCTCAGTGTCCTTGTTGCAGTCGGCCTCGGGAATCATCTCGGCATCGTTCAGGAGCATGTCGATTAATGCGGTCACATCAGCGATATTCACGGTTTTGTCCTTGTTTACGTCACCACGGAGTACCTCGGGCTCAGGAGTGTCTTCCTTCACATAGCCGAAAGTAGCCTTGGGCAAGAAGTGAGAAACACCACTATTGTTTGAATTGCCATAGTAGAAGAGACTGGGGTAGTTCTCCATGTTCTTTCCATAGAAGGAAGTGGCTTTATAGTTGTCACCTTTCTCAATGAGCAAGCACTCAATGGCAAGGTTGCCACCCTCATACTTGTAGGGTTCATCGAGGATGAAAGTAAGTTCAGTATCACCGACATTGGGCTCAACAGTTGCAACAACGGTGAAGTCGGTCAACTTATCATAGCCGGTGAAGCCGTCCACGTCAACGGCCATGAATGATAACTGCAACTTACCACCCTGCAACGGGAGAGCCGAAGTGGGATGGAAGGTAACTCTGTTGATGGTCTTGCCAGCGAGATCGGTCAGCTCAACAGCAGGATAAATCATCTGACCCTGATAAGCCTCATCATAGTATATGCCATAGATAGGCAGGTTGGAGTTGGTAGCATTATCGTCGCAAACAACGATCTCGGCAGGGACCTCAACACAAGCGCCACTGATAGCAACCTGGAACTGGCCAGCTGCGCCGCAGTCGATGGTCAGGTTCTGAGCGAACTCACCCAAAGCTGCGGGAGCAAAGGTAACGGTGTACTCTACGGTCTCACCGGGAGCGATCTCGGCAGCAGCGGGAGTGATACTGAAGGGAGCGTTCAGGGCACCAAAGACGGGAGTGAAGGCGTTCTGGCCACCATTCTTGAGCGTGAAGGTCTGCTCAGCGGTCTGCTCGGGATAGAGATTACCGAAATCCAGAGTGCGAGTACTCAGAATAGCCAGGTCCTCGAGTACCTCATACTCAAAGGTGGTCTTGGGGTAGAAGCTCTCTGTAGCGTTTGACCAAGTCCTCTTAATAAGGACATTGTAATTAGTGTTGTTGGCCTCGCCATAGAAATACATATCAGTTGAACCAGGACCTTCACCAGGCTTTGTGGTCTCAACAACGAGATTGCCACCATCATAAGCAAAGGGAGTGTCAAACTCTACCAGAACCTCAGTCTCACCAGCTGTCAGAGTGATATCAGCCACATGAGTCATACCTTCGATAGGAGTAGCGCCATAGGTACTGAAACCAGTCTGGGTGGTAGTACCAAGATATACACCCATATTAATTCCGTCTACCACGCAGCCACCTTCGGTAGCAATGTAGAACTTCATCGACTTGATAAAAGTGCCAGCCATCTCAGCCACCTGAGCCTCGGGATAGATGGTTTGAACCCTCAAGTCTGTTACGTCAAAGTCGTAAGTATCGATGGGCGAATAGTTGCTCGTAGCAGTGCCGTCGTTCACGAGAAGGGTTTCGGCCTGTGCGGGCACGAAGGATGCCAGCGCGATGAGCGCTGCAGAAAGGAGTTTAAAACATTTCTTCATAATTAATAAATTAAGTGTTAATATAAGATTAAGAATAATACTAGTTAGCTGTGTTTAAGGCTGAAACGAGGTTAATCATTTCGGCGGCAAATTTAAGCGAAAAAAACCGATACTGCAAAATTATTCATGACTAAATTTACCGGAACTTGAGGAATAGCAATAAACAAAGGGCCTCTTAAAGGCCCTTATTGAATACTTTCACTGGAAACAATAGCAAATCAGCCTATTGCAAGATATAGCCAATTATCATGTTCACGTCGGCAATATTGACTTCGCCATCGCCATTAACATCACTGCCCATGGTGAAGGCATCGGTGAGTATCACATCGATGACACAGTTTACGTCGGCAATGTTCACCTCGCCGTCATGATTCACGTCACCACGCGGGAACTGCGGCATTTCGGCCTCGGGATGATAGTCGATGCCCGCAGCCACCTCGGTCGAGGTCTCGCCGGTCCATCCGCAGTACTGGTTCATGCCGTTATACACCTTGATGAAGTCGATGTGAGTAAGATTGACATGGTTGCCTTGCTCATCCACCGCCCAATCGATCTTGAATCCGGGATTATAGATATCTCCCTCCAACGCGACGCGCGCGGGGTTATTGGGCAGGTTATCGACATAGCCCCAGTCAAAGAAATACTGCACATAGTAGGATTCGCCCTGGTTACCACCCATGTCAACAGCATTGCAGCGCAGTTTTGCCCCCCTGAATGACATGGTCTCCTCATCCTGCAGCCACAGCGGCCAGTAAGGCTGGTTGTGGAAGGTGTTGCGGCTCATGTAGCCACTGACACTGTCGGGATTCACGTCGTTGCTGGTCCAGCGGATATAAGTCGTGTCGTTCAAGGTGGGGTCAACGTGGCTAGGCGTACGCTGCTTGCCCTCGTCGGGCCGATAATAGGTGATTTCGTAGTCGTGCTGTGTCTTGGGGTGATGATACTCGCTACCCGCCAGTTCATACCACTTGTCGCCGTCGCTGGGCACGCCGCCACCGTCCACATCCACGCCTACCATGACGATGCCTGGCTCGCTGCTGCCGCCATGCGACTCACGATCGCTGACGAAGGCATTGCCCTGAATTTCAAAGTCATAGGTGTGCATGTTGACCACCGGATGGTCAAAACCCACAATCACATATCCGCCATATCCGCCCAGCGAGATCATGCTCTCGGCCCACACGGTGTCGATGCGTGTGATTGTCTGCCCATGGAAGGTCGTGGTCACCGTATCGATGCGACCGCAGATAGCAGCCCTGCAGCGCGCCAACACACTATCGACAGGCTCCCCCACCCGACACACGGGCATGGTGTTGATGAACTGCCCGGGAGCAGGGCGATATTCATAGACCCGCGTCAGCCACGGGTGATTGGCCCACACAGACAAGGCCGTCAAAATGGCCAAAACAACAACCAGTATGTTTCTTGCTCGTTTCATATCGTACTTTTAATGTTCATTGATGTTATTGCCCAGGA
>JAEEGF011147694.1_pt1 | contig 15588 bp, 15 predicted proteins | sample 9134171 | NCBI WGS metagenome assembly JAEEGF01 (sample SAMN16246542, study PRJNA631951) | gut metagenome | biome: gut microbiome; feature: rumen; material: AP-attached | host: Bos | place: Iran: Karaj | collected 2018-10 | reverse complement strand
CGTGGTGATCTCGTAATGAGATCAGGGAACGAGATCCATGTGCGGGGATGGGCTTGGTGCTCTTCCCGGATCCGTAAGGCCTATCATCTTTCATGATGGTTGGCATGATAACTGCCATATACCATGCAAAATCCCTGTAAAAACAACTATTTAGTATTATTTTCCCAATCATGGCGAGAAAAACGCAAAAAAACTGCTTGCATTTTTACAATCATGCGCCTATAATGGTGGACGGTTAAGGTTCGGGTCTGTGGTTGAAAACCGATGCCAGTCGCAGGCAAAACGGTCCACGTAAGCTGGGGAAATTCCCGGTGAGCACGGTGCGGTTTAGAAGTAAGTCCGGCCGGACGACAGTCCGAGAGAGCGCAGTGGGGGCCAGTAAAGGCTATGAGCAAAGCTCCTGCCGGCGAGTGTGGGGTCAAAAACCAGGTCAGCCAATCCTTAAACCGCAAAAATTATCAGGGGGTTTCCATCCATGTACGAAGACAAGACGCTGGTATGCCGCGACTGTGGGCAGGAATTCGTGTTCACCGCTGGCGAACAGGAATTCTACGCTGAAAAGGGTTTCCAGAATGAGCCCACTCGTTGCAAGGCTTGCCGTCAGGCGCGCAAGGCCAGCCGTCCGGCTCCCGGCGCTCCCCGCGAGACCTACACCACCACGTGTGCGAATTGCGGCGCCGAGACTACTGTTCCTTTCATTCCCAAGAACGACCGCCCCATCTACTGCAGCGAGTGCTTCGCCGCTATGCGCCGGTAATTTACTACTGGTCAGATGTGTGCAAACCGCGGAAGGCTTTAACGGCCTTCCGTTTTTGTTATAAGGAAAGAGTGTTCCGAAAACTGGAACACTCTTTAGTGATTTTTGGGCAGCAGACGCATTACTGTTCTTGCTGATAATCATACAGTGTGGCATATGCTCCGGCCATTTGTGGGTACAGGCTGCGGAATACTTCCAGGTGCCTGCGATAGGCTGTATATGCTTCTGGATCAGGCTGATACTCACGCTGATAATGGATACACTGTGCTGCTTCGACAAAACTGTTGTACCAGCCAATGCCGACGCCTGCAATTACTGCCGCGCCCAGCGAAGTGGCTTCATGCGGTGTCGCATGGATCTTCACTGTCACGCCGAACATATCAGCGGCCATCTGTCCCCACATATGGCTCTTAGCTCCGCCGCCAATCAGTGTCAGCCCACGGACAGGCAGACCATTTTCATCCAAGATTGCCCCGCACATGTTCAGTGACTGCATAACGCCTTCATAAGCGGCACGGGTTACATGACGCCGGTCGTGATAGAGAGTAAAGCCCATCAGCGTACCACTGACTTTAGCTGTCCACCATGGTGTGCGCTCACCCATCAGGGTGGGCAGATAGAAGACACCCTGTGCACCGGCTGGGACAGACCTGGCCATTTCTTCCAAAGCATCGAAATCAGGCTTCTGTCCAGCAGGGCAGATCAGATTCTCGACCGCCCAGTTGAAGGCTGCTGAACCGCACTGCACCGTACCGCAGACATTATAGCTTTCTCCGTCTGCATCAAAATAGTTGAAGAGTCGCATTTCCTTATCTATAACAGGCGCTTTGCTCATGGAACTGACCCATGCTGAGCTGCCGATGTTTACATAAGCATCCCCGACCGTATGAGTTCGCGCACCGTGCGCAGCGCAGGCACCATCGCCTGCACCGACTGCAACTGGGAGCCCGGCAGGTAATCCGGTCAGGGCTGCAAACTCAGCACTGAGCCCGGCAGTGACATCATAAGATGAGAGCAGAGCGGGCATTTTGTCGATGTCGACCCCACATGTCTTTAGAATTTCCCATGCCCAGTCACCGGTGTGCATGCTGAGACAGTTGCACAAGGAAGCATCACTGCGGTCAGTGTACCCGATGCGACCGGTCAGACGTCCATAGAGGTAATCCTTGATGTTGACGAACTTCCATGCTCTGTCATAGACTTCACGGGCGTTTTCCTTCATCCAGACATACTTGGGTAGACCGCTGTGTACATCAATGCGGTTGCCTGTTTCACCGTAATAATCGGCTAACGGAATCAGGCGGCGGATTCCCTCTGTCTGTGGTTCTGCGCGCAAGTCACTGTGAATGATGTTGTCATGTAATGCAAGACCGTTATGATCAATAGGAATACAGCCGTTCATTGTACCACTGAATACCAGCGCCGCGCATTCGGCATCAGTGAGCTGTTCTGTTACGCCGCGAATAGCGCGCAGTGAAGCAGCCAGCTGTTCTTCCGGCTTTTGCTGTGACCAGCCAGGCGCAGGATAGTAAGTGGGATATGCTTCCACGCGGCTGCCCAGTGCCTTGCCCTCACGGGTAAACGCCGCACATTTGACACCGGTGGTACCAGCGTCCAGAGTCAGGATATAGTTTGTTTTCATGACATCACCTATTTTTTTCCTGAGGAGTTATTCTGCTCGGGGTCTCGTTGCATGATGCAGCGCGTTTTTCCAATTGGCTTGATCATCCGAAACCCCATTTTTTCATACAGGGAAACCGCGGGTTTGTTTTCTTTGAACACATATAGAAACACAGGAAGTTCAGTCTCGCAGCAGCATTTTCGTATGATTGCTGTGCCGACACCCTGGCCTCGGTATTCAGACAGCACATAGAGGTCATCCAGTTCCATTTTGCCTTCTTCTGGGGAGAAGTGATAATAGGCGACGACTTTCCCATCGGATACTACACGCACATACTCACTGATCAGCTTTGTGATTTTCCTTTGGGTCCATGCCAGTACATCAGGGATGCAGACGTCCTCGGGATCCTCATACTGCTCGATCAGATCTTTACAGAAGGTATAGATCTGATCAATATCATCCGATTGTGCCTGTTCAAAGAGAAGGTTCATTCCGATTATCCTCGCTAGGTTTCTGTTCTGTACGAAAAGCGGGGGAATCCTTGAAAGAATTCCCCCGTATCAGGGCAACGATGTTTAGTCAACGTTCTCCCAATTGCTGAGCAGGTAGCGCTCGGCTTCGCCGCACCACAGACCACTGTGGGCTTTGCAGATTCTGTCAAGTTCTGCGAAACGCGGATCTTTTTCGCCCAGTTTACCGAAATCATCGATTGCGGTCAGCGGCATATTGATGTGAGTATAGATCAGCTTTTTGCCGCCGGGGATCTTGGGCAGGTTCAGCGTGGTTTCTGCAGAACTGTCCAGACCGCCAATATGAGTGACCATGACAGCGGGACGGATCTTACCGGCTGCGGTCAGCTCCAGGCACTCGACCATGTCGGCAGTGTTGCCGCCGGTTGTACCGATAACATGGGTGCTGTTGTAGTGTACATCATAGTAATTCAGCTTTGCACTGAACTTGTTGTCGGTAGGACCGGCAAAGAAGTTCAGGCAGCCATCGCGGCCCAGAATATCGCTGGCCAGTTCGACCACGCTGGTAACCGGGGCATAGGCGAACACATCATCATAACCGCCGCCTACCAGGCCTTTGAGGTATTCAGCTGCATCGGGAACATCACGGGTGTTGACGAACATTACATTGACACCGGTCGGCTCTACCAGTTCCTTGGGGAACAGTTCACGTGCGCGCTCCAGACGAGCTTCATCGATATCTGTCACAACCAGCGTGCCGGGGCGGCGGTCGCAGTGGATGATGTATTCAGCCATGCCCAGGCCCATGGGGCCGGCGCCGGCCAGGATTGCCATCTTGCCGCCTTCACGAATGCCCATTTCATGCTGATATACACCCATCTTGGTATGGAAGGTAGCATGTGCAGCACCGATAGAACAGCTGTACGGCTCAGCCAGGGAAGCCTCAAAGAAGGCATCACCTTTATATTCGAGGAAGCAGCCAAGCTCGAAAACTTCCTGCGGGATAATGCAGTAGGTGCAGTCACCGCCGAAATATGGATAGCTGTATCCCGGGCTCCACATTGTACCCTTGTAGTTCAGAGCGGGCTGCAGGGTGAACTTCATGCCGGGCTTATACTGATCCTGATACTTTTTACCGACTTTTTCGATAATGCCGGCGAACTCATGGCCCATGATGGCCGGATGTTCGGCTACGTCATCATGTACGCGCTTATGCTTCTCGCCCAGCATAGCGCATTTGTAGGTGGACATGCAGATGCTGTCGGATACGACCTTGACCAGCATTTCATCATCCTTAATTTCGGGCAGTTCGAACTCCATGACCCGCAGGTCGTTCGCGCCATGCAGGCGCAGTGCACGGGTTTTCATAATAGATGCTTCCTCCTAATTTTTATTTCAAATCACAGGGTTTCGAGTTCTACTTTAGGCAGCAACTCGCGAACGACATTCATGTCTGCTGCCTGTGTGCCAGGTGTCATGACGGTTGCAGCACTGACAGCCATTGCAAGCGCGCAAGTGTCACGGAATGACATGCCGCTGACTGCACCATGAGCCATGGTTGCCATCATGCTGTCGCCGGCTCCGACTGTGCTCTGTACAGGAACGCGCAGGCCTTTGCCGCGCAGGACTTCGTTCTTGGTGACGAACAGCGCGCCATCACCACCCAGAGAGACAACGACCGTTTCGATACCGCCTTCAACGAGCTCCTTGGCAGCGGCGGCGAGGTCGGCGATCCCGCTGAAGCTGCGGCCAAGCAGACGACCGAGCTCGGCATCATTAGGCTTGATCATTGCAGGGCATGCCTTTGCACCGGCAATCAGTAGTGCAGCATCGGCATCCATATATACTTTGATCCCACGCGTCTTAAAACGCGTGATCCAGTCGGCGAAAATGGTATCTGCTGTTCCGGCTGGTGCTTTACCGGCCAGGACAACGATATCGCCGGGGTTTGCGGCGGCAGCAGCTTTCTCAAATACACTTTCCAATACTTCCTCACTGACAGGCGCGCCGGGTTCATTGATATCAGTGTTGGTATGGCCGACAGGATCGATCACCTTGAGGTTCGTGCGTGTATCTTGCGGTACCCAGGCAAAATCACAGGCGATACCCATTTCCTGAAGTGCATTTTCAATATAACGGCCTGTGCCGCCGCCCAGAATGCCAGTGGCCAGACTGTCAGTGCCAAGTGCTTTAAGTACCTTGGATACATTAATGCCCTTTCCGCCTGCATCCAGACGCAGACTCTGGATACGGTTGACCTGATCCACGGCAAAACCGGGCAGAACCACAGTTTTATCCAATGCAGGTGTCAGCGTTACAGTGACAATCATATTCCGTCTCTCCTTTTTGCTGTAAAATGAGCGAAACAAACGTAAATTATGATTTGATTAACCACGAGGCTATCATATCATTCTGGAGTGCAAAATGCAAGCATAACGCATAAAAATAAGCCCGTAACCGGGCCTATATCCGTATATAATAAATAATTTGTTATTGGAGGATTGTAATTTACTGTTTTATGTCGCTGAACTTCCAAGACTCGCGGTCCAAATGCATGAGAATGGCATAGCCGTACTGTTTCCCGTTCATTTTGCCGGACTGGGCCACATAGAACAGATCGTTTCCGATACTAATGAATCCGGTATCAGCTACGCGCGGCATAACAGGAATGCTCCAGACTCCGCTTTCGTTGTGCAGTATGCCAGCTCCTGCCTTAAGCGTCAGCATATCACCGCGCAAGCCTTCTTCATATGCCATGCCGTACACGGGTAGCGTTTCTTCACGTACAGGCATGCTGCCGTCGACCAGATAGATCGGGCTATTGGGATACTGTTCTTTCTGACCAGGGTATACGATCATCCATAGATCACCAGTATCTCGGTCGTATTCCAGATTCTGCACACCGTATTGCGTATTGCCGGTATAAACAAACAATTTTTTATAGAGTGCAGGTCCTTCGGTATGTGGCATATTCTGATCAAAAGGCACAGGACTGAATGCCTCGGGATCGAAGCACAGCAGCACCTGGCAATCATTGTCCTGCCGGTCGTTGTTGCGGTATATGCCATATGCGCCCAACATGTATTCCTTAGCGTCTGTACTCACTGGTATGTGGCCGAAAGTGACACCATCGATACCAGAGCACCCGAAACGATGCCCCATCGAATCGATTGCGTTCTCATGCTCTCCAGCATCCAGATCATCGATATAATCGCGAACGACTTCATCCATATACAGGGTTGTCATCACGCCGCTTGTCTTATAGTCCATATCCATATCCGTGATGGCATCGCAATCGAACACGGCGATATAGAACTTTTCTGCTGCCTTATATTCCAGAGACCCATATACATGACCGTCATGATATGCCAGACATCCCAGATGGGCTCCGCCGCCGTAGATACCGCCGGCCAGCAATCCTGTGACACTGCCAACGATTTTGTTTTCGCGCATATCGATTTTTACGAGCCTGTCGGTAAAGGACATATACATGTAATTCAGCTCATCATCACAGGTAATGCCCTGCAGATGTCCTGCGGGTGAGCCCCAGGCGCCGCCATAGACTTTCCTGGGAAGGCCTGCAGCATTGATTTCAGCTGCTTTTGCCATCTGTATTGATGCGAAAAGGGTACCCAAAGCCAATACGAGCGCGACTGTCAGTACAGCAAACCGTTTCATCTTATCGACCTTTCACTTTATATGACCTTATTCTGGCCATTTCTCAAAGATCTGCTTTGCTGCGTCCCGGAGCGTCTCCGCTACAGGTACGCCTGCCATTTTCAGGGTTTCGGGTAACTGATGTCCTCCGCAGACCAAAATGCAGTGGCAGCCCATGGCACGTGCTACATCTGCGTCGTGCAGCGTATCGCCGATCATCACACAGTCATCGGGAATAATACCGCTGGTGTTCATCCATTCTCGGCCGATGCCTTCTTTTGAAGTCGCATAGATATGATCCAGTCCCAGGACGGTATCAAAGCAATGCAGAATATCAAAACGCGCTGCTTGCCCGAGAAGGTTGTCACGCTTACTGGCGGACAAAATCACTTGGCAAAATCCGGCACTCCGAAATGCTTCAAGCACTTCCTTTGCATCTTTACGCAAGGGACAAGTGATCTCATTGCGCATATATGCCGCCATCCATTGCGGGGCTACTTCATCGAAAAGTGCACCTTTGATTCCCACACGGGCATAGTAGTCACGGACAGGAAATCCAAACACGGAGCGGTATGTATCAATCGAAGGCACTGTAGGCAGATGATATTTTTCCAGCATTTCGTTCAGGCAGTCAAAGCTTACCTGTACATCATCCAGCAGTGTGCCGTTCCAATCCCAAATGATCGTTTTCAAGTCGTTTCCTCCGTTGTAATAGTGCCGTCATGTACACGCAGCACGGCATCAGGCTTGGCCCCTGTCAAATCGCTCATATCCGTACATGTCAGAAGTGTCTGGATCCCGCCAATGCACGCGAGCAGGCGTGTACGCCGGCCTGAATCCAGTTCGCTGAGCACATCATCCAGTAGCAGGAGCGGAGCCTCTCCCTGCCGTGAGGTTAGCAGATCAACTTCGCTCAGCCGCAGTGCCAGTACAGCAGTGCGTGTCTGTCCCTGCGAGGCGAAAGCACGCATGTCCGCACCGGAGAGATTCAGAGTGAGATCATCGCGGTGTGGTCCTGCTGTGGTCGTGATGCGACGCAGATCTTCTTCGCGTCGCTCGTGCAGCAGCTTCAGAAACACCGAAGCAGGTTCGGTCGTGTCTGCCAAATGACCGACATAACGCAGGGAAAAGACCTCGTCTTCCCGTCCTCCAATGTTCGCATAATAGTCTCGAGCAAGTTTATCCAGTGCCTGGGCTGCAAATTGCCGCGCTTTCACAACAGGAACAGCAGCTTGTGCCAGCTGTTCATCCCATACGTCGAGCGTGACAGGCTTTGCCTCACCGCGCACAATGGAATGCAGCAGAGCATTTCGCTGCTTCAGTGCGGAGTTGTAGGTCTGTAAAGCATAATAATACCCTGCACCGCACTGCGAAAGCAGCATATTCAGAAAACGCCGGCGCTCCTGGGGAGCTCCGCGGATGATATCCAGGTCTTCAGGAGAGAACATCACGCAGGTCGCATGACCCATCAACTCACCTGTGCGTGAGGCAGTCTTACCGTTGATATAGATGACCTTGCGCTTTTTCTGCTCTGGCATGAACAGACGCACACCGACTTCATCCACACCATCGCTGCGCTGTACGCGCAGTTGCACGGCACAAGTCTCCTGCCCGCTGCGGATCATCTCACGGTCATTGCCGGTCCGATGACTGCGGCCCAGGCAACATAAATGTACGGCTTCGAGCAGATTGGTCTTGCCCGTGCCGTTCTCGCCTACGAATACTGTTACGCCGCGGGGCGGAGTAAGCAGTAACTGATGGTAGGACCTGAAATCATGTAGCCTGAGGGATTGCAGATACATAGAAGCCTTTCATTAATAAACTGTAGGTATTATTTATGATATTTCTCTCCGGCATTGATCTTGTGTGCGCGATAGATCTGCTCAAGCAACATGATCCGCGCCAACTGATGGGGAAAGGTCATAGGAGACATTGATAGACGCTGGTCGGCACGTTGAATGACATCTTCATGCAGCCCCAGAGAACCGCCGATAACAAACACCACGCGCGCACCCAGCTGTTCCCGTTCGCGGAAGAATGCAGCCAGTTGGAGACTGTCGCGTTCTTTCCCGTCAATGCACAGGGCTACAACATAATCATCCGGCCGCAGATGGGCGAGCATGGCTTCGCCTTCTTTTTTCATCGCCTGCGGGCCTTCAGGCTGGTCAGGGACCTCGATGATCTCGAGCTTCCGATAACGTCCCATGCGCTTGATATATTCGGCCGCAGCTTCCTGCCAGTAGCGCTCACGAAGCCTGCCGGCACATAGTATGGTTATCTGCATAGCAGGATATCCTCCGCTTCCTGAAGATTCTGGCAGACATGATCACAGACAGATGCGAGACTTTCATCGTATGGCACCAGGTCAGGCACCATGATTGTCATCGCTCCGGCTGCATGTCCTGCACGTATACCGTTGTGCGAATCTTCGATCACTGCACAATCGGCAGCAGGGAGCCCAAGCAGCTCTATTGCACGAAGATAGACTTCGGGGGATGGCTTGCTGGCAAGACCGAGATCTCCGGTCACGACGGCATCAAAATACCGGAACAGGTTCACTGCTATCATATGCTGCTGTGCAATAGGCAGTGAGGATGAAGTCACCAGTGCACATCGGATACCTTGCTCTTTCAGATGCGGCAGGATCTGCTGCGCATAAGGTTTGACAGGCATCGCTACATCATATCTGTGTTCTTTCAGCCAGCTTTTCATTGCATTGCGCAATGCATTCGAATCAAACCCAGGATTCTCCTGCGCATAGCGGATATCAGTGGCTTTTGAAGTGGTACCGACACATTCAAGTATAAGATCCCAGCTGATGTGATATCCCAAAGAAGGTGCAACAGCAAGAACTGCTTCAGCATATACACGTTCACTGTCGAGCAGCAGTCCGTCCATGTCAAAAAGCGCAGCCCGTATCATGCGTGCACCTTCCTTCCGTCTCGTTCATTATATAAGAAGCGCGAATGCTTTGCAAGGGAACGGAACGCAACAGCTTTTTTACAGAATTGTGAAGCAAAGCTTTGCAGACAGATTATGGATATCCCCATTGCAGTTTTTAAATTGTCCCCATAATTATCCCCATCACCCTGCATACAAAAACTTTTTTATGCAGAAATCGTATACCGTATACACGGTAGATTGCGACTTTTTCTGCGCAAATACAGCAGAGTATGCATGAAAATGCTAATACGTAAGATATCCACATTATCCACAGGGTTATCCACCGATTTCGCTTAAAAACTCGGCTTTTTTGGCCAATTCCCGATTTTGACGGTGGATAACTCCGGTGCAAAACGGAAAATAATCCCCATGCGCCTGAAAAAAGTTATCCCCAGTCATGGACTGGGGAATGATACTGTCAAGAGAATTTTTAATGAATTTTTTGTCACAAATTCAGGCTTCGGGCATTGTTCGGATCGCTTCCAACAAGCGTTCGACTGCCTCGTCACGAGTTGCCCAGCCCGTGCAGATACGCATGGCATCCCTGCCGTCCGAAAGATGCGTCCAGTGGGTGAGAACAAACTCACGTGTCAGGTATTCACGCTGTTCAGCAGTAAGAATAGGGAACTGCTGGTTGGTTGGGGAATCGATCAGCATACTGACTCCGCGTGCATTCAAAGCAGCACGGATAAGCTGCGCCTGTTCGACTGCGTGCGCATTAATGCGTGCATACAGATCATCTGTGAACAGGGTATCAAACTGCAGCCCGAGCAGACGTCCTTTGGCAAGCATACCGCCGCGCTGCTTGATATGATAACGGAAATCCTTGAGCACTGCGGGATCTGGAACTACCACGGCTTCTCCGAAAAGGGCACCGCACTTTGTGCCGCCGATATAGAAAACATCACACAAACGCGCGAGATCGTGAAGTGCCACATCACCGGCTGCAAGTCCGTATCCAAGCCGCGCACCATCCACAAACAACGGAAGGTTGCAATGCCGGCAGACCTCGGACAATTCTGTCAGTTCTTTCAGCGAGTAGAGGGTGCCCAGCTCTGTGGGATGGGAAATATAGACCATGCCCGGCTGAACAATATGTTCTGCGGCTTCGTCCGCATAATGTGCTTCCACATAGGCGGACACTTGTTCTGCAGTGATTTTTCCGTCTACTTCCGGCAGAGCAAGTACTTTATGTCCCAGAGCCTCGATTGCGCCGCTTTCATGTACATTGATATGTCCGGTACCTGCGCATACTACGCCCTGATGCGGACGCAGGATTGCACCGATTACTGTTGCGTTTGTCTGGGTACCGCCTACAAGAAAATGCACATCGGCCTGCGGGCATTGGCAGGCTGCACGGATCTTTTTCCGCGCGCTGTCACAATATGGGTCCATTCCGTAACCGACGGTCTGTTCCATATTCGTCTCGATCATACGCCGCATGATCGCTTCATGCGCGCCTTCTGTATAATCACAGTCAAAGCGAATCATTACAATTCATACCTCCGTATGTTTATGCAAATGATTATATCACGACAGCACAATGCGCTCAAGCGGGCATTTACAAAAAAAAGGAAGTAGCGTATACTGGCGACGAAACTGACGATGAAAAAATCATTGCAAAAGGATGATTTAAAAGATGCGAGGGGTAAAAGTACTGGCTTTGGTTTTGATCATACTCCTGCTGCCATTGTGCGCAGGAGCCGAGTTTTATGGTGAAACACCGCATTTTCAGCAGGTGACGCAGAACATGGTCCGCGAGCGTCCGGGTTTCGGCTTGTATCTTGATCGCAGTTATCCGCAGACGGTCTGCCCGAGCGTGGATGAGGAACTGCGAACCCTTGTGGATGATATGACGGAGAAGGCACTTCCTTATTTCCCGGAAAAGGCAGTCAACCCGGCGGAAGGTGCATTTCTGAATACGGCTGCTTCAGTAACAAGGACGGGTGAGAGCTGGATGAGTTTTCTGGTGATTACTGACATCCTGAACGGCCGTGAGCAGCAGTATGTGGATATGCAGACACGGGCATATGACATGGCGACAGGCCAGCGTCTGACGCTGGATGATATTCTGGCAGATGAGGAAGCCTGGAAGATCCTGCAGCAGGAAGCACAGAAACAGCTGGATGGTTATTATCTGGCCGAAGAGGCCGACAGACAGGTTCTTGAAGCATTGACAACAGTAGAAGCGCTGCATGCGGCAGACTTTACTTTGGATACGGCTTTCCTGCGCCTGCATTACCGCGCCGACAGTCTCTATGCAGGGCACCCGACAGTAATGCACGTACGTGTGCCGTATTCCGCGCTTCGCGGGCATCTTACAGATGAGGCCGAGCGGCAGACCGACAACAGCCGCTGGCAGCTGGTAGCGCTGACGCTGGATGACGGACCTGTACGCCAGCGTACACACAGGCTTATACGCAATATACGTAACGGCTGTGCCAATGCTACATTCTTTATCGTAGGCGATCGCATCATTCTGGCACATGATTTTCTGTGCCTGGCACAGGATGCGGGTTTTGAATTGGCGAGTCATAATTACCATCATCTTTACAAGAGACAGAACATCGGACATGTCGTCGAGTACCGTGACCAGTTGATTACGGAGCTTTCCGCTGTAACAGGTGCAAATGTGAGCATCATGCGATCACCCGGCGGTGATGAACGTGTGTTCATTGAGGAACATGTCGGCCTACCGCTAATCAACTGGTCGGTGGTATCAAATGCACAGAACCAGGTTGTGCCCTATCCGCCACGTGAGGCGAAGCGTCTGGCAAATATGATTCAGGACGGCGATATCGTGCTGATGCATGACCTGCATGAGGGGATAGACGAAGTTTTCCTGACATTGCCGCAACTCCTGGCTGAGCGCGGTTTCCTGTGCGTTACGGTAGATGAATTGTTTGCAGCGCGGGGAATCGAACTGATGCCGGATACTGTGTATTATCATGCAAGAACAGAGTAATCAGCTTGTTCCTATTTTGTTCAGGGCTTGTAAAGAGACTACTGGCGTGATAGGTTAATCAAAAGGAAAGGGGGAGAAGGCCGATGAAGGACAGCTACCTGAAATCACTGCTTTGCCCGCTGCCTGAAGATATTGCACATCTAAAGGGTGCCGGACAGTTATCACTGGCAAAAGAACTGATCAACCGGCGTCTGGCAGGCAATCTTCCGGCTATGCTTCGGGAACGTCTGGAAACTGAAGCACGTTTTCTTGATGACATGCCTGCCAATTATCCGTTGACAAGGGAGCAGCTGGTGGCAGAAATGCGCGAGCGTGTTGCGGATTTTGAGGAAAAAGAACTGGATGAGTTCCTGTGCCGTGGTTTGCTTGACCTGATCTGTGTTGACGGTGTGGTGCGTTTTCATGAAGATACGGTGGCATCGCTGCTGAAAACACAGCCCGAGCTGAATGCGCGTGCCAAACCGCCTTATGATTCGGATCGCTCAAAACTGGATGCTGTGATCTTAAGAATGCAGCAGGGTCCGAGACTATTCCGTTATCGGCTGCGTGCAACGATGAGCATCCGTGCTTGGAAGCCCGATACTCTATACCGTATTCATCTCCCGCTGGCGGCTCGTTCGATGCAGCAGGGGGCAGCTCAGGATATTACTGCTTCGGAACCGATACTGAGTATGGATGCGGAAGATGCGCCGCAGCGCACGGCATACATGGAAAGCAATGCTGAATCGGTATGGCTCGAGTTCACTGTGGAACAGCGCCCGCGATATGTGGATGCCTTGAATGAGGGGATATCGGGTGTTGTTTATCCGCAGGCACGCCCGGGACTCAGAGAGGACCTTGCTGAGCAGCTGCCCCACATTGCGTTCACACCGTATCTGCGTTCACTGGCAGCTGAACTAAGCGGAAATGAAAAAGATCCAGTGCGCCTTGCACGAAAGTTCTACGATTATGTGACCGAGAATGTAATCTATGCTTATCAGCGGCCGTACAGACTGATTGAAGGTGGTGCGGAATACACGGCTGTCAATCTGCGCGGGGATTGCGGCCTGCAGGCACTGCTGTTCATTGCACTGTGTAGGATCAGTGGGATCCCGGCCCGCTGGCAAAGCGGTCTGTATGCTGCCCCTGGTGACGTGGGAAGCCATGACTGGGCGGAATTCTACAGCGAACGGCTGGGCTGGCTGCCGGTAGACTGCTCCTTTGGCGGTGCAGCTTACCGGATGGGCAGTAAGTTCCGGCATGATTTTTACTTTGGGAATCTGGATCCTTGGCGTATGGTTGCCAACCGTCAGTATTATGGTCCATTTATTCCGGATAAGAACTTTAGACGTGCCGATCCATATGACAATCAGCGGGGAGAAGTGGAGACTGACAGCTATGGACTGACAGGGGCACAGTTCTCAACTCGCTGGGAGATGCTCTGGTCTGAAGAAAAGGAGGATTAACCGATGATTATCTGTGATACCCACTGTGATACCCTTTATAACCTTCAGGTCCGTCCGGGAAGTCACCTGGATGTTACCATGGATACGCTGAAAAAAGGCGGAGTCAGCCTGCAGACACTGGCCATGTTTGTTGGCCCTGGCCGCAAGGGAGATGTGGAGGCACTGTTTGCTGGCATGTTCCATCAATTTAAACTGCTGAAAGAACAGGGCTGGAAACAAGTGGATGATCCGTCGGAAGCAGTAGACGGCGAGGTATCGGTCATGCTGTCTATCGAGGGATGTGAACCTTTTGATCCCGGTCTCGAAGTGATTGATGAATACCGTCGCCGCGGTGTACGCATGGCTGCTATTACATGGAATCATGAAAACACCCTTGCATACCCGGCTATGAGCGGCAGCACACAGGGACTCAAACCTTATGGATTGGAAGCAATCCGCTTCATGCAGCAGGTAGGTATTGCTGCTGATGTTTCGCATCTGAACGATGCTGGTGTATGCGATATTCTTGAAAAATGTGATAAACCTCCCATGGCGAGCCACAGCAACTGCCGTGCATTGGTCAATCATCCCCGCAACCTGAGTGATGAACTGCTGCGTGACATCTTTGCGGCAGGTGGGTATGTCGGTGTTAATTTCTGGCCCACGATCGTGGGTGAGCCGGCAAATCTGGACCGCGTTGTTGATCACATTGTACATATGTACGAACTGGGTGGAGAAGGCAAGGTAGGCTTTGGATCAGACTTTGACGGCATAGAACGCAAGCCGGAAGGCCTGACTGGTCCGCAGGATTTCCCCAACCTGATCGATTGCCTGCGCCGCCGTGGTTTTGCAGAAGAAGATGTCAAGAATATCGCCGGGCTGGGCCTTGTCAATTATTTCAAGAGGATCGCAGTATAAACTGATCATAACCCCCAAAGCCGTTTCAGAATGATTGATCGTTTTGTAGCGGCTTTTTTATATTTGCTGGCGGTATTGATCTGCATGATGTCATAATAAACAATTGCGTAATAACAAAGCCGGGACGCAATGTGCTGCTTGTGTATTGCATCCCGACTATATAAAGGTTGAACTTAATCTCCTTTATGTTTATTTTTTATCTTTGCGTGTATCAATGCTTTTGCGGAATACGACAAGACGCTGATAGAGGTATTCCGTCACGAAGTTGATCAGCATGGTGCCACCCTGGACAATATAATTGTTAACCAAAGGTTCTTTCGAGGCTGCGGCACCGGTGAAAGGATTCTCGCCTGTCAAAGCGGCAGTCCACCAGGTGCTCAGTGGGGTGAATACCACATAAAACAGTGCGACCAGGAGCATTGAACGCTTTATATCTGCATCCGAGCGGAAGGTATATTTGCGGTTGAATGTGAAATTCCACAGCACGGAAAGAACCAGGCTGACCAGGTATGCGAGCCACGGTGCCCAGTGAAAAACTTCATAGAAAAGAGTATATGTGACTATCTGGATAATACCGGCGCTGATGGAAAACAGGGTGAACTTGATCATGCGCCATGTTTCCTTGCGGTCTTTCATGGGATCTCCCCCTTCGGAATCAATTGAATTGATTATATCCCTGCTGTGCTTGAGACGTCAACGGTATATGATAATAAATGATGAATATGGCAGACCAGCATGCAATTTTATCTTTTTTTTGCAAATTATCGTGGAATTATTGACATATTAGGGCCTACTCGGTAAACTAAATATGCAGTTAATCAATTGTTCAGTAT
>JAEEGF010730307.1_pt1 | contig 15593 bp, 11 predicted proteins | sample 9134171 | NCBI WGS metagenome assembly JAEEGF01 (sample SAMN16246542, study PRJNA631951) | gut metagenome | biome: gut microbiome; feature: rumen; material: AP-attached | host: Bos | place: Iran: Karaj | collected 2018-10 | reverse complement strand
CCTTCCTCGTTCTCCTCACCAAAACCAGCCGACAGTATGATGAAACCACCAGTCTTCTTGGTGTTTGCAAGAACATCAACAGCGTGAGCGCAGAACTTTGCAGCGATAGCAAGTACAGCGCAGTCAACTTCTGGCAATTCCTCTACCGTATGGTAGCTCTTTACGCCCTGAACTACATCCATCTTGGGATTAACAACATACACCTGACCTTTGAAAGGACTTGAAAGCAAATTCTTCAGCACCTTTCCGCCGGGCTTATGAACATCGTCGGAACCACCAACGATTACAACGCTTTTAGGATTTAATAGTTTATCGTTTATCATTTCGTTTAATTATTTTCTTTAATGCGTGCAAAGATAAGTTTTTATTATCAAACAAACAATCGAGATGCGGTAATATTATAAACAAATGCTACATAACATAAAAAGCGAAATGTTATTATCTTAGAAGATGGGGAAACATCATTTAAAGCCGTATGTCCGACCTTACCTACTCGTCCTTTACACAGCGTACAGAAAAGCCATCGCTTTTGTTGCTGTAGTTGGACACAATGCCTGCATAATTGTAGTAAATATATCTATAATAGGCATTGCCACTATAATATTCATATTCAGTTGCCGACCAGAAATATGCAAACGATGCAAAGTTTCCGTATATTTTTCCATCGAAGCTACCAGAAGGCAATACAGAAAAGCCAGATTTCCCAAAAGAAGAATTTCTTTCAAGCGAACCATCGTTCCATAAATCGGCCTTTGTTGCAAGCTGGGAGCCAACATTGTCGCCGCCAATAGAATTTTTCAACTGTTTCCAATCCGAATTTGTTGGCAAATGCCATCCTGTCGGACATGCCACTCCTGCTGCATACCAGTTGTACAAATAACCATAAAGAGCAACATTCTCGGCATTGCCATTGGGATAATAAACATGTGGTTTGTTGCTTTTAGCCGTACCAACTGGTATATCCTTCGAATAGCGCAGATTTTCTGCCATCCACACACGATTGCCCACCTTTACCGTTCGATACGAATTGCCGTCACGAGGATCCACAAATCTTCCCGTATCTTCCACTGGTGTAAACGTAAACATCTGAAAACCACTTTCTGAAAAGTTTTTCACACAAATAAAATCTGCGGCATAAATATACATGCCGATTAACATAGATAATATCAATGAAAACAAACCTTTCATACTTGTATAATTGTGCAAATTTAAATTTAATTTTAAAATAAACACAAAAAAAATCAAATTTATTTTATTGTTCTTACAAACAACCTGCTAATTTGAAGTTGCACAATCAAGAGAAAAAATATTCCGATACAAGTCTCCCTCCGTATTATATCCATAATTATCAAACAGTTTCATCACAGCGACTTCAATATCTTCTGGAGGATACATTGACGATTCAGAAAAGCCATTCAAAAAGCGAATCATAAAAAAGACATCAAACTTTGTATGCATTCGTTTCTCAAAACTATTTCGGTCTGAAGTATTTTTACGACACTCATCTACCATGATAAAGAACTTCTGCTCTCCGACAAAATCTATTATCTCATTTGGAACAGACGTATTACCATCATATAGTACGGAAATTGTCGAATAAAACTTTTTTAGCAACAAAAAAAGTCCAAAATTGTAAACTTTACACGAACCTGTCTCAATTATTTTCTTTACAGAACGACCCGTACCAAAAGGAACTCGCTCGGATATTGATGGAGCAGGAAAAACAATCGGTTCATTTACTAATGATACTTTAGACTGCAATGCCAATTTCTGCAAGAAATAAAAATCTTCGCCAGCCTGCCTACGCGCCATCCCTCCCATTTTTGCGTATGTTTCTGCCGTAACTGCAAAGCACGAACCTATAGTATGAAGACATTGTGGTATTCCTGCAACTTTCTGCGCCAAACGGAAATATCGCAAATACATTTCGTACCAACGACAAGCATCAATCTCCTGTTTGGAATACAATGTTTCATCAAAATTATGCTGAAACTGCAAAGTACAAGCATTCGGCAGATCTTTTGAAAGATAAAAGCGCTCGTAAATTTTTATAAAATAGTCTTTTGAAACAAGACAATCGGAATCAAGCGAAACAATTATACCTCGCGGATTCTCTATCGACGCAAACCTGTACACCGCCTCATCCATTCCAATTTTGCGGGCATTACCAACACCGGCAATCTTGTGCGGCACACCTTCTATTATATATGGTAAAAGTTTAAAATTGGAATACAGTCCGCCATTCTGCAAAAGTTCTGCATATATGCGCTTATTCTTTTCAACAATAACTTCACTCGTATCCTCGGAAGAATTGACAACAACAATCACTTCAACCGAACATTGAGGCTTATCGGCAGAATCTAGCGACTGCAAAGTCTTGAAAACAAAATCATCATCATAACATGGTATAACAACAATAATCCCCGTATCGCTGCGGGGATTACCATTGAATATCTTTGGTGCTACAGAGTACCTTTTGTAGTAAGACTCTGCAAAGTTCATCTGTTATTCGGCTTTTGTGTCGTTTTCGAGGATGCCACCGTAACGCTGGTTGAGCTTAGCAACCACGTCGTTGGTAATGTTCATTCCCTGCTGCGAATAAACAACCGTCACACCGCCCATATTGCCGAGAACAATCTTGAAACGACCGTCGGCATACTGGTTTACAAAATTAATTACAGTATCGTATATTTCCTGATTCATTGCGCTTTGCTTTTCAAGAAGTTGGTTCGACAAAGTAGCCTGCAAGCTTTCGATAGCAGCCTGCTCCTTCTCGAGTTCACTCTGCTGTGCCTGCTGACTGGCTGCACTTAGGAACATTCCTGTACGAGCCTTCTCCATATATGCATTGTACATGCTTTCGAACTTCTTCATACGCGACTGAATTGTGCCCTCTGCCTTCTTCTGTTCCATTGCAAGGTCTTCCTGCAACTTTATTGCATAGTTGTAGGTAAGCAGAAGCGTATCGAGGTCGATATACGCAATGTCTTGTGCTTCGGCATCACCAACTGGTTTGTCGAAAACTGTTTCCTCAACCTTTACATCTTCTGTAGAAGAAGCTTTAGGACTAATAACACCAGTAAACATCAATACAAAAAGTATGATTGCTGCAAGGCCTAAAATTATACCGCACAAACCAACGCACATTCCGCAATTGCATTTCTTATGCTTTGCTTCGCACGACTCGTTTGCTGGTTCTTGTTCTACTGGTTTTTCAGGCTCCTGTGACAATTTCGGTTCTGCCTTTTCGCCATGAATTTCCCTTTCTATCTGTGCAATCTGCTCTTCTACACTCGGCAGATTCTTTTCTTCGTTATTAAAATCTTCCATTATATTTTCGTTTTAATAAATCCGTGCAAAGTTAAAGTTATTTTTCGCAACTAGAATATACTACTCGACTTTTAATTTAATTTTATGATAACATCTAAAATTTGATAACAATTTTAAGGTTGGGGCGGATTCCTGTAAGATAAGACGGCACTGCATATTCCCTACCACGAATATCTGTAATCCAAGTATGTGAGATTTCATTCTTCGTATTCAACAAGTTGAATACCTCAAGCGAAATCCAGAAATCCTTAATCCAGTCGGCCTTCTTGAAATTAAACTGCTTCGAGATTCCAAAATCCACACGGCGGTATGCCTTCATTCGGCCAGTAGCCAAATAGCGTTCCGAATTTGGCGGTCCGTATGGAAGCCCTGTTCCGAAATGCAAACTTAGAAATACCTTCCATGTCGGAGCTTTAGGTATATAGTCCTGGAAGAAAATTCCAAAATTTACAAGCTGATCTGTTGGACGTGGAATATATCCTGGATATACAGTATCTACAACATTGTCAATGGTTTGCGTATAGAAATCGTTTTCAATATCTTCGTAAGTGCGCATTAAACCAAGACTAACCCACGATTCAGTACCTGGCACAAACTCACCATTGACTTTTGCTTCCAATCCGTATGCATAACCAAGTGCTATATTTTCACCATAATATTTTATCTGCACATTGTCGACATTATAAGGATTCAAGTTGTACATATATTTATAGTATGCTTCGGCAACCAACTTAAAAGGACGTCCCCATGCAAGGAAATTGTAGTCCATACCGACAACCGCCTGCACTGATGACTGAGCCTTAATGTTTTCGTTAAGAGTTCCATCGCTAATTCTACGGGCTTCCTTAATTGTTGGCGGCTGATGGTAAAGACCTGTTGCAAAACGGAATACGAAATCCTGCTTCCATGTTTTGGGCTTTACGCTAAAATTGAGTCGCGGACTTGCAAGAAATTGCTTGTTAAAAGTCCAGTAGTTCAGTCTAACACCACCTCCTAGCGACACGTCTGCTGCATCGGTCTTAAACATATACGAATCCTGAATATATGCCGATGCTCGCACACTTTGCAGACCAATGTTTGCGATGTCAGTCTGATACAGGAACACCATGTTGTCGGAATAAGGCAACGAATAGTCTGCCGAATCATTCATTGTCCATTCATGTACCTTGTACGAATAGTTTTCGTAGTTTGCCTGCACGCCCCAGTCCAACTTATGTTCTCCCTTAAGAAATGTTCCAATATGCTTTGCCGATACCACATATCCATCATAATAATTACGGGCATGGTCAAGGAATGAGCCGACTCCTATGTTTGCTACGCTATCACCAATTGAAGAACCGAGCTGCTGGTCGATTTCGTTTAGATAATACTGGGCAAGTATGTCGTATGTTTCCGCCTCGTTGGTATAATATCCAGATGCTATGAATTTGAGACTTAGATTATTGTTCGGAGAATAAATTGCCGACAACGCAGCAGTTCCATTGTTAAACTTATCCAATTCCTGCCCTTCGAAATAAGTTCTCACCTTTAGCGCATCGCTGACAGTTCCGAATGATGTTTCGCCGTCAAGGGGAATATACTTGTACTTGTTGTTGCTGTAGTTTCCAAGGAAATTGAGTTCCAACTTTTCGCTGACAGTATATACAAGATACGCCTGTCCATCTATGTACGACGGATCATAATGACCTGAAACATCCATAGATGTTAGCAAATACCTTGATGTCTTGTACCTTACGCCGACATTGTATCGGAACAAATGGTTTTTGCTAGTTCCCTCAACGTGAGCGTTCGCACCAAGCAGACTTGCCATTATCGATGCGCAGAATTCTGTTGGTTTCTTGTACTTAATATCAAGTACCGATGACATTTTGTCGCCATACTTTGCTTCGAAAGCACCAGCAGAGAACAAAATGGATGATACCATGTCGGAATTTATGAAACTAAGTCCCTCCTGCTGTCCCGAACGGATAAGCTGAGGACGGTAAATCTCTATATCGTTTACGAAGACAAGATTCTCGTCAAAGTTACCGCCACGCACATTGTACTGCGAACTAAGTTCATTGTTGGATGCCACCGATGGCAAAGCCTTAAGTATGTCCTCGAAACCGCCTGTGGTTGGTATCTTCATTGAAATCTGAGGATTAAGTCGTGTTCCCGAGACATGCCTTTCGCTTGTTGCACCAATATCGGCTGTTGGAAGCATGACTGCGCCTTCGGTAAGGATTGCCGTAACTTGCTTACGTTCATTTGCTTTCAGATTTACTTTCTGCGTAAAAGGCTCGTAACCTAAAAAAGAAATTTGTATCTCAACATCCTTGCCGGCAGGAACGCTCAGTTCAAAGTAACCGTCAGCATCGGTTGTCGTTCCTGCATTAGAACCAACAACCATCACATTGGCAAATTCCACAGGCTTTTTGTTTGCATCGCGGACATAACCGAAATATGTGGCATTCTGCGAAAACGCCACGCAAGCGACAAATGTCAGCAACAATGCCAATAAAAGCCTACGCATATTCCCTATAACTCCAACAAACACTTTTTATTGTTTAGCCTCGCTGTTTAGTTCGGGATATTCAATCCTTGAATGGTAAATGTTTTCTATCTTGGAAATCAGAATTTGCTTTGCCTTGCCGATCTGTTTCATGGTTATGTCGACATCATCGTACTGACCGTCCTTAAACTGCGCCTCAACAATATTGTTCACAAGAGCTGAAATAGACTCGTGCGAATAAACCTTCAAGGTTCTTGCTGCCGCTTCAACGGAATCGGCCATCATAGTTGCAATAAGCTCCACCGACTGCGGCTTTGGACCTGCATACTGGAATTTGGATATATCCGGAGTCTTGTCGGGATTTGCATTTTTCCACGAATAGTAGAAATAGCGCGTCAACGATGTACCATGATGCTGTTCAATGAAATCAACTATCTGCGGAGGCAACTTGTATTTCTTTGCCATCTCAACACCCTTGCCTACATGCGCAATAATCATCTGTGCCGATTTCTCATACGGAAGTCCTTCGTGAATATTTGCGCCACCATTTTGGTTTTCGATAAAATACTCAGGAGCGTATGTCTTGCCAATGTCATGATACAAAGCTCCGGCACGAGCAAGCAATGGCTTTCCTCCTATTTCACGGACTATCGCCTCGGACAAATTCGACAGCATCACCGAATGCTGGAATGTTCCAGGTGCCTTTTCCGACAACTCGCGCAATGCCTCGTTGTTTGTATCGCAAAGTTCCACCAAGGTAAATCCCGAAATGAAACCGAAAATCTTCTCGAATATGAAGACAAACGGCAGATACAAAAGCAACATAGCCGATGAAATGCCATAATACATGAATTCCTCTAATTCTTGAGCGGAAATAGTACCAAGTCTCATTAACGAAAATCCTGTATGAAGCAAAGCATAAGCAATAAACACTACAATCATGCTGATAAATATCTGCTGACGCTTTGATGTGTTGCGCAAACTAAACATACCTATCAACCCTGCAATTGTCTGTATGAATACGAACTCGAACCTATTGGCAGCGAAGAAACTTGCAACAAAAATCGTTATGAGATATATGAGGAACGAAATGTCAAAATCAATGAAAGTCACAAGCAACAGCGGGACAAGCGCAAATGGTACAATATTAATGCTTACCGTCGAATACTTGAATACAAGGAATGTCACAATGAAAAGCAACAACATGAGCGAAAGTACAAACACATTCTCCTTGATGCCCCATTTTTTCTTTCTACCGAACTTGAGCGAATAATAAAGTATATTTGCATAAATAATCAATAAGATTATCAATACGCCAAGTTCCACCAACCAGAATGACTTTCTGCCTGTAGTATTCTCGAATTGCATCTTGTACGAATCGAGCAGACGCTTGGAATGCTCGTCAACCATCATGCCTTTCGAAATAATCAGTTCTCCTTTGTGTACCATTCCCGACATTGGAGAAACAGCCCCTAACCTATCCTGCAAATACAAGTCGTTCAATTCCTCATCAATAGCCACATTTACAACAAAATCTGTCTTTGCAACAAGATCTCTCACGACAAAACCAGACATTGAATCGGCTTCATAAATATTGGAAAAACTTTTATATAAGTCACGGATTTCCGTTTTTGCAGATTCTTTCGTGTAAAAATTGTCGACAAGCTCAAATTCACTTACGTTGTTTTGCACAATACGAATCCTATTACCTGCATTTTTGTATTCGGCTACTAACGATGGCTGGATAACGCCTTTTTTGTAAATTGCATTAAGCTTGGTTCTGAATGCTTCTGCAAACGAATGAGCATCATTTTCCGAAACATTTAATTTTTCGCTGGCCGCCTTATCGACAAGACCACCAAAAGCAGAAATGAAGTTAGATGGCGCAATCGTATCAAACTTATAATATGGGATGAAATCAGCCACAATGCTATCCTTTTCCGCCTTAATATCTTCTTGGGAGCGACATATAGCAAAATTGTACGGAGCATAAAGGTCATCGTATAGCCATTGTGTACCTTTGTCGTATGAATATTCAAACTGGTTTTCGGTCGGGAAAATAAATACGGATGCTGCAACACTAACAGCGTACAGCAATATTATGATTATCAGTTTATTTTTGTTTTTCATCATTCGCAATTATAAAACGCCGTAAAGGTAATAAATATTTACGACTTTCGATTGAAGCACACAAAAAAAGGGCGAAACCGCCCTTTTTTTCTTATAAGATTTAACTTGGTCTATTTGAAAGCATTTTCGCTAAGACCCTTTCCGCTGAGGGCAAGATCCTTCATGTAGCCAGGAACTGGTTTGCCGAGATACTTATCAACATAAATCTTTGCGAGATACTGTCCGAGCATAAATCCATGACCACGCAAACCTGTCAGCATACCTACTTCCGGATCAACGATGTAGCGAGGCTCCATATAGTAACCAGCCCATACTGCGTGGAAACCAACAGATGCAAGGTTCGGAATCCAGTCAGCAAATACTTCGCTTACAATCTCAAGGAATTCCTTGCTGTTGTATTTCAAGTTCTGACGTGCCTCGAAAGCATCGCAATCTGGTGATGCACAACCTATTATCTGTCCAGTATGCAAGAACTGCTGTCCATATACTGCACTGAATCCCTTATAATGACGACGGTCGATTATCATATCGAGAGAATCGCCAGCCTTTCCGAGATTCGGCAGACGCCTTGTAATGAATGCCTGATGCTTAACCGGATACAACTGAGTGTCGATACCAAGCATATCGGTAAATTTCTCTGCACCCCAACCAAGCGAATTGACAAAGTGTTCGCATGTGAACTCAACAAACTGCTTGTCGTGTGTACGAACGAGAGCAACGAACTTATCGCCGTTCTTGTATACCGACAGCAATTCGCAATCTTCCATCAGACGACCGCCATTCTGCACGGCAATGCTTCTTACATAGTCGATTGTACGACCTGGAGTTGCCTGCCAGCAGTTATTTGAAATGAGAGCATGGCTATATACATTGCTGTCCATATTCCACAATGGTGAAATCTCGTTGCGGAAATCCTTCTTTTCAATCATATAGGCATCGCTCCATGCACGTGAAGCGTCAAGAGCCTTATATGTAGCATCATCGTGTACGAGATTTACATACTTGGTCATCTTGAAGTCGATGTTGTGAACAGACTGTATGCTCTTGAAAATTTCAAGGTTATGATTTGCAATATCGGAAATGTCTGGATTAGAGAATGCAGGACGACCACCGCCGATGCAACGCCATGATGAACCACGGTCGTAGTTAATTAATACAGGCTTCATTCCTGCCTCTGCGAAATAGCGGAAAGCAGCACTACCTGCCATACCACCACCGGCAACCAAAACCTTCACTTCTTCCTTGCGAACATCGTGACCTTTGGGGAATACATAAACTTCCTTTGCGTTTGGATTATAGAGGTCACCCAAAGTCACTTGATTTGCCAATGGAGCTCGCGGTGACGATTCGCCGACCAATTCTATTCCGTGAGTGCGCAAAATCTGACGGGCACGCGATACACAGCGTTTGCCACGGCAAGGTCCCATACCCATACGGGTAATATGCTTCAACTCATCTACTGATATGTATTTGCGGTCACCTATTACATTAAGTATGGTCTTTATATCAACATCTTCGCAATGGCAAACATACATTTCGCTGTCGACATCATGCAGTCCCTTGAATTCCAATGGTTTCGGATAGCGTTCCTTAAGGATAAAGCCTCTAGCTGCAGTAAGCTGTTCTCCCGAAATAGTAGTTGCCTTCACGCGAACCACATGGGTCTTGTTTTCCTTGCGCAAAACCTTATCGATGACACCCTCGCCCACTGGTTTTCCATTGTTGTCAACAAGGAATACATCCTTACCTTCTTCCACATCATATTCGACAGGCAGGAAGAGAGTATTCTTGTTCAAGTCGTAACCGAAAATTGCAAGTCCCGGGCAATGGTTAACGCACTGCATACAACCAATACACTTGTTGTAATCAACAACCGGAGTTGTATTTGTGCTCGACTTAGTGATAGCACCCTGCGGACATGAGAACGAACATGGATTACATGCGAAGCCATACAGACAGTCGAGTTGAACAAATGGCTTTTCGTGCATACGGGCATTTTCCGGCAGATTCGGCTTGTCAAGCACGCGTACTGGATGCTGCTGAGAGTCAATATATTGACGAGAAATCTCAAGATATTCGTCATAATTGATGCGAATACCAAGATTCTGAGCAACCTCGTAAGCGACCTGCTTACCACGCAATACGGCGCTTGTACCCTCGCCTATGCGTACTGCATCACCACAACCGTATGTATTAAGACCGAAGACATGTTTTCCCTTTGTCAAAATCTGATCATCGGGAACAAGACCAGTACATATATTGATAATGTCAATGTCATCGATAATCTTTTCCGTTCCTGGAATCGGCTTGAAGTTCTTGCATTCAGCAATCACAGCGCCCTTAATTCCTGTATAATCGTCATTCGGAATTGCCTTCAGCAATATGTGAGATGTAAGGATTGGAATACCAAGACGACGTACACGGTTTGCCTGAACAGGGAAACCGCCTTCATGGTCCATACCTTCGATGATTGCCTTGATTTCGGCGCCAGCCTGCATTCCCTGATATGATGTCAGATAACCGATGTTTCCAGCACCAACTGTGAGGACTCGCTTGCCGAGCAAGGTGTTTTCCTGATTCATCATCTTCTGGAAAACTGCTGCGGTGTAAACGCCAGGAACATCATCGTTTTCGAATACCGGCATGAAAGGCACGGCACCTGTTGCCACTACAAGATGCTCTGCATCTACATAACTTATTTCCTGATTTACGACATTCTTCAATGCTATGCGCTTGCCTTCGAGCAAATCCCATACAGTATTGTTGAGCAATATGCCATCATGGTTGTCTCCAGCAAGAGTTTTTGCTATATCGAAGCCACGCATTCCACCAAATTTCTTTTCCTTCTCGAAGAAGAAGAACTGGTGCGTCTGCATATTGAACTGTCCACCAATGGATGCATTATTGTCGATTACGAGATTTGGAATGCCAAGTTCGTTAAGTTTTTCACGGCATGCAAGTCCAGCAGGTCCTGCACCTATTATGGCAACTGTCGTCTTATGAATCTTTACTTCTTTCTGAGGATTAGCCTCTACTCCCGGGCAATATCCCTTTGGTATCTCGCGAACTTCCTTAACGCCATCAACTTTGGTGATGCATATACGGCGAATCTTGCCATCTACAAGCATTTCGCAAGCGCCACATTTGCCTATACCACATTCAAGACTGCGGTTGCGACCATCTAGGCTATGGCTGTGTACTGGAAATCCCGCCTGATGCAAAGCTGCTGCTATAGTTTTTCCACGCTGACCTTTAACTGTTTGTCCTTCGTACTGAAACTCCACAAGGTCTTCTGCGGGGATTTCAAGAATAGGATGCCTTTCAATTTTATACATAGTTCTCCTTTTTGTGTTTTTGAATTGACAAGCGCAAAAGTAAAAAAAACAAATATAATATGTTAATGTATTTTAACTTTTTTTGAAATGTAAAATCCACAAGCTAAGCAACTGATTTACAAACAAATCAGTAGTATTAACATGCTTTTTTGAATAACGGCTACAATCCAAGCGATTGCTTCATGCTTCCAATTATCTTCGCATGGTCAAAAGCAAGCTCCGGGAGGCTATCAAGTGAAAACCATTCAAGTTCGGCAGCATCGTCATCGGCATGAGCATCTTCCGGATTATCACAAATTCCCCAAAAGGCAATTGTTATTGTCCTTCCTCGCGGATCACGACCAGGATCGCCAAAAACATCAAACTTAGTCAACTTAATGCCCGAAAGCGATGTTTCCTCACGCAATTCACGCACAGCCGACTCTTCAAGGGTTTCGTCCATCTCGATAAAACCGCCAGGTAACGCCCAACATCCCTTGCACGGTTCGTTGCGGCGCTTAATAAGCACTATGTTTTTCCTGTCGGCTGTCAGAACTACCATGTCAACCGTAACCATTGGTCTGGGATACTTATACTCGTACATAAACATTCCTCCTATTTCGTGTAAAATTCAATCATTCTAACAATTGCTCTCTGACAAACAGGGCAAAACGCATCGCACTGGAAATGATTCATCAAGCAATCCTGCATCGGACGATAAAAATCCTTGCTCATATAGCCAGCGCCCTCATAAACACCGACTTTGTCCTTGTATTCAGCTGTTGCTGGCGTAGGAATCGGAGTTCCAGGTTCAATCATGTCCTTCCATTTAACATCAAAGTTAACCAATGTCGTGACATTAGGATCGGCTGGTTCCAGTTTCTTGTTGTAAAAGTCGTTGTATTCAGCTCCGCCAACATATTCGTCACCAAGTCCAGCAAAACCATGCCCGAATTCATGCACGATGATTTTTCCTGCCATCTTGTTGGAATTAACTCCAGTGCAGTACCAATTGAAAATTCCGCCGCCACCATATTTGGGACTATTGACAAGAATATAAATCTGGTCGTATGGTGCATTTGCGGCGACATCGCGAAGAGCCTTATTGTCGGTGGTCATAAGATAGCGCTCACTTCCAAGCGACCAGTACGAACAACTTACGACAGTATTCTTCCATATCCCCCTGCAAGGTTCGTCTACCCCCGACTCCTCCGATGGAGCAAGGACTGCATGAATATTAAAGTCATCCTTATGAGATGTATATGGCTCGTAGCCGAAAAATTCCTTTTTGAATTTTTCGCAGTCCTTCTTGAACAGCGACATCTGAGATGCAGTGTATCCATCAGGAACAATCACAATGTCAACCTTGTGGGCAGCATCACCGTTTCCTCCTTTGTGGACCTCGAAAACAGGATACCTGTGGCGATTGTCCTGCTTAATCAGACATTTGTCGAATGGATCAATACTGTAGCGGTATTTTTCAACATAATCACCAGTTTCATAAGACTTTGTACAGAATACGACTGTAACAGCCACCTTTGGATAAGGAAACACCACCGACTCCGAAAAACTTTTTTGTACCGACTTGGCTTCGTCAACCGTCTGCCACTCTCCGAACAATGTAGAATACGACTTGCTGTAAATCAGCGTACCCGATGCCTTGTCAATGACTTTTACCAAATATTTTCCGAAATTAGTTTCGTCTATCAGATTGACCTTAGAACCGCCCCAAAAAGGTTCGGCAATGACTTCATCAATATAATAGGTATCATCAGATGCATCTCCAGCATGAAAATAATCGACACGCATGGTTCTGTCCTCAAAAAACTTGTCAAACTGTGCCGAAGCGAACAAAGGGACAAGCAACAACAATATTGCAATTAAATTTCTCATATACACTGATTTTTATATTCTTCAGTAAAAACAAACCTGACCGTTTTTTCATCCATTTCAATCCTAACGACCTGCATGAGCATAAGATTCACAAGCACATCCTCGACACTTCGCACAGACATTCCAGTAAAATGGACAATAAAGTCCTTTGTAACGAATCCGTTTATACGAATTTCGCTCACAATAAACTTCATGACATCATCGTAGAATAATTCCGATGGCACATAGCTTTTCGATTGTCGCCAATACCGAACAAGTTCGGGTGGCGCAAGCACATTCTTGTCGGCACAACGCACAAAAGCCCTCATGTCGCCACGCACATCAGGCGCATAATGCGGAAGTTTCTCGCTACGCGCAACAACAACCTCAAGCACATTTTTTCCATCAACAACATGATTGACAGTCGAATATTCCACAACTGGATAAGTATATAGCAATGCGGCGGTTTCTATCATGTAGCACTCTTCATCAGATTTTACGCCCGCTATCGAACCATTGTCACGAACTCCAATCAGCAACGAACCGCCATCGGTATTGGCGTATGCAGCCAATGAACGAGCAATCTTGCCCGAATCGGTTATGCTATGCTTAAAGTCGAGGTGCAAGCCCTCTCCTTCTGCTATGCGCTCTTGCAATTCGTGCCGCTGTAAATCCATACCACAAAATTTTGCAACAAAAATAACACTAGATTTACGATTTAGAACAAATCAATTACTCAATTTTTGAAATTAGCCATTCGGCAGTCACTTCATTCATAAGTGTGAGCGCGAACAATTTCTTGCCCAGGTCTTTCAATGATGCACCAACATGATACACCTTATCATCTATAAGCAAAAACCTGTCATGTGCATTTTTGAAAATGACAACTTCAATTGGTTTATATTCAGCATTATGCTTTGCAATATCCAAATTCAATTGCTTCGAAATGCCTTGCGTATAAATCTTGGCGACTACATTATCCTTCCTTTTTGCAAGCATCAGCAGCACCGATTCATCTATGTAGTTGTCAATTAAAACCAACCTATGTTCCGCACTTTTTATCAATCCTATTACAAATACATACGCGTCAAACACCTGTCCATTGAAAAATATGCCTTCCTTTTTATTCAAGTTTCTGCTTTCTATCACCGAAAATATCTTATCAAACTTTCTATCTGCTTCAACACGGCTCTGCTCCAAACTATCAATTCGTTTTATTATTGAGCCGTCACGCGAAATAGCATTTCTCATTTCGACAAATGCATCGATAATACGCACACTTACCACAACTGCAGTTTCGCTGCGAAGCACAGCCGAAAGCATAGCAACACCTTGTTCAGTGAATGCATACGGATTGGTCTTTGAAAACTTCAACTTAGAGAGGTGGTCACAATTTGTGACCACCTTATCTCTCTCATCATCAGTCAATTGAAATCTAAAACGCTCTGGAAATCGCTCAATATTACGCTTCACCTGCTGATTGAGAACCTTGGTTTCAACACCATAAAGTTCGGCAAGATGATAGTCAATCATCACCTGCTTGTTCCTTATTGTAAATATTAAATTTTCAACTTCATAAGAAGAAAAATCCGAAAGAATCAAATTTGCCATACGCACCTATTAATAATGTAAAAAAAATAATTTTTCCGCAAATATCGTCCTCGCTAAAACATTAAAGCGAATACAAACATTTACTTTCGTTTATTATTCGTTTACTGTCGTTTATACACGGATTAAGTATTGTATACCAAACAAATATGCTAAAACGCACAAACAAACTCATCTACATGCAAAAAGTTACTATCTTTGCAAATGGGACAGTAATGTTTGAATTGAAGAAATTTTTGTAATAATTTATTGTATATGAAAAACTTAACAAAACTAATGTTCATTATGCTTAGCGGAAGTTTAATCGTGTCATCGTGCACGGAAAAGAAAGAAGAAGCAAAGCCTGCCGAGGAACAGGAATTCCAATGGCAGATTGACCAGTTCGATGACATCAAGGTAATGCGCTACCAAGTGCCAGACTGGGATTCGTTATCTCTACAGCAAAAGCAGTTCATCTATTATTTAGCCGAAGCCACCTACTGGGGCCGCGACATCCTCTACGACCAGTTCTTCAAGTACAACCTTATGATTCGTAATACATTAGAGGGAATTTACACTACCTACGAAGGCGACAAGGAATGCGATGACTGGAAAAACTTCGAGATATATCTAAAAAAGGTATGGTTCGCAAACGGCATTCACCACCACTACTCCAACGACAAGTTCTCGCCAAAGTTTTCTGAGGAATATTTCAGGATGCTGCTCGAACAGTCGAAGGACGGCTACATTGCAATGAATGCAACCGAAGGCATGGACAAGAACGAATTCACCGACCTTCTCTGCGACATCATCTTCAACCCCGACAAATAGCAGAGCAAGAACAACACAGCCGAAGGCGTTGACATTAT
>JAEEGF011178400.1_pt1 | contig 15594 bp, 15 predicted proteins | sample 9134171 | NCBI WGS metagenome assembly JAEEGF01 (sample SAMN16246542, study PRJNA631951) | gut metagenome | biome: gut microbiome; feature: rumen; material: AP-attached | host: Bos | place: Iran: Karaj | collected 2018-10 | reverse complement strand
CAGACGGGTCTTCCGTTCTTCGTAAAGGTCTCCATGAATCTCAATGAGAGCAACACGATGCTCTTCATGGGCGGCATGACCGTTCTTTCCGCGTGCTTCTATCCGTTCGTCTCCGCGCTTGTGCGTAAGTTCGGTAAGAAGAAGCTCGTTATCACCGGCTTCCTCGGTCTGGCGCTTGCATATACCGTCACCGCGCTGATCGGCGTTCTGCCGTTCCTGACCGGGATGCTTCCCGGCATCATGATCTGCGTGATCGCAGCGTTCCCGATGGCGCTGCTGGGCATCATTCCGCAGGCGATCGTTGCTGACGTTGCGGAAGCGGACGGCATCGAGACCGGCGAAAACCGCGAAGGCATGTTCTTTGCGGCGCGTACCTTCGCTATGAAGTGGGGGCAGGCGCTCGCAATGCTCGTGTTCACCTCTCTGGCGATCCTCGGCACTACGCAGGACCTCAAGAGCAACGACCTGACTGCATCCCCGATCGGTCTCCGCATCATCGCGATCGTTGCGGTCGTGGTCTGCCTGCTCGGCGCAGTGATCCTTGCGTTCTATAAGGAAAAGAAGGTCATGGGCGTCATCGAAGAGGCGCACAAGAAGGAAAACCTTCCCGAATAACGAGGTCTCTTATGGACAGAACAAGCGTTATTTTCGGCAATCCGATCGATCCGAAAACCGTCAAAAAGGCGGAGAAGAGCAAGGCGAAGTTCATTAAAAAGTTCGGCGACGACACGAAAAAGGAGTACCATCTGGGCCTCAAGCCGATCGACGAGATCAAGGAGATCAAAATCCAGAACCTCGTTCTCGCGGAAAAGCCGCTGGAGCTTCCCGAAGACGCCGTGATCGTCGGCAACATCCGCATGGGCTTCGGTCACTACCGCATCGCGATGGCGATCGCGTCCTGCGCGCAGGCGCTCGGGCGCACGCCGATCTGGATGGACCTTGCTTCGTTCGACGCGACCGGCTCCGCCATGATCCGGCACCAGAACGATCTCTATTCCACCGGCTCCAAACTCTCGCAGAAGATCGGGCTTTTCAACAAGCTCGTGTGGGAGCCGCTGAACAGCGAAGGGTTCAAAAAGATCACCTATAATGCGGCGGATCAGAAAAACTCCGAGCTACTCGCGCCGCTTTATGCGGATCTTCCGAAGGACGTTCCGTACATCGGCACGCACGTCTGGCCCTCGCAGGGCGCGGTGCACGCTGGACTCACGCACGTCGTCAACGCGATCCCGGACAACTGGCCGATGGGTCTGCATCTTGCGGAGGGCTCGATCCACGCCGTGCAGACGCCGTTCGCCTATCTCGGCTATAAGAAGCTGAACGGCTTTGCAAAGACGGCCCTGAAGCCGATCCCGGACGGCGATCTCAAGCTCGTCGGGCATTACATCGACCATGAGCTCGTCGAAAACGTCGAGCACGACTGCGCAAAGCGCGTGGAGCGTCTCGACACCGGCGCGCCGATCCGCTTTTTGATGACGGTCGGCGGAGCGGGTGCGGGCGGCGATCTGTACCTCGCCATGACGAAGCATCTGCTGCCGTATGTAAACGCGGGCAAGGCGGAGCTGTGGATCAACTTCGGCGATCACCTCGCCATGTGGGAGGTGTTCAAAAAGAAGATGCCGGAGATCGAACGGCAGGCCAAGGCGTATTTCGACGATTACAAGGGCCTTTCCGATTGGGCGGAAACGCTCGACGCGCCGAGCAAGGCGGGGATCACCGTGTTCTGCAACAAGAACATCTTCGAGGCGGTCTACTCGACGAACCTTCTGATGCGTAAAGCGGACGTGCTGATCACAAAGCCCTCCGAGCTTGCGTTCTATCCGGTTCCGAAGCTCATGATGCGGCACATCGGCGGTCACGAGGTCTACGGCGCGATCTACGCGCGCGAGATGGGCGACTCGACCTTCGAGTGCGAAACGCCCGCGGCGCTCTGCGACATGATCGACACGCTCTTAAACGACAAGGCGATCCTCCGGCAGCTCAACAAGCGCATCGTGGAGCTTAAGAACTTCGGCGTCTACAACGGCGGCTACGAGGTCGTGAAGCTCGCGATCGAAGGAAAGAAATAAGCAAAACCATCCGAAAGGTCCTCTGCACGACGGGGGACCTTTCAAAAACGATCAAGGGGGAAAACGATGGAAACAAAATCGAAACTTCCGCTGAAGAGCAAGATCGCCTACGGGCTCGGCGCGGTTGGCAAGGACATGGTCTATATGCTGTCCTCGGGCTATATTCTGTATTACTTTACGGACGTCGTCGGCAGCAGGTTCGACGCCGCCGGATATCAGGCGGTCACGGTCGCGATCGGCGTGATCCTGATGGTCGCGCGGTTCTTTGACGCGTTCAACGATCCACTGATGGGCGTGATCGTGGCCAAGACCAAGACGCGCTGGGGCAAGTTCCGCCCATGGCTTTTGATCGGCACGCTGACCAACGCAGTCGTTCTGTACCTGATGTACGCATGCCCGCCGTCGGTCGACACGCCGAGCGGCGTCATTGCGTACGCGGCGATCTTCTACATCCTCTGGGGCATGACGTATACGATCATGGACATTCCCTACTGGTCGATGATCCCTGCGTTTACGAGAGGCGGCAAGGAGCGCGAGAACCTGACCACGCTGGCGCGTTCGTGCGCGGGCGTCGGCAGCGCGATCATCTCCATTCTGACGATGAAGCTTGTGCCGATCCTCGGCAACGCGTTCGGCGGTGGCAACGCAACGGAGATCGAGCTTGTCGGCTTCAAGTGGTTTACGCTGATCGTGGCGGCTCTGTTCATCGTATTCACGATCCTCACCTGCGTCTTTGTCAAGGAAAGATCCACCGTCGAGATGAAGACCGTTTCGGTGAAGCAGATGTTCAAAGCGCTTCTCCGAAACGATCAGGCAATGGCGGCGGTCGTCGCGATCGTGCTGATCAATACCGCGATCTATATCACCGCGAATCTCGTCATCTATTTCTTCAAGTATGACGTCGGCGGCGTGACCTGGTACGACGATCAGGTACTGTTCAACACCTTCGGCGGCGCGGTGCAGATCCTTTCGATGATGCTGCTGTATCCGCTGCTTCGGAAGGTCCTGAAGATCGGCAATATTCCGATTTTTTACATCTGCCTCGGCATGGCGGTCTTCGGGTACGTTTCGCTGCTGCTGTTGGCGATCTTCAATCTCAACAGCGTGTTCGTGCTGTTCGTGCCGGGATTCTTCATCTACGCGGCAAACGGGCTTCTGAGCATTCTGACGACGATTTTCCTTGCGAACAGCGTCGATTACGGCCTTCTGAAGAATGGTACCAGCGACGAATCCGTCATCTTCTCGATGCAGACCTTCGTCGTCAAGCTTGCCAGCGGCGTTGCGGTGTTCGCGGCGTCCATATGCCTGTCCGTCGTCAATCTGCAGTCCAGCACCAAGATCACCGAGGAGGAAAAGCTTGTCGACTGGTCAGGCGGTGTGCTGACGTGGCAGAAGATGGGCCTCCGCCTGACAATGACGGTCATACCGATCATCGGGCTGATCATCGCCTTCTTCTGGTTCCGCAAAAAGTTCATCCTGACCGACGAAAAGGTCTCCGAGATCGCCGAACAGGTGAAGGATCTGAAACCGAACGAGGAAGACTGATTCACAAAATAACAAACGGGGCTGCCGTTCGGCAGCCCCTTTATAAACGACACCCCTGACCTCCCCTTGCGAGGGGGAGGGGGACCGCTTGCGGCGGCAGGGCAGTTTATGGTGCGGATTTCTTCCTCCCGGCGATCGCCGCGATCCCCTTGTATATCGCGATCACGGCAAGCGCAAGCGGAATGTGCGTCAAAAGCATGATGACCGTGTAGACGAATCGCAGCCCCATCGACGCGAGCCGCGCCGCAAGGTTCTCGTAGAGCGGAACGCCGCTGCCGCTGTAGAGCAGCATGTAGTCGGATCCGAGCAGGTGATTGACCGGGATCGCAGCGGCGGAAAGCAGCAGGATCGGCAGCATCGTGCGCAGCGCGTCGATCCATCTTAGCCGGACATAGCCGGTCATCAGCAGGAACACGCCGGTCGCGAACATCGTCGTGTGGAAGAACAGCGAGTAAAACGCGCCGAAGGTCCAGAACGGGTAGAAGTTCAGCCCGTTGCAGTAAACGACGCCGATCGCGCCGTAGAGCAGGCTGATCGTCGTAATGAACGACAGGCAGTATTCGCGTACCCTGCCGCGGCCCCATGCTGCAGGGACGAGGGTATAGATGAACAGCGAGCAGGTGTAGATCGGCAAAAGCCCGAACCAGTTGAAGCCCGCGCCGCTCTTGATATCGAAATAGCTTTCCCAGGTGATCTTCGTGATCTCAAGCACGACCATCACGATCGAGAGGATTTTCAAGCCCGTGTCGATGCGCCGACGCCGCGCCTTGCGGAACAGGTAAGAGAGCAGAAACGTCAGCACGTACGCAAGCACGATAAAGACGATGTGCGCTGTGCCGAACAGATCGGAATCGAATCCCTGTTCCCGGAAATAGCCTTTATAATTGAAAAATGTGCAGCCCATACAACCCCTCATAACCGTTCGCGGCATTATAACACACATATACGAAAAAAGAAAGAGGGGGAACGGTTCTGCCAACGAAGAAAACTGCGGCGAACACGGCAGGGCAGAGGGGAAATGCCATTCCGTTTCGATCCGCGAAAAGCACGCGATTTTCTGCGTGTCCACCTCATCCGGCTCGTTCCTCGCCACCTTCCCCTCAAAGGGGAAGGCTTTGGGGATCCGTCAAATCCGGCCGCGTAAGAGGTTGAGATTGTGCCGGTATGAATCTCTCCCTCCGCCTCGCTTTGCTCGGCACCTCCCCCATCAGGTGGAGGTCGGGCTATACGCCCTTTGTACGCCGGATAACGAACGGCGTCGCCGTTCGGCGCGACATCGCTGTAAACATCACATCAATCCGTCAGATTCAGCGGCATGTACGGTGAAACCTCGCGTCGATGAAAGATTTCATCGACGCGAACGCGCAGCGTCAATACCCTCTGTCCCGGTCGATAATGCTGCCGTCGACCGCGCTGATCGTCAGAAGCGACTGTCCGGAAAACCACGCCAAGGTTCCGGGAAGATTCTTTTCCGGATCTCTCGCGTTGTAGGTATATCCCATGAAATCCCACACCGGCAGCAGATACCGCTCGTCCGCCGGCGGTTCCGGCTCTGCCACGGGTTGTTCCGCTCCTGCGGAAGGCGATTGGATCGCATAGTCCGTCACCGGCTTGCTTTCGATGACGTCCTCGATCGTGCCGTCGCCCTTGTTGAACACGACCTCCTGCTCCGGCGTCGGCTGGCAGGCGATGAGCAGGGCCAAAATCAGGCAAATAACAATGATCCGTTTCATAGCATCCTCCTTCGGGTCTATGAACGGATCATAGCATTGCGATGCGGCAGAGTTGCGTTCTCTTTATGACGAAGATGTAACCGAAATGTCATATTTCGGAAGTGATGCATTTGTTGTGCAATCTCTTTTCCCCGGATACCCTCCTTGTAGCGCGTTGACAAGGTCTGCGAACCATGGTACATTTTGAATATCCAGACATGTTTTATATGAGATGACGATCAAAAAGGGAGGCAAAGGATGAACGGTACTTCGAAGACGACCCGCATGACAATGCGGGAATACAACAGGCGCAGAGCGCTGCGGCTTCTTCTGCGCTTCGCCGGGCTCGCAGTCGCGATCATCTGCAACTTTTGTATCCTCGGAATGATGGATGATGATTCCGTCTTCCATCGACTGAGTTGGCTGCGATGGCTCATCTTCGGCTTGTATTTTCTCGGCGCTGCGGCGTTTATCCTCAGCTTCTGTATTCTGAAGCTTCCGCGTCTGCACAAAACCTATTCAAACGGGGTCCCCGTCTGTGCCAAATGCGGCTGCAAGCTTATGCTGATCCCCGAAGAAAAGGTCCTCATCCTCAACGACACGGTATACTGCGACGTTTGCGCCGCAAAGATTGCAAGCGGACAGACCGACCCGTTCCCGACGCCGCCGGTCCCGATACGGAAAACGCCGCCCGCGTCAGTCGCGCCCCGCGGCGCGTCCGCAAGCGTACGCACACCGAAGCCCGCAGATCAAGTCCCCGAGACCGACGTTCGGATCGACCTTTCCACCGGCAAGCCGCGGCCTGCGGACATTCCGTACGGGTTGGAGCTGACGCCGGACGCGCTTTCCATGCGGCTGACGGCCGTTCGGACTGAGATCCTCGGCGGGCTGTTCTTCAGCAAGGACCCGACACGTCTGCATGCCGTGAAAAAAGAAATGATCGAGCAGCGGGACCTCTGCTGCACGGAGCTTTTGTGGCTGATGCACGAGACGGATTTCCGGATCCAGCTCTGCAAGTATCACGAGCCCGAGGATCTGAAGCCCGAGGATCTGACCGACAAGATCCCGGAGCTTACGGAGAGCAAAGCGCTGCTGCGCGGCTATGTTTTGCGGCGGCTTGCAGACAATTCGGTTTATGCGTTCGTTCGCAGAGAGCCCGAACCGGAAGAAACACAGCTTGCGCTCTATACGCATAAAAGCAAAGTGAACGCGGTGATCGGGCTTCTCGGCGAGCGCGCCGCGGCGTATACCATCCGGACGGTCTCTCCGCGCACGCTTCACGACGCCGTCAGAGAATGGACGGCGAAGGGCTTTGAGAAGTTCACCGTAGACGGACAGCCCGACGTTTTCCGGTTTTCGGAGCTGGAAGCGCTGCCCCGACCGGACGCGTCGCGCGTCGAAGCACAGCCCGCGCAAACGCGCGCCGAAACGCCGGACGAGCCGCATCCGGACGACATCCCGGATTCGCTTCTGTTCATGCCGAATGAGCTGTATATGAAGCTGAAGGATTCCCGCCGCAATGAACTCAGCGCTCAGTTCTTCGGTCCGATTTGGGATCTGAATTCTGTCACCGAAGAACAGTTGACGCAGGAGCACCTGAGCTGTACGGAGCTGATCTGGCTCATGGAAGCCTGTGACGAGCCTATCGAAAAAAAGCTTTCCGAACAAGATTTTCCGAAGCCGCAGCTTGCCGTCAATGCGCAAAACCGCGCGCTGCTGCGTTCCGCCGTATTGCGGCAGCTGACCGGAAATGACTGCTGGGTGATCCTCCGAAAACCGACCGATCTGCCGCTGCCCTTGCAGGATCGGAAGTATATCGCTTTGTATACGCATCAGAGCAAGGCAGAGGCGGTCGCAAAGCTTCTGGATCGTCATGCGAATGCAAAACTGCATTCCGTCCGCAAGCTCACCGCGGACGATCTTCGCGAAGCCGCCGAAAGATGGCAGGCGGAAGGTTACGAGGCATTCAATATCGACGGCAAGCTTTCCGTTTTCCGACTTTCCGAAATCAGTCCGCTGCCCGATTCGGTCATGCCGCGCAATCCCGCGTTGTGTCGGGCGATCCTCGGTTTTCTGTTCACGGTGTACACCGGCCGGGACGATATCTTTTTCTCGCATCAGAGCATTCTGGACATGCAGGGCAGGATCCTCGATTCGGCAAAGGAGGGAACCTTCCTTGCGCTGCGATCCACGAACCCGATCACAGGTCCGGACGGCCTGACCGTCAACGAATTCCTTCGTCCGATCAACTATGAAAAGATGATGCTCGCTCTTTGGACCGACCCGTACGCCATGCGCGCGTTCCTTGCCGCTCCGAACCGTCAGGGTCTCGAAAAAGAAATCTGTACGGTCACGTTCCGGGAAGTCCTTGAGCAGCTGCAAACCCATCCGTTCAACCGGATCTACGGCGGGATCGTGATCAATCCGGATTCGCTTACCTATATGATCCCGATCAAAAAGCCGTCCGAACAGAAAGATGCTTCCGAAAACGTGCAGGAATCCTCCGGCAAAAGCAGCATGGTGAACGGAAAACTCCCGAACGGCGTGCTGTTCCATGCGGAAAAGGTCTCCGACGGCCAATATGTTTTGGAGCTGCACGATCCTTCCGGAAACCATATCGCCGATCCCTTGTGGATGCCCGGTCAGGCCGGCACCGCGATCTTCGCGCTGACCGAGGACGAGTATCTCCTGGCCGTACGGTCCGAAGGCGAAAACACGGATCCTGCGTTCCTCTCTCTCGTACAGTCTCTTATGGAAAAGCTGCCGAAGGACCGACTGCTCGATTCCTTCTATATCAATATCGTGACGCATTCAAAAACGCCGATGAAGGGATTGCAGCCGAACGCGGAAACCATGGACGATTTCAAGTACCCGAAATGGAAAAAAGAGAGAACGGCTTCCGCCGTTCCGGAATCCTGAAGCGATCGGAAGGACAAGACCGGTTGAAACACAGTTCCAACCGGTCTTTTTTATACCACCAGATCGCCCTCGTCGCTGTTCAGCACCTCGAAGATCTCCTCCTCCGCGCCGGTCTGCGCGTTCACGTAGACGATGAAGAACGTTTCGCCGCAGGTGCACTTGAATTCGTAGCAGAGCACCTCGCAGGTGTTCGATTTCGGGATCAGCGCAAGCGCGGCGTGCTCAAGCGTCAGCGCGTCAGATAGACTGCTCTTCGCGTCCTCCTCGGTCATGATCGGGGCGGAGAGATCGCGTTCGCGGTGATGGAAACGGTAATTCATCGCATCGAGCCCGATGACGGCTTCCGTGTCGCGGTCGACATAGACCTTGACGAGATCGGCGTAAAGGATCACGCCGTTCTGCACCGCGGCGTAGTTCAGAATGACCGTGCCCGCGTAATACTGCGCGTAGGAAGGCTCCATTTTGCCGAAGCCGTGCGCTTCAAGATACTCGCTTGCCGCTGCGTGCAGCCGCTCGCTCTCCTCGTCGCTCGGCGGATCGCTTTTCGCGCCGGACGGCGTTCCCATAAAGTACAGGAGCAGTCCGCCGCGCTCGGTGATCGAAACGCAGAGCTCGCCGTTTTCGTCGTTCGCGGAGAAATCGTAGGTCGTGATCAGGCTCTCCGTGCGTCCGTCGAAGCGCAGCGTCCGATCCGGAAACAGCGCCTGCGCTCTCTGCGTCGCTTCCGCTTCGTCGACCGTTTCCTCGGGCAGGCCCACGGGCTCCGCCTGCTCGCTGCTTTCGGAGAACGGACCGTCATAAAGAAGCGTCGGATAGTCGGTGATGTTTTCGTCGTCGGTCTCGCCGCCGTAAAAACCGTCCTGCGGCGCCGTCGGGAAATCGCCGTCCGTACAGCTGCCGTCATAACGCTCGGAAAGGCCGGAGCAGCAGGTCCTGAGCTCGCCGAGCGAGTCAAGCTGCTCGCCGGTCAGCATCTGGCCGGACAGCACGCGGTCCATCAGCGATTCCGCAAAGTCGCCGGTGCGCGTCAGAAACCGCATCAGCCCCTCGTCGTCCGCGTGTGCGACCGGCAGGAGAGAGAGCGCGCGCACGGCGCCGGCGCTGCTGCGGCGAATGTCCGCAAAGGTTTTCGAAAGCCTTGCGGGCGTACTTGCGGCTTCGAGTTTACTGAGCGCGACGGAAAGGTCGTTGAGGTCATTCGAAAGCGCCCGATAGGCGCTCTCGGTCTGCGCGTCGATGACGCGCTGCTGCGCCGCAAGCTCCTCCCGCTGGCGGAAGAACGAAACGGTCATCACCGCGAGTCCGATCAGCAGGATCGCGGGAAAGCCGAACAGCCATATCTTTTTCGAAATGCGGATCATTTGCAGAATACGTGGCTGCCGATGCGCACCACGATCGGCCGGCTTCGGATCCAGCGGTTGCTCGTCTTGGCGGGGTTGTAGTAGTACAGACAGCCGCCCGTCGGATCCCAGCCGTTCATGGCGTCCTTTGCCGCCTTGATGGCCGTGTCGTTCGGGGTCAGGTTGATCTGCCCGTCGTCGACCGCCGAGAACGCGCCCTTCTGATAGACGACGCCGGAGATCGAGTTCGGAAACGCACTGCTTTTCACGCGGTTCAAGACCACTGCGCCGACCGCGACCTGTCCCTTATAGGGCTCGCCGCGCGATTCACTGTAGATGCACTGCGCCAAAAGATACACGTCGCCGGTCGCGGGCTTCTGCGTACCCGAAACCGTGCTTTTGAGGTTCAGGCCCATCGCCGCGGTGGTCTTGGCGCCGACCACGCCGTCCACGGTCAGCCCGTTCTTTTCCTGAAACCACTTGACCGCGCGCTCGGTCGCATAGCCGTAGATGCCGTCGACCGCGCCGGAATAATAGCCCCATTGCTTCAGCCGCTTTTGTACGGCCGTTACGTCGTCGCCCGTGGAGCCGCGGCGCAAAGCGGCGGCCTGCGCCGAAAGCAACGGGATCGCTGCAAGAACCAGCAGCAGCGCAAGGAGCGCGATCCGGCTTTTTCTGAAAAACCTGCGCATATCGGCTCCTTAAAACAGAGATTTGAGAAAGTTCCAGATCCAGCTCTCGGTCTCGACGGTGTCGAGATCGACCGGCTCGCCGGTCTCGCTCACGATGCACAGCGGCGGAAACAACACGCACCACCAGTTGTGCCCCTCGGCCGCGCCGATCCGTACGCACAGCGCGTCGTATTCGCCTGCCGGAAACAGCGTGTCGCCGTAGGTGCGGTCCGGGAAGGTCTCCGTACCCAGCGAGAGCTGTACGCCGTCGTCGATCCCGCGCTCGCGCAGCACCGCCTCGGCCGTCAATTGGATCTCGCGCCCGTGCGAAAGCAGAAACGCGCGCGCGTCCTCATAGCTCTCCGCCCGTTCGAACAGCGGCAGGATCGCGTCGCGCACCGCAAGCTTCGCCTCCTGATCCCCGTCGGAATCGCTCGCCGCGATCACATGCAGACGCAGAACGCCTTCGCCCGACGCAAGCGTCTTCACCGCAGGCGCAGCGGTCTTTGAAAGACAAACTGCCGCGAGCAGCATCAGGAACAGACCGGAAAAGAATCGTTTCATCATCATTTTTCACCTCGGAACAAGTATTTCCGGCCATGTCGCGTTTCATACCTGTTGACATTTGTGCAAGAATCCGATACGATTTATATATGATCCGAATGAGTGACGCGATCGAAGAAGCGCTCGGCGCATTCGTCGAACGGCATACGGGTGTGCGGCCGGTTTTCAAGCCCTCGAAGAAGGCGCATCTTGCTTCGAGTGCGTTTCTGCGCGCGGACGCCGAAGCGATCGCGGAGACGCTGGATCTGCACGCGCCCGACTGTCGGCTGCTCTCCGCGCCGCTGCTTTCGCGCGTAAGCGCGGAAAACGGTTGGTTGCTGTTCTTTTTCACGGCGCAGGCGGTCGACGCGTTTGCAAAAACGCTGCCGGATCCGGTCGAACCGGACGAGACCTTTTTTCTGCGGCGGCTTTGGATCATGGCGCATCACAAGGACGCCGAAACGCCGGACGACCCCGCGCTCCTGGATGGCTTTTTCGCGGCGCTCTTTGCGGCGCCGCAGGGGGAGGAGCGCTTTCTTTCCGCACCGAAGACGCACGACGGCGCGGAACGGATCGCGATCGAACAGCGGCTTTTCCGCACGGCAAAGATTTTATTATGGGAACGGAGGAATACTGTATGGAATGGACCTGGCTCGGACACTCGACCTTTCTGATCGCAAACGACGCGGGAAACCGGCTCGTCACCGACCCTGCGGACGAAAAAAGCATCCCGGTGATGCAGCGCGTAACGGCGGACGTGATCACCGTCTCGCATCGGCACCATGACCACTGCGCCGCAGAGCGCATCGAGGGCGATCCGATTGTCAAGGAAAGCCTCGAAACGGAAACGCTCGCGGGCTTTACGATCACGGGCTTTCCGACCTTCCACGACGAGGTGCAGGGCGCAAAGCGCGGGGCGAACACGGTCTTTCTGATCGAAGCCGACGGACAGCGTTACGTGCACTGCGGCGATCTCGGGCATATCCCGGACGAGCGGACGATCGCTGCGATCCAAGGCTGCGACATCCTGTTTCTGCCGGTCGGCGGCGTTTACACCGTCGACGGAACGCTTGCCTGGGAGATCGCGAAGCGCATTGCGCCGCAGGCCGTCGTGCCGATGCATTTTCAAACGCCCGATCTCGGCTTTCATCTCGAACCGCTCGGGAATTTCCTTACGGCGGCAAAGGCCGATCCCGCGCCGATCGTGATCGAGGTCCCCTCCAGGGATTGAAAGGAGTCTTCGCATGCTCGGAACGTTCACCTATCATAACCCGACCAAGCTGTATTTCGGCGAAAACGCGCTCGAGGGGCTTCGCGAGGAGCTCAAACGGTACGGAGAAACCGTCCAGCTTATCTACGGCGGCGGCTCGGTCAAGAAAAACGGGATCTACGACGCGGTCGTGAAGATCCTGAAGGATTGCGGCAAAACGGTCGTCGAGGATGGCGGCGTCATGCCGAACCCGACCGTCGACAAGCTCAAAGAGGGCGTGCGCATCGCCCGCGAACACAAGGTCGACCTGCTTCTTGCCGTCGGCGGCGGCTCCTGCTGCGATTACGCAAAGGCCGTGTCCGTATCGGTCCACGAGCCGGAGGACCCGTGGGAGAAGTATTTTGCGCGGTACGAGGACCCGACCTGCGAGATCGTCCCCGTCGGCTGCGTACTGACGATGGCGGGCACCGGTTCGGAGATGAACGGCGGCTCGGTCATCACGAACCCGGTGCAGAAGCTGAAGATCGGCAAGGTTTTCGACGAGCGCGTGAATCCGCGTTTCTCGATCCTGAACCCGAAATTTACGTACAGTCTTCCGATGCGGCAGACCGTTGCGGGCGTGTTCGATATCTTCAGCCATATCTCGGAACAGTATTTCTCCGGCACGGACGACAACGTGAGCGACGCGCTTGCGGAGGCTCTGATGCGTTCGGTGGTGCGCGCATCACGCGTCGTCGTGCTGCGGCCCGACGACTATGAAGCGCGGTCGAACATCATGTGGGCGGCGACGTGGGCGCTGAACAACCTGATCGGCTGCGGCAAGACCGAGGACTGGATGGTGCACATGCTCGGCCAGGCGATCGGCGCGTATACCGACGCCACGCACGGCTTTACGCTCGCCGCCGTTTCGCTGCCGTATTACCGGCATGTGATGCCGTACGGGCTTTCAAAGTTCGTACGCTTTGCAGAGGAGGTCTGGGACGTCGATCCCAAAGGCAAAACGAAGGGCGAGATCGCCGGAGAGGGCTTAAAAGCCATGCATGATTGGATGAAAGAGATCGGCGTCGCCTGCACCATGCGCGAGCTTGGTGTGACCGAGGACATGATCGAGGGCATTGCCGACGCGACGATCCTGATGGACGGCACGGGCTACCATACCCTGACCCGTGACGAGGTCGTAACCATTCTGAACGAGAGCTTATAAGGAGGCAAAAAAATGATACACGCATTGGTCGCCTATTTTTCCGCAAGCGGTGTGACCGCCGCCGTCGCAGCGCGCCTTTCGAGGGGCGTGGGCGCGGAGCTTTACGAGATCGCGCCGGAGACGCCGTATTCCGACGCGGACCTCGATTGGAGGGACAAAACCTCCCGCAGCACGGTCGAAATGCAGGACCTTTCCGCCCGGCCGCCGCTGAAGGACAAAAATGCGCCGGTCGAAGCCTACGACATCATCTTTGTCGGCTTCCCGATCTGGTGGTACCGCGAGCCGTCGATCGTCGATACCTTCCTCGAAACGTACGATTTCACCGGCAAGAAGATCATCCCGTTCGCGACCTCCGGCGGCTCCGGTCTCGGCAAAGCGCCGAGCCGCATGGGCGAGCTTTCCAAAGCGACGATCCTTCCCGGCCGCGTCTTCCCGCCCAAGGTCTCCGAGCGCGAGCTCAAGGACTGGGTCAGAACCCTGCCGATCTGAGCATGCAGTCTGTGAAAAACGCGGGAGGCCGAGGTCGGCTTCCCTTACTGCATTGTAACGCCTTAATCTTGAATTGTGTCATCCTGAGCGAAGCGAAGGATCTTTATGACACGGAGGGAAGCCGGGGTCTCTCCACTCCGCTGCCGCTCCGTTACATAGGGAGATCGCGCGTACCATCGTCCCCTACAGGTTTGTGTACAGCAAAAAGCGCCGCGGCCGCGACGCTTTTTTATGTTCCCGTATGTTTACAAAAGCCGGATCAGGAACGGATAGCAGAGCGCGGCAAACATCGGCAGAACAAACGTTGCTGCGCCGCAGAGCCCGACGATTGAAAAGGCGATGCGTTTCGGATCGCGCGGCACAAGTCGCCTTCCCCGAACCAGTCCGATGATGCCGAACACCGCTGCAAGCGCGGTCAGCGCCGTGCCGCCGAAGATCGCCGTCGCGGCAAATAAAACGCTGTATGGCCGAAACGACCACTCCGAAAACATGCCTTTGCTTGCCAGGCTAAAATAGAACGCCGTAAAACGCGGCCATCAGCACCGCCGCCGTGATCCCGAAGATCATCGAAAGCAGCGGCTTGGGGTCATACGGCACGGATCGCTGTTCCATAAACTGCTCCTTTCCGAATGACTCTTCTGTATATTAGACGCCGGATATCCGCAAAATGTTGCAGCGATTTGAAAAACATCGTTGAGACCGATCGCGCGCCGCAGGCGCCGTTTACGCCTTATAGTGCGTTTCCGGACGGTAGTGTTCGAAGATGCGGCAGTCATAACGCTTTGCGAGCGTTTCGTGGTCGGAATCCGGCCGTTCGGTCCAAAAGACCGTCTTCGCGCCGAGCTTGCGGCCGAGGAGCATGCACAGCGGCCGGTGACCGCGTCCGAACGCGATGAACTGCGGATGCGTCAGGAAATTGATGCAGAGCGTATGCATCGTGAAACACCGCCAAAGCGGCAGCTTGGCTTTGCGCCAGTAGGAGAAGGCTTCGGTGAGCTGCCCGCGCACGAGGTCCGGCGCGTTCTTATAGAACCAGCGCACGATGCGCGGATCGAAGCTCTCTACGCAGTAAGGGCCCTTGAGCGTTCTTAGGATCGCGAGCGTCTTTTCGCAAAGCTCCTTGTAATTCGGCGTGGATTTGAGCTCCACGATCGTGGGGGATTTGCCGTCGAGCACGGCCATCACGTCGGTAAACAGCGGCATGCGATGCGCGGTACCCTTCAAGGGCATCGCCCTGAGTTCCGCAAGCGTAAAGCTGTCCACGCGCCCTTTTTCGGTCGTCATGCGGTCCACGGTGTCGTCGTGGAAGACGACGACCGCGCCATCCTTTGACAGCTGCACGTCAAGCTCGACCCCGCAGCCGTATTCCGCCGCGCGGCGGAAGGCCTCGAGCGAGTTTTCGGGCACGCTCTGATCCTTTTCATATAAGCCTCGGTGCGCCGCCATCAGCCCCTGAAACGGCGCGAACTTTGCCGGATCCGCACGGCGCGGCAGGATCAGAAACACATAAACGACAAACAGAACAAACACGCAGATCCCTGCGATCAGCCAACCCATTTTTTAAGCTCCTTTTGATAATATAAGATTATTGCCTATTGAGATTATAACGCATTTCCGCTATAATGAAAAGGTAAAAATCTGACTTTTCGGTCGATCGGGGGCAATTATGAAACTGAACTACAAGCGCACGATCCTCGTCGGGTTCGCATTCTTTCTCATCTGCACCTTCTGGCAGGCTTACGACACGATCATCCCGAAGATCCTGACCGATAAATTCGGCATGACGCAGACGCTGTCCGGCATCATCATGGCGCTGGACAACATCCTGGCGCTGTTCCTTCTCCCGCTGTTCGGCGGACTTTCCGACAAATGCAAAAGCAAACTGGGCCGCC
>JAEEGF010315114.1_pt1 | contig 15597 bp, 11 predicted proteins | sample 9134171 | NCBI WGS metagenome assembly JAEEGF01 (sample SAMN16246542, study PRJNA631951) | gut metagenome | biome: gut microbiome; feature: rumen; material: AP-attached | host: Bos | place: Iran: Karaj | collected 2018-10 | reverse complement strand
CCGACGACTCTCTATCGTACGAGTCGCCATGACAGCAGGGACATTACATCCGAAACCCATGATCAACGGGATGAAAGACTTTCCGTGCAGTCCCATCTTATGCATCAGCTTATCCATTATAAAGGCGGCACGCGACATATACCCCGAGTCCTCCATCAAAGAGATAAAGAAATACAATATCAGTATCTGGGGCAGGAACACGATGACAGAGCCCACACCACCTATCACGCCATCCACCAGCATCGAGCGTAAGGGACCCTCAGGCATTGTACTGCCCACCAAGTCACCTAACCATTCCACACCAGCCTCTATCCAGTCCATCGGATACTGACCTAATGAGAAAGTCGTCTGGAACATCACAAAGAGGATCAGGAAGAAAATGGGGAAGCCCAGATACTTATTCGACAACACATCATCTATAAGATGTGTCATGCGATAGGTGTCCTCCTTCGTTCCCTTACGAAACTCCGCCTCTGTCAACGCACCATGGATAAAACCATATTTCGCATCCATGATAGCCGTCTCCGAGTCCTCCTTGATCTCCTCCTTCACACGTTCCGCCGCCATCACCTTCGCCTCGATAATCTCATCAGCATTCGGCAGTTGTTTGACATAACGCTCCACAGAGGTGTCGTTCTCCAACAACTTAATGGCAAGATAACGCGTGGAATACAAGGGGCGTACCTCTTCGTCCTCCTTCAGATGCTCTTGGATATGCACGATACCCGCCTCCAGTTCATGACCATGAGGGATATGGATATGACGTGCCAGCGAACTTTTGTCCTCATAGACGCTGATGACCTCATGGAACAGTTCCTGGACTCCCCTGCCCGACTTGAACGAGGTGGGAACAAAGGGAACACCGAACAGGGTGCTCAGTGTCTTGATATGTACGAAGTCACCTCTGCGCTCAAACTCGTCATACATATTCAGGGCACATACCATACGCACATTCATATCCACCAGCTGCGTCGTCAGGTAAAGGTTGCGCTCGAGATTCGAAGAGTCAATCACATTGATGACCACATCGGGATGCTGCTTCATCAGGTGTTCACGGACATATAACTCCTCCGGACTATAACACGACAAGGAATAGGTGCCCGGCAAGTCTGTCAGGTCAAACTCATATCCCTCGAAAGAAGCGTGAGCCATCGAGGCGTCCACCGTCACACCACTATAATTACCCACATGACCATGAGCACCACTGGCAAAGTTAAACAAGGAAGTCTTTCCACAGTTCGGATTACCCACCAATGCCACTTTGATGACATCCTTCAGTTTGATCGGCTGATCTCCAGAGAGTCCCTTTGTCGCTGACGAGGACGGATGGTCTTCTGTATCTTCTGTCTGAGGCAGTACCTCCACCTCTATCATTTCCGCCTCCTGACGGCGCAGACTGATCTCATAGCCCATCAGTTTATAGATCACAGGGTCTTGCAAAGGAGCGTTCAGTGACACCTCCACATCCTTGCCTTTGATAAAACCCATTTCTATGATACGCTTACGGAATCCCCCGTGTCCTTGCACCTTCACAATGACACCGTGCTCTCCTGTTTTCAGTTCCGATAATTTCATCACCTAATTAGTTATTTCGTGCAAAGGTACGAATTATTCCTCATATTTTCAACATCATTCCATCGAAATACCTAAAAATAAGGATAGGCTATCCCATCAGGATCTGGACGATACGCTCTGCCGACCTGCCATCCCAGCGGTCTGGAAGGGAACCAGTCTTCCAATCCCCCGCAATCATCTTGCCCAAGGCTGTACGCAACAGATCAGCATCCTCCCCTACTAACTCATTAGTGCCTTGCTTGACCGTCTCGATATGTTCCGTATAGCTATTAAGTGTAATACAAGGTACATGATTAAACGTCGCCTCCTCTGCCACATTACCAGAATCCGTAATGATACCCATAGCATGAGAGGTCAGGTAACCGAACTCAAGATACGGGAGGGAGTTGACAGTTGAGAGTTGAGAGTTGAGCGTTGAGAGTTGAGTGCTGACGGATGGACGTAAGGGAGCGATCACGGGAATGTCACCTGCCACCTCCGTGATGACCGTCAGCATCTTTTGCAGGTTCTCCTTGTCCGCGAGCAAAGCCTTGCGGTTAATCGTAAGCACAAGGTATTTGCCGTCCTCGATACCCTCCAGGCAGGCAGGACGCTGCCAACGGTCGTGATGATATCGCAAGGAGTCCATGAGGATATTACCCACCATATAAATCTTATGCATCTCGGCGCCCTCACGAGTGACAATACTGTTTGAGCTGACTCCAGCCGTAAACAACAAGTCACTTAATCCGTCTATCACCAGACGGTTAATCTCCTTGGGCATGTTAATATCAAACGAGCGGGTTCCTGCCACCAGATGAGCTAACCGGAGTCCCCTCTTCTTCGTCACGATAGCGGCAGCCATCGTTGAGGCGAGGTCGTCCACGACAATGACCGTATCCGTCTCATGGGTCTCCAGATACTGCTCGAACTCCGACATGACCCTGCCCGTCAACTCATTCAGGTTCTCACAGTCAACACCCAGGAAGACGTCAGGAAGCGGCATCTGCAGATCGTCGAACAACGACTTCTCCAAGGTGGGGTCGTCAGCCTTGCCCGCATATACCAACTGATACGTTATACGCTCCGTATTCTTGATGGAACGGATAATCGGGGCCACTTTCACGAAATTAGGACGAGCCCCAGTGAATATACAAACCTTTTGTATCATATCAATTATAAAAATATGTCGCAAATATACGAAATATCTGCGACATATACAATCTTTTCACCTTAATTTTTCGTTAATCCTGTGGTTCAAAATCCGGACGAGGTCCACGTGGTCCGCCGTGATGTCCGTGATGTCCTCCATGTCCATGACGACCGTGACGCTTCTGCATCTTCTCGTACTTCTCATACTGTTCGTCATTAAGTATCTTCTTGAGTTTCTTGTTGTACTCGTCACGCTTAGCCTTCATCTGTTTCATCTCAGCCTTTTGCGCATCGGTGAGCTGTGGGCGTTCCGGGCGCTGCTGCTCCGTAGCACCAGTCTCCGCATCAGCTTGAGGCTTTGAAGGACGCTGTCCGTGCATACGTGGACCCTTGGCGAGTACATCCTTATACTCCTTGTTAAGTGCGAGAACCTTCGTCTTCTGCTCATCCGTCAGAGAGAGCGTCTTTGTCATTCTCTCCGTCATCTGCTCCGGGGTCATCTGCTTACGAGCTTTCTGCTCTTTCTTACACTCACACTTCTCATTGTTCTGTGCCTGCATCACTGTCATCGACAGGAGGGCAACCAGTGTTAATACAATCTTTTTCATCTTCATCAATTTTTATAAGTTCGTATTTATGTTCTTTTCGACCGAAGTCATTTGTTTGACGTTGCAAAGATAGGGAAAGTTTAATCACCGCGGGAACGTTTTCAGCGAACTGGGTGATTTCTTCAGCGAATCGACACGCATTTGATGACGAATATTTGGAATTCAGAAAAATTCTTCGTACCTTCGCAGCCAATATGAAGAAATATTATTTGATGATCGGACTGACAGCCATACTGTTCTCTGCTTGTGGAGGCAGTAACGGCGGGGGTATCTTCGGAGGCTCCAGCATAGACATAGCGGAAGCGAAGGCACAGAAGGTAGCAAGTGTCATTGACGAGAGCAACGCTCCCCAATGCCAGGTGAGCCTGCAGGTGAAATACGTGAAAGGGGACGACGAGCGTGCCCGCAACATCAACCATGCCATCGAGCAACGACTGTTTATGTTCGACAGTCTGGCGATGCAGCAAGCTGTCGACTCCTTTGCCAATTTCTACACGAAAGAGTACCAGAGGAACATGGCACCGTTGTATCGCGAGGACCGTACCGACGAGACGAAACGAGCATGGTACCAATATAAATATGTCATAGAGACAGACACCCGTCGTGGCAAGGACGACTGTCTGGTGTATATCATCGACCTCGACATGTATGAGGGTGGTGCCCACGGTATCCGTCAACAGCTCGTCATGAACTTCGATGAGAAGACGGGTAAGCAGATCACTTATGACGACCTCTTCGTACAGGGTTATTCCTACAGGCTGCGTGAGTTGTTGTTGGAGGAGCTGAGAAAACAGACAGACACCAACACCCTTGATGAGTTACATGAGAAAGGTTATCTCTTGACGATGGATATCTATGCCCCCCAGAACTTCATCCTCGGCGATGACGAGATCACCTTTATCTATAACCCCTATGAGATCGCTCCTTACGACAAGGGGAACACAGAACTGACACTTTCCTACAAGATTTTAGAGTCAATCCTGAAATAGTTGACCGTTGACAATTGACAGTTTATGGAACAGATACTGAAATATTTCCCAGAGCTGACGGACGAGCAGCGGAAACAGCTGGAGGCGCTGGATGCTCTCTACCGTGACTGGAACGAGAAGATCAACGTCATCTCACGCAAAGACATCGATCATCTCTACGAGCATCATGTGCTACACTCGATGGCGATTGCCAAGATCATCCGTTTCCAAGCCGGCTCTAAGATCCTCGACTTCGGAACGGGAGGCGGTTTCCCTGGTATTCCTCTCGCCATCCTCTTCCCTGACTGTGACTTCAAACTGATTGACGGCACAGGTAAGAAAATACGAGTGGCACAGGAAGTATGTAATGCCATCGGACTGAGGAACTGTCACCCGGAGCATCTGCGTGGTGAGGAGGAGAAAGGGAAATACGACTTTGTGGTGAGCCGTGCCGTGATGCCCCTACCCGACCTTTATAAGATTGTACGTAAAAACATCTCTCAGGAACAGCGTAACGCCCTGCCGAACGGTATCATCTGTCTGAAGGGCGGTGACTTGCAAGAGGAGACACGTCCCTACCGTAACATCGTGGATATCACAGACATCAACCAGTTCTTCGACGAGGAATGGTTTCAAGAGAAAAACATCATCTATCTGCCATGCTGAAAATCAAGCGATTCATGTGTAACATGTTGCAGGAGAACTGCTACGTGGTGAGTGACGAGACGAAGGAGTGTGTCATCATAGACTGTGGGGCGCAATACCAAGAGGAGCGTGATGCCATCAGTCAGTATATCAAGGAAGAGAACCTCAAGCCCGTCCATCTGCTGGCGACACATGGACACCTCGACCATAACTGGGGGAACATCGCCCTCTTCAACGAGTTCGGACTGAAGGTAGAGGCACGTGCCGAGGATGAGTTCCTCATCGCACACTTAGGTAAGCAGGCGTCAGAATTGTTTGGCTTTGACCTCAACGAAGAGGAGGCTCCCGTCGGTCACTATTTCACTGAAGGGGAGCAGATCCATTTCGGCACTCATCATTTCGACATCCTGCATACTGCCGGGCACACGCCAGGGGGATGTGTCTACTATTGTGCTGACGAGCATGTCGCCTTCACGGGTGACACCCTTTTCCGTATGAGTATCGGACGTACAGACTTCGAGGGAGGCAGTTGGCAAGACATGGCGGAGAGCCTGCAACAACTTGCGAAACTCCCCGCCGATACCACGGTCTATTGCGGACACGGTCCACAGACCACTATTGCCGAAGAACGACAGTATAATCTTTATATGCGAGATACTGCTATTTAGTGACGCGGAACCAGTCAGCGTCGACCCATCCGCGTACTTTCTTTCCAGCAGGCTCGGCAGCCATCAGTCCGATCTTGGCACCGATCCACTTACCTTGACGCATCGTGAAGGCATCACCCACCTCAGTAAATATCTTACCGTCTTTTGACCATGAGAAACGAACGGCTGACTCGTGCTTATTGGTGCCGTCACTGTTCTTCCCACCGATATAACTGACTTGCAGACGAAGATAGATGTCGCAATGGATGGCTGGTTGATAGTCGACCTTATCGACAGCCGTCGGCTTTAGGGTAGCAAGACTCTTGATGGTCTCCGGCTTTCCCTTGTCGGCATTCTTACAGGTGATCTGCTGCAACTCGAACTGGTCACCGACACGACGCAACACCAAAGAGGAATAGTCCATACCCATCACGATGATACCACCATACTGTCCGTCGTCCTTCGCAGAGAGACGCAGTTTCGTGGTAGCAGTGAAGTTGTCGGCAGGTGTCTTCTGCAACAACAGGTTGCCTGTCTCCCAAAGATTCTTGAAGTCGGCACTCTGCTGGTGACAGAACAGACGGAACACCCCATATGGAGTAGGCATCCCGAAGGTCTGCTGGTAGTTAGCATGCCACTGCCATTGTTTTCCGAGGGTGATACTGTTGAACTCGTCGCTCTCCACAGGGTTCTGAACAGGATAGGTCTTCCCCACATTCGGTTTCTTATAGGTCAACACAGGCTCACCACAGTAGTTCTTTATATGCTGTCCCATCGCAGGCCAGTTGTCTTTCCATGTCACAGGCTCCAACCATACCACACGACCATACGCCTCCTTGTCCTGGAAATGCAGGAACCAGTCCTCTCCACTCTTCAGATGTACCCAGCCCCCTTGATGAGGACCATTAACAGCAGTCTTCCCTTGGTCGAGCACCACTTTCCACTCGTAGGGTCCATAGGGTGACTTGGAACGCATGGCAAGCTGATGACCAATGGGGACGCCACCTGCGGGACACATGATCCAATACCAACCATCACGCTTATAGAACTTCGGTCCCTCTGCGGTACGGTTGGGAGTTCCATTGCCGTCGAACACGATGACGGGATGACCAATCTGCCGCATACCGTCGGCGGACATCTCACGAACGGTCAGCACGGAATTGAAATGACAACGGGAGTTTGCCCAGCCATTGACCAGATAGCAACGACCATCCTCGTCCCAAAGAGGTGTGGTGTCTATCATACCCTTGCCCTCGATAACACAGACGGGCTCAGACCATTTCCCGGCAGGGTCTTTTGCCGTGACGACAAAGACACCCAGGTCGGGGTCTCCCCAATATATATAATAGGTCTGATTATACTCGTTATAACGGATAGACGGTGCCCACACTCCATTCCCATGCTGTGGCACATTATAGCGTTCCAGAGGTGGCAGGGCGTCAATGGCGTAATTGATAATCTCCCAGTTCACCAAGTCCTTGGAATGCAGGATGGGCAGTCCCGGGATACAGTTAAAGGAACTTGCCGTCAGATAAAAGTCCTCACCGCTGGCTCCCACACAGACATCCGGGTCTGAGTAGTCGGCATTGATCACAGGATTGGTAAAGGTACCGTCACCATTGTCCGGTGACCATACTTCCGACTTATACTGTGCGTTCATCGTCAAGACGACAAACGACAGTATTGCTAGCAAAGTTTTTCTCATAGTTTTCGTATTCGTAGTTTGTAAATATTATCTTCATAAACGATGCGCATCACCTTGCGGATATCATCATCCTTAGGTGATAAAGCAAGTGCCACATGTCCCATCGTACGTCTTAGATTAATCTCAACACACGGATGTAGTTTTAGTTGACATTTTTGACAGTCTGACAGTTGACCGTTTTCTTTGACAACCATCATGTCAACACCAAAGGGACCACGATAGTCCTCAAGCCATAACATGTCGCAAATCTTTTCTTTTACCTCATCTATCAAACAAATTGGTATATAACGACTTATCATTTCTTGCTTCACATTCTCCGTAGCCAGGATATTTCCCGTATAAGCACCATTTGCTGTGTGGAAAAGAGATAATCCCAGATAATGTATCCCTTCGTCTGTCGCCTCAAACTCCATACCAAAATCTTTTACTTTCTCATAGTATGGTTCCGCCATCACTCCACCCTGGCTCTTCAACAGATTACGAAGCCAGCCGTAATGATAGTCATTCATTTCTTTGTCAATAAAACGGATACCACGACCGCTGGAGCTCCACGGTGCTTTCAACACCAGACGAGGATGAAGCCTCAACTGCTGCTCCACCGCATCCACCGACTCACACAGTACTGCCTCGCCTACCGTACCTGCTGTCTGAAGGAGAGGCAACAGACGCGCTGCTGTCTGTCGATGGGACAAGGTGCGAATCCGTTCCAACTGACTGTCCGAGGGTAATAACGAAGACGGAACGCCCTTCCTCTCCAGCTCTCGCTTGATGGCTTTATCCCAGCCCCAAGGGGATATCGTTTTTATTCCATCCCATGGAACACTTTGTTCCACGCCATGGAACATGTTGTTCCACCCTATGGAACATTTTGTTCCACCCCATGGAACAAACCTTTGCCTGAGTCTTTCCCATTTCTTTCTGGCATATTCCACATTCTCCACCAGTACGACATCCCCCTCTTCCGCCCACAAGGCAGGGAGGAACCCCAAGTCAGCACGCAGTTGTCTGCCAGCATGCGGAGCCGTGAAATTGCTGATATTGCTCGCCAAAGCGATATCATGCTCAGGATTGAAAATGTGTAAAGTCGTCATCTGATGGCAAAGTTACGAAAAAATAAGAGAAGAGCCAAATTATTGGCAAAACATTTGTGTATTTCGGAAAATATCGTTAATTTTGCCACATTATTAAATTAAACCAAGCTATGACACCAGTTAAAATTCTCAGTGTGGACGACGAGATGGACCTCGAACTCCTCTTGACACAATATTTCAGAAGGAAAATCCGCAAGGGCGAATATGAGTTCTTTTTCGCCCATAACGGTCTGGAAGCCCTCACCGTCTTGTTGCGGGAGAAAGACATCAATATCATTCTCTCCGACATCAACATGCCAGAGATGGACGGACTGACCTTGCTCACCAAGATCAACGAGATGCAGAACCCCGCCATGAAATGCATCATGGTCTCCGCTTATGGCGACATGGGGAATATCCGCTCCGCCATGAACAACGGTGCTTTTGACTTCGCCACCAAGCCCATCGACTTGGATGACCTGAGTGTGACCATCGAGAAAGCCATCGAACAGATCGACTATATCAAGAAGGCACAGGCAGAGCACTCCCAGTTGGAGTTGCTGAAGACAGACCTTGCCGTTGCCCGTGAGATACAACAGGCGATCCTGCCCCGCATCTTCCCGCCATTCCCGGAGAATGAGAAGGAGATTGACCTCGCGGCACAGATGACACCTGCGAAGGATGTGGGAGGTGATTTCTACGACTTCTTCCGCATCGACGCAAACCGTATCGGTATAGTGATGGCGGATGTCAGCGGAAAAGGTATTCCCGCAGCCATCTTCATGGCTGTCAGCCGCACCCTCATCCGCACGGTGGGACTACAGGACTACTCCCCTGGCAAATGTCTGACGAAGTCAAATGAGTTGTTAAGCGCAGAGTCTGTAGACAGTATGTTCGTCACAGTATTCTATGGCATCTACCATCTTGACACAGGGGAGCTGGAATACTGTAACGGAGGTCACAACTCCCCCTATATCCTGCATGCCAACGGTGAGATAGAGATTCTGCCGCTCAGCAAGAACCCTATTGTGGGAGCAATAGAGGGGATCGAGTATCATGGAGAGTCCACCAAGCTGGGAGTCGGTGACACAATAGTGTTGTACACCGACGGCGTCAACGAAGCAACCAATAATGCCTTCGAGGAATATGGAGACGAGCGGATGGCACAAAAGCTAAAAACCCTTAACGGCATGTCCTGTAAAGAAATTATCGACGAACAGTTGAAGGATGTCAAGACCTTTGTAGGGGATGCGGAACAGAGTGACGACATCACCATGATGGCACTGAAGCGTAAAGCATGAAAAAAATCACCCAAATAATAGTTGCTGCCATTGCCGGCTGTGCTCTTATCTTAGTAGGAGTCACCGCCTGGAAGATGCATGAGAACTATTCCGAGGAGCAGTTGAAGGTCAAAGAACTGGAGCGACAGCTTGCTATTCTCTCTAAGAAAGAGAAACAGGCGGTCGTCATGCAGAGTGTCAATGCACAAATGGAGGAGATAGCCAACCAACAGCGTATCATCAGTGACGAGCAGCGTGAGGAAGCTGAGGAGCAGGCAGAAGCAGCTCAGAAGGAACGGACGAAAGCTGAGGAGGAGCGTCGCAACGCTTTGATTGCCGAGCAAAAAGCCCTTGAGGCATCACAGGTGGCGAAAAAGCAACAGGCTATCGCTGAGAAAGAGCGGACACAGGCGGAACACTCCAAGCGTGTCGCCGACACATTGAGTTACATATCATTATCACGAACCCTTGCCAATACCGCCATCACCCAATATAAAGCCGGCAACCACGAGCTAGCTGATTTGTTGGCGAATGTCGTCTGTGAGTTTACGAACCGTTATCACGGAGACATCTATCATCCCAGCATCTACCAAGCGCTGGCGATGACCAGTCAGAACAAGACCATCTGGAACAGGCACAAGGGAAGTGTGACGGATATCGCCTTCTCTGATGCAAAAGACGGATATATCGTGACCTGCAGCACCTATGGTGAGGTGATGCGACATACCATCTCTAGAAACAACCTGTCCTCCACCACCCTCGTCAGTGATCCCAGATACGACTTCCGTGATGTTTTTATCAATCGTAGCACCAATGCCATCTATGCTTTAAGTCGTACGGGTGAGCTGCTGGTCATCAAGGGAAAACAGATCAAGAACATCAAAGTCAACATCCCTAAGCTGAAGGCGATGGACACTGCCGATAATCAGTTCATTCTCTTTGGTGAGCGAGGCATGGCGCTTTTCGACACGGAAAAGGAGATCATAGTAGCAGAAAAACTATTACCCTTTGTCGTAGAGACCAGTTCCCGTTTTCAGAACTACCCTGTCATCTTTGACCGCCAAGGCAGGATGCATCTGGTGAAGAGTTTCAATAAGCTGGAGACATCACAGATTCCTGTTAAGGGACAGGTAACTGCTTTCGCTGAGTCGAAGAACCAGAAGACTTACTTCTACGGGATGAGTGACGGCACGATCTACTTTGTTAACAGGAAAGGAGAGATTTCCAAACTGGTGGGACACCGTTCAAGGATCACCAAACTCAAGGTCAATGGGCACCGACTCGCATCCTCTAGTTATGACGGGGCGATCAACATGTGGATGACCAACCAGTCGAAGATAGAACCGATGACGTTGTATACGTCCAGAGGATGGATCATTAATTTCACCTTCGACCTGAAGAAGAACTATATATGGGCAGGTGACCAGGGGGGAAACGTCTCCAGAGCACTGATCTCCGTACAAGCCATGCAGCAGCAGCTGAAAGCGAAGCTGAAGCGTGACTTGACACGAGAGGAATGGAACTATTATATCGGCAGGAACATCCCTTATGAGACCTTTTTCAGAAAGGAGGCAAGACCATGAGACGACTATTACTGACCCTCTTCCTGACCCTTGTCACACTCATTGGCGCGACGGCACAAGAAGTACCGTTCTTCCAGAATATTGACGTAAAGGAATATGGAGGACACAAATATAATTTTGACATTACTATAGATAAGGAAGGTATTGTCTATGTCGCCAATTTTGAGGGACTACTCTATTACGACAATGCCGAATGGCGTATCATCTATACCAAAGGCATCACCCGCATCACGTCTGTCTATCAGGACTCCAAAGGAAAGATATGGATTGGTGGCTATAATTATTTCGGATATGTAAAAGCAAATGAGAAGGGAGAACTGGTACTGAAAGATCAGGACGAGCAGCATGCGTTCAGGGGAGAGGTACAAAATATCTGGGAACATAAAGGAGATATTTATTTCTCTGTAAGCAACGGCAACATCTATACCGCCAAGCAATACAGCATCTTCCTGTCGACAACCGCGCAGATACCACAACCCGACTTATCCACTCCTCTTTCCGGAGTCATCGTCACACAGAAAATCGTCATCGGCAACGGCATGACGGCTGTCGCCACGAATGGTAATGGACTGTTCGTCTTTAACAATAAAGGGCAGGTCTTATTTCATTTGCATGAGGACAACGGACTATGCTCTAACAACGTGAGTCGTATAGCCTATAACGGACATGGCATGCTATGGGGAGCCACGGACAACGGTATTTTCTCCGTGTCTGTCCCTTCTGCCTATACGGTTTTCTCTCAAGACAACGGATTGCGTAACTCCGTTCTCTCCTTTGCCATGCTCAATGGACGCATCTATGCAGGAACATTAGGTGGTATATTCTACCATAGTGGGAACACCTTCGAACAGATTCCGAAGATGACACATGCTTGCTGGCAACTCGCCACACAAGGTGAGTCTCTTTTGGCTGCCACCTCGAATGGTGTCTATAGGATCTCCCCCAATGGCACTACCACCCCTTTGAGTACCGCCACCGCCACTTCCGTATTACCAGAAGGCAACGGATTCTATTGTGGTGAGATGGATGGTGTGTATTTCCATACCCCTGGCAATTCCCCCGTTAAAGTCTCTGACGCAGAGAAAGTCACTAAAATCATCAAAGACAAGAAAGGAACCATCTGGTTTCAGAACCTCTACGGAAGAATTTGGAATAACCAGAAGGGCTCATTCAATATCGTGACGGAAGATGGAGGAAAGGAGGAGATGGCGACTCTCGTGATATATAACGATCAGCCTACCGTGATCACCGCCAGTACGACCGTCCCGTTCCCCTACCCTTTGTTCTCCTATGCCGACCCAAACGGTATCCTCTGGTTGACGAATAGTCAGGGAAAGAATCTTTACGCCCTTCAAGATGGTTCCAACGACAACAAATGGAGTAAGCTGGTATATCCGCTGATGGATTACTCCATCCTTGCCTTATATCGTGACAAGAATAAGATCTGGCTGGGAGGCTCCAATGGTATTTATGTGGCAGACGCTTCCGTTAAGGATCCGACAAGGGACATCAAACAGAAAGTATTCTTTCGCTCTGTGACGATCAACGACGATAGTCTTGTGTGGGGAGGATTCGGTGAGATGCCCAGTACCTTCCGTTTCAAGAGCGATGAGCGACAGCTTAAAATCACATACGCCGTAGACTATCCTTCCCTGTTGCTGCACACCCAATACCGATACCGTATCAATGGCGGCAGATGGAGCGGATGGGACAATGACGCATATACGGAGTATAACAACCAGCCTTATGGCAAATACGTCTTTGAGGTACAGGCACGTGACATCTATGGAAACTTATCGAACATCATCAAAATGAATTTCGAGATAGAGGTTCCTATTTATCTCAGATGGTACACGCAGATCCTCTACTTACTGTTGTTCGCCTTGCTCATCTATGCCACCGTGCTATGGCGTATCCGTCAGTTAGGAAAGGAGAAGATACGTCTGGAGACTATCATCCAAGACCGTACGGCTGAGGTCGTCAAGCAGAAAGACGAGATTGAGGAGAAATCAAAGAGACTGGAGACGGCGCTGGCAGAACTGGGTGAGACTCAGAACGAGCTGGTACGACAGGAGAAGATGGCGACAGTGGGTAAACTGACCCAGGGTCTTATTGACCGTATCCTCAACCCGCTGAACTACATCAACAATTTCTCGAAACTGTCTGAAGGTCTGGTGGAGGATGTCACTGCCAACATCGAGGATGAGAAAGAGCATATGAACCCGGAGAATTACGAGGACACCGTTGATATCCTCGGGATGTTGAAAGGCAACTTGAAGAAGGTCGGAGAGCATGGTGCCAATACCACCCGTACCCTGAAGGCGATGGAGGAGATGCTGAAAGACCGTTCCGGTGGTGTCATCAAGATGGACATCAGCTCATTGGTCAAGCAAGACATGGAGATGATGAGGAAATACTATGAGAAAGATATTGTAACATATCACATCAAGACGGAATTTAATTATCCCGACACACCTATTTATATATTAGCTAATCCAGAGTTGCTCAGCAAGACATTCATGAGTCTGCTGGGTAATGCCATATACGCCGTGGTTAAAAAGTCGAAACGCCAACAAGCCCAGGAGACACCTGAGATTGACTTTACCATGACACAGAAGGAGGACAAGGTACAGATACTCATCCGTGACAACGGTACTGGTATCGAGGATAAGATCATCCATAAGATCTTCGACCCCTTCTTCACCACCAAGACCACTGGTGAGGCATCTGGTGTGGGACTCTATCTCAGTCGTGAGATCATACAGAACTACGGAGGAGACATCACTGTGATATCAGAGAAAAACGAATACACAGAATTTTCCATTATATTACCAATTCTTAAATAACGGATGGCTATGGAGAAACAGATTGACACTTTACAACAGCAGTTAAAGCAACAAGAGAAATTGGCATCTTTAGGTATGCTTAGCGCTGGTATCGCCCATGAGATACAGAACCCGCTGAATTTTGTCATCAATTTCAGTAAGATGTCAGACAAGTTACTGAGAGACCTGATGGAGATTGTGGAAGACAATAAGGACAAGCTTCCCGAAGAAGACTGTGAGGAGGTGGAGGATATTGTCGCCGACCTTAAGGAGAACATGGCGAAGATCGTGGAGCATGGAGAGCGTGCCATCAGTATCATACAAGGTATCCTGATGGTATCAAGAGGCAAGGAGAATGAGTTCATCCCCTCTGACATCCCACATATCGTCAAGGAATACGTATGGCTCTCCTATCATGCCATGCGTGCCAACAATAAGAGCTTCAACATCAGTATCCATGAGGAATACCAAGAGGGCATGCCTCTTATCATGGTTATTCCGCAAGACCTGAGCCGCGCCATCCTGAACCTGATGAACAATGCCTGTTATACGGTATGGAAGAAAAGTCAGCGACTGGGTGATGACTATAAGCCTGTCATCACTGTCAAAGTGAGTATGTCCAATGATACATTGCTCATCGATGTGGAGGATAACGGAGAGGGTATGACAGAGGAAGTAAAGCAACACCTCTACGACAACTTCTTCACCACCAAGCCCGCAGGACAAGGAACAGGTCTGGGTATGGCGATTATAAAAGATCTCATCGAGAACAAGCATGGAGGGACACTGTCTTTCGACACAAAGGAAGGACAAGGTACCACATTCCATATTACTATACCAATTAAGAAATCATGAAAAAGATCATCTTCACCATATTATTATTAATAGGATGTCACTATCATGTCTCTGCTCAGAATGAGTACGATCAACTGCGTAGTATCTATGATAATGCGGAGGAGAGCTACAATATCGGAAGATTAGACGAGGCTGAGAAGATACTGACGGAGAATCTGAAAAGATTCCCCAGCAACCTCCTGCAGAGTGCCTACAGACTGCTCGCCTTATGCAGTCTGGGTAAGGACCAGGATGAGGAGGCTGAGGAAAGGACCAGATTCCTGTTGGCGGAGAATCCTTACTTCAGTACGAACGCCAATGACCCCCAACGTTTTATTGATATGGTGGAGCGTATCAAGTCAGGACGAATGGCTACCATCACCACGGCATCCAGTCAGTCGGAGACATTGAACGAGGTTCCTGTGCCCACTACGCTGATAACGGCTGAGATGATTAAGAACTGCAGTGGTCGCAATCTGCAGGAAGTACTTGCTGCCTATGTTCCGGGCATGACTATCGTTGACTGTAACGACGATATCAACATCGCTATGCACGGCATCTACAGCAACGGTCAGGAGAAGATTCTCATCATGCTCAATGGTCACCGTCTGAACAGTTATGCCACCAATATCGCCGCCCCCGACTTCAGTATTTCACTCGACAAGGTGAAGCAGATAGAGGTGCTGCGCGGACCTGCCTCATCACTCTACGGTGGTGTGTCGCTTA
>JAEEGF010963393.1_pt1 | contig 15598 bp, 13 predicted proteins | sample 9134171 | NCBI WGS metagenome assembly JAEEGF01 (sample SAMN16246542, study PRJNA631951) | gut metagenome | biome: gut microbiome; feature: rumen; material: AP-attached | host: Bos | place: Iran: Karaj | collected 2018-10 | reverse complement strand
TCGCTGAGTTCGTAGAAGAAATACAGTTGTCCGCTCGTGGGCAATAAACCCTCGCGGTCGAGGAACGCGAGGTCAGCACAATCTATTTGTAGCAGCAACGACAGGGGGTAGCCGCTATTGTCATGTGGCCACTGAAAATCATCGGCAACATCAGGGCGCCCGCCAAATTTGGAGCAACCGGCAGTCAATGGGACGTTACCGTTTCCCACCAATGAGATCTGAATGGCATTGCGGCTGAAGGACTTGAGCAACTCCATGTAGTGACGCACCTTTTTTTTGTCTAATCTGAACTCATCGTCGGTATCCTTGGGCAAGGGCACGAGTTTCTCGAATTCCTCTTCGTTTTTGTCCATTGCGGAAGCCAGCACGAAGATCAAGACAAGTATTGCTATGAACTCTATCCATATCGTCAACGGCGCGTCCAACATCGGCTTGTCCGGGTCGCCTTGCTGATACCAAAAATACAGGAGGACAATATCGCCGACAAACATGCAGGAAATCAGCACTCTCGCTGCTATCAGTTTTTTGATTTTTCTGATGTCCAAATCCATGTGGTGGCTCTTCTTTTTTTTGTCAAATTCGACCTCATCGGCGGTATCCCCGACCAAGAATCTGACGGTTTTGTAGAGCCCGTAAAACGACAGCAGCGCGATGACAACGAAAAAGACCCGCCACGCCATATCTAGATTATTCCACCCGAGGGGCACAATCAAAAGGCAAATACCGGTTCCAAACACGCAGTAGGGCAGTAGTGCAAACCCTGCCCATAGTCTGACATTATCTCTTGTTATATCCAAATCAGTTGATATGAGTTATAAAAAAAAACTTGAATAGGAAATATCAAATGATTGAATCTCTCGGCCCACGATGAAGGGGTTACTGCTCGAGGTTGGCGATGACGTTGAGCAGCGTCTGGCCGACCTCGCCCAGGGTGGCGGGGTCGATGCCGCTCATCGTGTCGTTGACGGTATGCCACACGGGGCAGAAACCGGTGTCGCTGTTGCTGCGCATATCGATGATGTCGACACAGGGAATGCCTGCCTGGTTGACAAAGACATGGTCATCGGTCACGGCACCGCCTTGAGAATTGACGAAGTGGTTGCCTGCAGCGCATTTCCAGACGAGGTCAACAAAGCCGCCTGCATATTGTGTCGAGTAGTACTCGCGCGAGAACGTGGCATCGCTGGCACCTACCATGTCGAGCAGGATGCCGAACAGAGGCTTATAGCCTGCCACATGGGGATGTGCAGCCCAGTACTGTGTGCCCAGTCCCCAAGACTCCTCATTGTCGTTCTCGCCCATGTCCTCGACGTCAACGAGCAGGATATCCACGCCCAGTTCGGTCTTGTCGGTCTTGAGCTGGCGCGCCAGTTGGAGCAGCACGCCCACACCGCTGGCACCGTCGTTAGCACCCATAACGGCCTTGTTGTGATTGGCAGGGTCGGGGTCGTTGTCTGCCCAGGGTCGTGTGTCCCAATGTGCGAGCAGCAACAGACGTTGGCTGGCATCAGGGTTGATGACACCGATAATGTTCTTGATGCCCATGGCACCCGACTTGGCCGTCTGGACAGTACCTGTCTGCAGAATGACAGTATCACAGGCCTCTTGCAGCGTTGCCATGAGCCAGTCGGCACACTTGGCGTGGGCCTGTGTGCCGGGAACGCGCTCTCCAAAGTCGCATTGCTGCTGTGTGAGCGTGAAAGCGGCTTGACCGTCAAACGGCTTGCGCGTGGCTGTTGCTGCCGTCGCATTGTCATCTGACGCACTAGAGTCGGTGGTTGAACTTCCCGTGCTGCCACATGCGGTCATTATGGCTGCCAGTACTATATATAATAATGTCATTTTCATATCGTAAAACAAAAAAGATGCGGTATGTCTTGTTCCGCTGTGATGCGGATACGACATACCGCATCCTTTAAAGTTGGGTTCTAGATGCGATTGGAATTACTTGGCTTCCTTGGCAGGAGCCTCTTCCTTAGCAGCTGCGGGAGCCTCACCCTTGGCAGGAACGGTTACCGTAGCAGACGAAGCGTTGCTGGCAGCGGCGGGAGCAGCCTCCTCGGTCTGAGTACCGAAGTTGGGAGCCTGAGTTTCACTGGCGGGCAACTTCTTGATTTGGGGTGCACCCTCGATGATGGTGGGAGCACTAACAAAAGCGCAAGCAATGCTCAGCACACAGATGACTGCTGCTAAGGTCCAAGTTGCTTTTTCCACGAAATCGGTGGTCTTGCGCACACCCATAAACTGGTTATAGTTGTTTACGTTGGCAGCAAGGCCGCCACCTTTGGATTTTTGAATGAGGATTACACCGATAAGCAATAACGATGCAATCGCGATCAGAATAGCTAAAGCAATGTACATTTTTTCTTATTTTTTGTAATTTAGTGTCTCATTTAAGACCAATTTCTGTAAAAATCGAATTTGGTCTGCAAAGTAAATACTTTTTTCTGGAAACTTCAAACTTAATCGCTCAATAATTTCAAGAGCCTGTGAATATTTGTGTCTGGCGATGTACATTTTGGCCAAACTTTCACTCAGCATCGAGTCATCATTATTGGTAGGATTTTCGATGGTTTCCTCGGCTATTTCTGCCTTCTCTTCCTCGCCCACGGGGTTGGCGATGGGTGTCTGGGCGGCTTGCTCACCCAGTTGCATCTGTTCGGCGATGAACTGGTTGATGAGTTCGTCCTGAGAGTCGCCGTTAGTGAACTTCATGCCGCCTTCTTCCTTTTCCTGAGCTGCCAGCACGTCGGCATAATCGGGTTGTGGGTTGAAAATGGCACGGCTGATAGCCTCGACTTCATCGGGGCTGGTCTTGCCGTAGTTGTCCAGAAAACGGTCGATGGTCGTGATGGTGTCCAACTTCTCAGGCAGTTCCTCGGGCTGGTTGAAGCTGGCAAAGGCGCTGGCGTCTTCACCTAGCATGAGCGCAAGTTCACGGCGGTCAGGATAGATGATGGCTAGTTGTGCCAGCACGTCCTCGTTTCCCTTCACGCCGCAGCGCTTGAGGTAGAGCAATGCAGGCAACACACAATAGGGCGCTTGCTCCCTGCTGTGTTCGAGCCATTGCCTGGACAACTTGCCGTCGGTAACCGATTGCTTGATGTCCTCAATCCATGTCGTCGTAGTAGCCATGCGTATTACTTTTCAGCAAAATGTGTGCCAACCTGCCAAATGTAGCGTTTACCAATCACCCAGCGTGGCGTTGAAAATCAGGTCAGCCAAGTCTTTGCAGATCTGGTTGCAGAGTTCGTCTTGCACATCGGTCAAGAGCTCACTGCTTGAGAAATCACGATAGGCGCTGAAGGATAAATCCTTGGACAATGCCTGGTTCTTATTGTTGGTGTAGCGCACGCGCACAGTGATGGTCAAACGCGTCTGGCTGGCATAGGCGTCCTCGCCAACGGCTTGGGGCGAAAGCTGGTAGTTGGTGATTTCGCCCTCCATGTGCAGGTCGGTGTTGCGGCCGTCCACAACGCGCAGGCGTGTCTGCTGGGCAATCATGTCGGTCATGCGGTTCTCAAACAACGACTGCAGTGGCGGATAGACCAGCGCGGCACGTATGGGGAACTCACCGAAAGAGATGGTCTTGTAGATGTTGTAGTCGATAGACGCGCCATTGAGCGTATATCTGGGAATGCACGCCTCCCACCCCAGGGCGGTGACAACAAGTGTCAAGATGATGAAAAACCGTCTCACTGCCGTTCCAGGTTGTATTGTTTGATTTTGCGGTAGAGGGTGCGCTCCGAGATGTTGAGTTCCTGGGCGGTGAGTTTGCGGCGGCCGTGGTTGCGGCGCAGGGCATTCTCAATCGTCTCGCGTTCGGTCTCGTCAAGGGTCTTGACGGTCTCGCCCTCCACATCCATGGCCGATACCTCATCCACATGTCCCAGCTCCTGGGTCTCGCGCTGCATGTTGCGGTAGGGCGATGCCATGTTCATCTCACCAGCGTTGCCGCCAAGCTCGAGCAGGGGATTGCTCTCACGCTTGAGCTCGTGGACGCTCGATGAGACGTGTGAAGTGGTACCAACACCGTCCATCCGCTTCTTGAGTGCCTCGATTTCGGCCCGCATCGAGAGGATGAGGGTGAACAGCTGCTCACGTTCGGCATTATAGTCAAAGTTTGGCTGGGACTGAACAGTCAGTGCCGTTTCGCGGTTACTGGGCATATACTGGCTGAGCGTAGCGGCATCAACCGTGTTGCCCGCCTCGAACAGGGCCACCTGCTCGATGACGCTCTTGAGCTGACGCACGTTGCCGGGCCAGTGATAGGCCTTGAGCATGCGCTGGGCGTCGTCGGTGAGAGTGACCTCGCTGGTGCGGTTCTCGTTGATGAAATTGCGCAGGAACAGCCTGGACAACAGCACGATGTCATCGCCACGGTCACGCAGGGGCGGCACGTTGATTTGCACAGTAGAGAGTCGGTAGTACAGGTCTTCGCGGAACTTGCCCTCCTTCACAGCTTTGAGCATGTCCTTGTTGGTGGCAGCTACCACGCGGATGTTGGTCTTGCGTACGGTGCTGTCGCCCACGCGCAGGTACTCGCCGTTCTCAAGCACGCGCAGCAGGCGTGCCTGGGTGCTCATGGGCATCTCGGCCACCTCGTCGAGGAAGATGACACCGCCATCGGCCTCCTCAAAGTAGCCCTTGTGGTCTGCTATGGCGCCGGTGAACGAGCCTTTGACGTGACCGAAGAGTTCACTGTCGATTGTGCCTTCGGGGATAGCACCGCAGTTCACAGCAATGTATTTCTTATGCTTGCGGCTTCCACTCTCATGGATGATTTTGGGGAAGTGTTCCTTACCCGAGCCGCTTTCGCCGATGATGAGCACGCTCAGGTCGATGGGTGCGACGAGCATGGCACGACGGATTGCGGCAATCAGCGCAGGCGATTCGCCCACGATGCCAAAGCGCTGCTTGATAGCGCGAATGCTATTGTCACTTATTGTTGCCATTTCTTCATTTTATAAGTTTCGTTTTTCAGGAATCTGCCCAGTTCTTCGGGCGTTTCATACTGTGCGTACTGCTCTGGCATGATGGGGTCATGCACACTGACGCGGAAATCGTAACTCTTGCGGCGGAACATTTCGGAGGGCAGCCTCAGTGTCCTCAGTTTCCAGCTGATGACGCCCAGCACCAGAGAAATCCAGCTGTTGTGACCGTGGATGTAGATGGGGATGACGGGCACCTTGAGTTTCTGGATCAGACGCATGATAACGGGTTGCCACTCGCGGTCCTCGACACGCAGTTTCCACGTCAATTTGCTCACGGCGCCAGCGGGGAAGAATCCCATCGGGTGGCCAGCCTTAACGTGTTTTATCGTGTCACTGATGCCCTGCATCGACACGGCTTTCTTGGCGGGGTCTTCGCTGGCCAGCGCATCGACGGTGATGAAGTTGGGCATCATGCCGCCTATCTTGCTCAGCATCATGTTGACCATGAACTTGTAGTCAGGACGATGGGTGCCGATGATGTGAATCATCATCACGCCGTCAACGGCCCCAAAGGGGTGGTTGGTCACTGTGATAAAGGCGCCCTCGGGCAGATTGTCGAGCACCTCGCCGTTATTATAGGTGATGGTAGCATTCAGGTCCTTGAGCACTCCGGTGCAGAAGGGCACGCCCGGCGTGTGGCAATTGTGGCCGTGAATCCAGTTGGCGTCGTCCATGTCGAACAGGTGGAACAACCACTTGACCAACTTGGGCTTACCGTCAAAGAACGGCACCATCTTGCGGATGTCGTCATAATCCAGAATATCGGGCTTGATAGGCTTGTGCTGCTGGGGCTCGTCTTGTTGTATCTTGTTTTCGTTCATAATCGTGTTTTTAAAATCGGCTGCAAAGGTACAAACATTTTTCTGCTACTGACACAAAAAAGTGTTAAAATGTGACATTTTGGCAGGAATTTCGATTTCCATGATGTTCCTATGAGGTTATTGAAGGGTCTGTTATTTATAGAAAATGTGATGAAATGTTGCACACATTCTGGAAATTGCCGAAATTTGCAGGTTGTAGCATCAAGTAGTAGCAAGCCGTTGCGGGGGTTACCGCTTACGCTACACACAATATTGAGAATTGAGAACAATGACTTCAAATATCACGAAGATAATAATTGATCCCAGGTGCCGCATCAACTACTCGTCCTATTATATTGAGGGCTTGAAGAGCCTGTTCGGCTCGCGGTTGATAGAATTCAGGTGTCTTCAGGATATAGACACTGAGCCATCTGGCGGGATGGCGGTCAAGATTGTTGTCGATGGCGTCGAGAAATGTGTGTTCTTTGACTGTTGGGACGGCAACAATATCAACGAGAAAATGTACCAATGGGCCGATGCCTATGGCAAGGTCAACCTTCGTCATGATGATGCACATCGCGACAAGATTGTGCCGATGGGACCAAACTTCGGTATCGGATTGTGGAATCCCGTGACCTCGATTCTCAAGGGAGTCAAGCATCATCGCATCATCAAGCGTCACAGTGGCGGCAACTTTAAGCAGCCGTTGAAGTCATTTATTCGGAATTATGCTTATATGTTTATCCGCCGCAAGCGTTATGGCTATTATCATCGTTTTACCGATGAGGAACAGCCGGGGTATATCTTTTCCTTGAGCACGCTGTGGTGGGGCGAATTGTCAATCAACACGACAAACCGTTATCGTGGCGATTTCATGCGACTGTGTAAACAGCACATGGATGTCTTTGAAGGTGGGTTCTACTATGTCTCTAATGCCGAAAAGGAGAGTAAGGTGTATTCCCGATACCTGGAGGAATACCATGATATGATTTACAAGAGCCGTCTGTCCATGACGGAATATGACAAACGCAACAGGAAGTCGTGGTTTGTGTTCAGCACACCATCGGTCATCGGGTGCCTCGGCTGGAAACTGGGTGAGTACTTGTGTGAAGGCAAGGCCATCATATCTACGCCCTTGAATAATGTGATGCCGGGCAACTTTGAAAACGGCGTTCACTATCTTGAGGTCAAAGACACCCAGGAAATGGAAGAGGCCATCGTGCGTCTGCGCGATGATGTCGATTTGGTGAACAGATTAAAGCGCAACGCCTGGGATTACTTCAACGAGTGGGTATCACCCGAAGCGTCAGTCCGCCACGTGTTGGCTAGGGCGGGTATCGTTATTCCTTAACTTCTTCAGATTTCTTGGCTTCCCGGTGCGGGTTGTCGGTGGGGCGCATGCTGTCCAACTCGATTTTGGTGACGACACGCTTGGAGTTGCCGCGCCATGCTACATTACCTTTATATTCGTTATAGGTCAAGATGATGCGCTTACCGTCCTGTGACCACCGCATGGCTTCACGGGCCAGGGTGTCGTTGGGAATGGAGAACTCGAAATTGGTGGTTATGGCAGGAATCGACTCATCAACGTAGCCTTCGCTCACCATCTCTCCCTCAAAGGTCTTGAACAGCGAACCCTCGTTGCTCACCTTCATAATCCAGCCTTTCTCCTGGCTTACGCGGTATGGGTGGAAATAGTATTGCCACACCCACCAGCCCAGGAACAATACCATGGCCAGGATGATGAGCATGAGCATCATTTTTACCGAGTTGCCCCGTCGTTCGATTGTCGCTTCCTTAATCTCGCGTTCCTCGCGTTCCTGCTCGGTCTCGTAATGGACTGGCGCCTGCTCGTCAGGGTCGTGTACTTCGGTGAAGTGGTCGTCAAAATTATCGTCCATAGCTTTTCAGTTGAATGTGGATGTTGACTGTTGTTGGGAAATATATACTTGTTAGAGTTTGATTTCGTCGTTGGTGGTATCGACCTTGGTCTTGCCGCTCTCGATGCGGTTGCGGTCAATCGTCATGCTGGTGAAGGCATAAATACCCAGCACGATGAGCAGGACAGTTTGGAAACCCCACACGAGCATAGCAAATGCCGATGCGCGGGGGTCAAAGTTGGATGGAGAGAAAACACCCACACCATAGAGCGAGAGACCGAAGATGATGGCGACATGCCATGAGCCCAGACCGCCGTTGGTGGGAATGCCCATGCCGATGCTGCTCAGCACAAACATCACCAGCACTGCCAGCACGCTCAGGTTGATGGTGAAAGAGAAGGCCTGGCATGCCAGGTAGAGCTGCAGGAAGTAGCAGCCCCAAATGAGGATGGTCAGCAGCACGAACCACCACTTGCCCTTCATGCGTCCGATGGAAGCGAAACCTTCCCACAGGTTGCGGGCCATGAGCTGGATTTTCTTGATGATTGCGTTCTCGGTCTTCATCACCAGCAGCCAGCCGATAGCGATGATGGCGAGCGCAGTACCCGCCCAGATGCGGGCGTCGCTGGCGACGTTGAGGAAGCTTTCCTTCATCTGTGGATAGGCGTCAAAGAATTTGCCGAAGGCACTTTGAGCCAGCAGGAAAGTCACCAGCGTCAACAGGAGCACGGTGAAGGTGTCCGAGAGACGGTCGGCGACCATCGAGCCCATGACTTGGGTAACCGAGGCTTTCTGCCTGTTGGCAATGTAACCGCAGCGCCACACTTCGCCCAAACGGGGAAATGCCAGATTGACGACATAGGTGCCGAAGATACTGTTCAGCACGGCGCTGAACGACGGCTTTACATTGATGGCCTTGAGTTGCAGGCGCCAGCGCAAAGCCCTGAACACATGGCTGAAAATGCTCACAATACCCACGGGGATAAACCACCAGTAATTCACATCGGTCTTGAGCGTTTCCATCATGCTGTTGATGTCAACGTTCTTGTAGAGGAAATACATGAGCCCCACACCGATGATGAGGGGGATACCGTATTTCACGAGATAGGAAATCGCTTTTTTCACGTTTTTTCTTGTCTAGTTGCTTTAAAAATTAGCCCAGAGTGTCACAAGTGGCAAAAAATGGTTACCTTTGCATTATAAAATTGCGAAGATAGGCTACATCTGGGCACAAAAACAAGTGAACTTGTCTGTCATGCTCTCGACTTGCGCTATCATTGCAGTTTGCTGATGGACGCATTAGGGCGTGCAAAGTTAACAATAAATGACAAAAAATGCGGAAAGTTAGAGCAAAAAAGTCATTGGGGCAGCATTTCTTGACCGATTTGTCAATTGCTGAGCGCATTGCCCACACCTTGGACGACTTCAAGCATCTGCCGGTGCTGGAGGTGGGGCCGGGAATGGGTGTGCTCACCCAGTTCCTGCTCGAAATGGGGCTGGACCTCACCGTAGTGGAGCTCGACACCGAGAGCGTGGAATATCTCGAAGCCGCCTTCCCGCAGTTGCACGGCCGCATCATCGGAGAGGATTTCCTGAAGATGGACCTCAAGAAACTGTACGGCGACTCGCCTTTCTGCGTCATCGGCAATTACCCCTATAATATCTCGACACAGATTTTCTTTAAGGTATTGGAATACCGCGACCAGGTGCTGTGCTGCAGTGGTATGTTGCAACGAGAAGTGGCCCAGCGCATTGCCGAGCCGCCTGGCAGCAAAGCCTATGGCATCCTGTCGGTGCTGTTGCAGGCGTGGTATGACATCGATTACCTTTTTACCGTCGATGAACATGTCTTCAATCCGCCTCCCAAGGTCAAGAGCGGTGTTATCCGTCTCACGCGCAACGACGTGACCGACCTCGGTGTTGACGAACGCATGTTCAAGCGCATTGTCAAGGCGTCATTCGGACAGCGTCGCAAGATGCTTCGCAGCTCGTTGAAACCGATATTCGGTGCTAATCCGACGGTAATGGAGCGTGATGTGTTCCGACAACGTCCCGAACAGTTGGGCGTTGAAGACTTCATTGCCCTGACGCGGCTCGCTACCGAAGAGCCGCAGTCGGTTCCCTGACGGAAACATGCCTCCCATGAAGCACACATCCGTTATAACCAACCCACATCGTTTAACTACTAAGACACTTGAACTGCAATGAAAGAATTTACCGAAGAATATCTGCATCAGCTTAACGAACTTATCGACAGCAAGGATGAGGAGCAGGTGAGGATTCAAATCCAGGATATGCACCCTGCTGACATCGCCGAACTTGTGGGCGACCTCCATGACGAAGAGGCGCTGTTCATCATGATGCTGCTCGATGACGAAACCGCCGCCGATGTCCTGGTGGAACTTGACGAGGATCAGCGTCATGACCTGATGGCGATTATGCCCAACGAGGAAATCGCCAAGCAGGTGGAGCAGATGGATGCCGATGATGCCGTTGACGTCATCCAGGAACTTGACGAGGAGGACCGTGAGGACGTCATCAGCCACATTGATGACGTGGAGCAGGCCGGCGACATTGTTGACCTGTTGCAATATGACGAGGATACGGCCGGTGGTTATATGTCAACCGAGATGATTGTCGTCAACGAGAACATGTCGATGCCCGACTGCATCAAGGCGATGCGCCAACAAGCCGAAGACATTGACGAAATCTATGAGATTTATGTCGTTGACGATGATAACCGCCTGAAGGGCATTTTCCCGTTGAAGACGACCATCACCAACCCCTCGGCTTCCAAAATCAAGCACGTCATGGAACCTGACCCGCTGAGCGTGCGCACCGATACGCACATCGAGGACGTTGCCCTTGACTTCGAGAAATATGACCTCGTGGCAATGCCCGTTGTGGACAGCATCGGGCGACTGGTGGGACGCATCACGGTGGATGACATCATCGACCGTGTGCGTGAACAGGGAGAGGACAACTATCAGATGGCATCAGGTATCTGGGGCGACATCGAGACCGACGACAACGTCTTCCGTCAGGTGCGCGCCCGCCTGCCGTGGTTGCTCATCGGACTGGTGGGCGGTATTATCAACGCCTTGATTCTGGGCGGCGGTGAAGGCGATGCCGACCTGTTGCGTGTCTTGCCAGGTCTGGCACTGTTTATCCCGCTGATTGGAGGTACTGGCGGTAACGTGGGCACCCAGTCGAGCGCTATCGTCGTGCAGGGTCTTGCCAATGGCAGTTTGGACATCAAGCACGTGAGTAAGCACTTGTTCAAGGAATTCAGCACGGCACTTATCAATGCGCTGGTGATGGGATTGCTCATTTTCCTGTACACCCGTTTCTTCCCCGTGGACAATGATCCAACCAAGTCTAACATCGCCGCTGCGGCGGTGACCACTTCGTTGTTCCTTGTGGTGATGTTTGCCTCGCTGTTCGGCACGGTGGTACCGCTGGTATTGGAGAAATTGAAAATCGACCCGGCGATTGCCACGGGCCCCTTCGTCACAGTGACCAACGATATTGTGGGCATTACCATCTACATGGCCATCAGTGGCTGGCTCATCAACGTTTTCACCAACTTCATGGGGTAGCCTATTAGCTAAATGCGATGACAAAAAAGCGGCCGAATAAAATTCGGGCCGCTTTTATTTTGGTGCTTCTTATTAGCGCTTTTGGTTATTAAGGATACTGTCGATGTGCTGGATGCGCGAGCGCAAAGTAGTGAGACTGTCAACCGAGAGTTGTTTGGTGCGGAAGGAGGACTGTACGGGTTCTTCCTCTGGAGTATTGATGCCGCGGGCTCGCTCATCGGTGAAGGACATGACTTCCTGCTTGTCGATGCCGATAATGACCATATTCTGACTGTTGAGGTAGCGGTTATAAGTCGAAATATAATCAAGCCAGTTCTTACGCACATGGAAGCTTTCAATTTTTTGACGCACGACATTGTCGGTGAGCAGTTTGGTTAGGGTGCGCTCGTTGGGCTTCATTTGTTCGACGACGTGGTTGATGGCGGCCTCAAAATCAGTCACCCATTCGTTCCAGTTGTTCTCGTCGGCATTCATCTTGGCGAAACATCTGCCCACGTTATCGATAAACTGGAAGCTGTCCATGTTTTTCCACGTCTCTATGTTGTTGCTGAAGATGCTTTCGGCCGTCTTGTCGTGAGATAGGAAATTCACATAGCCCATCACCTCATTGATGATGTCCGAGGCCTCTTTGGGGGGAATTAAGTCGAGTTTGTCTTGCGGCAGACTGAGCAGCCAGGTGCCAATTGAGTCGCATCGTGCAATATCCATTGCCATAGAGTCCACGTTGCGTGAGAAACTCTCGATATTGCTCAATACCATCAGTGCCGACATCTTGCGGTCGTCGACGCGTTCGCATCTGTCTAGCAAAGCGGCAGTACCAAAGGTTAATACAATAGAAATGGTGGTGCCCACGATGGTAAGAAAAAGTTCTCTCCAGGTGGAGCCATAAGCCCAGGCGCGGGCTGTTCGAGGCATTCTAACTCTGATTCTTGGTGGTTTCATAGTTCTGATATTTTTATGTCATTAATTGTCTGTTGTTTTGCGCAGTTCCCAGAAAGCAACTGCGGCAGCGGCGGCAACGTTGAGCGAATCGACATTGTGCTGCATCGGGATGCGAACTACGTAGTCGGCTGCTGTAATGGCCTCACGGGAGAGACCGTCGCCCTCGGTGCCCATGATGAGCGCCAAGCGGGGTTCACGTTTCAAGACGGGAGCATCGAGGGTGATGGAGTCATCGCTCAATGCCATGGCGGCAGTGCGGAATCCAAGCACGTTGAGCGTCGGGGTCACTTCGCCCTCAATCCAAGTCCAGGGAACGAGGAAGACCGACCCCATCGATACACGCACGGCACGGCGGTTCAGCGGGTCACATGAGGTGGGTGTCAGCAGCACGGCATCGATGCCCAATGCGGCTGCCGAGCGGAAGATGGCACCGATGTTGGTCGTATCGGTCACGCCGTCGATGACAACGATGCGACGGGCATCGCGGCAAACCTCCTCAACGCCAGGTGGGGTGGGGCGGCACATGGCGCACAGCACGCCACGGGTCAGGGTGTAGCCCGTCAGTCTTGCCAGCAGGTCACGTTCGCCTGTATAGACAGGGATATCGCCGCAGCGCTCGATAATGCTGGCGGCATCACCAGTGATGTGACGGCGCTCACACAGCAGCGACAGTGGCTCGTAACCCGCATCCAGGGCAACGTGGATGACCTTGGGGCTCTCGGCGATGAAGATGCCCTTGTCCGGCTCCAGGCGGTTGCGCAACTGCGCCTCGGTCAAGGTTCCATAGACCTCGACTCCGGGTTGCTCCAGTGTATTGATCTCTATGATTGGCATGATGTTTTGTTACTTTTTCTGTTCGATAGTCCATCGACCTGCAGGAAAGGTCTGCTGCTGGGTTGACTGGGGAAATACTGTGGCTGTTGTCCCCACTGGGACTGTCAGGTGGAGTTTGCCGTCGGCCATTTCCACGCTGATGTCACCGTAGGGAGTGGGCTTGGAGGCTTTTACCCAAGTTACACCATCAGTGACCTGCGGGTCAATGAAGAAATGGCGATAGCCGGGTAATGTGGCATCGGGACGGATGCCTGCTAAGGCCTGATAGAACCAGGTGCCGATACCATTGTAGCAGTTGTGGACGCGGCTGCGCTCCGAATCCCACGATTCCCACGTGGCGGTGCCGCCGTGGTTGATCATGTAGAGGTATCCCGGGTAATCCTCTTGGCGCAGGATAGTCGCCATGAGGTCGCACTGGCGCTCTCTTGTCGCCCATTCAGTGAAGATGGGCACACCGAACAGGCCTACAGCGATATGTGCGTTGTATTTGCCATAGGAGTCAGTAATGAGTTGCTGCTGCACTTGACGGGCAATAGTACTGTCGGGTGGCACTCCGGCCAGCAGGGCATAAGCATTGTCAAGTGGTGTGCCATTGGCATAGCAGTGATTGTCGGCATGGTAGAACTGGCTGTGGATGGCCACCTTGAGGCGCTCGCGCCATGCGGCAAACTCCTGAGCATCATCGGAATGGCCTAGCAAGCGGGCGATGTCCGTCATGTTGCCCAAGCATTCGCTGATGAAGCAATTGTTGGCGTGGAGGACCGACTCGCCTTTTACGTCGACGCCTTTAGGGGCAAGCCAGTCTCCTAAGAACCAGAAACGTATCCGGGTGTCGGGCCAGGGGTGCAGCAGACCGTCATCGGCACTGTATTTCTTGACATAACCGAGCCAGCGTTTCATCTGCTCATAATGGCGTGAGAGCAGCCGGTTGTCACCATAGTTGAGATAGGTGCGCCAGGGGGCCTTGATGATGAATCCGCACCAGTAAGGGCCGCCACCGCCGCTGCCTGCAGGTGCGACATGTGGTATCGAGCCTTCCTCGTCCATCAGGTCACCCCAAGCGTTCAGCCAGTTCATATAGGTGGGTGCGACGTCATACATGGTCTGTAACGTCATTGTCGATGAATTGCCGTCACCGCCGTAGCCCATGCGCTCCAGGTGGGGGCAATCCACCATATAGCCACCAAAGGTGAGGCACTGCATCGTGTAGTGAATCAGGTCATGCACAGCGTTGAGACGGGTGTCGGAGCAGGCGAAGGAAGATGCCTCCTCGGGGTTTAGAGCGCTGATTTGTAGCGCTTTGATTGTGCTGAAGTCACCGCCCTTGAGCCGCACGTAACGGAAGGCGTGATGGTGGAACCTGTTGCGGAAACACTCCTGACGGTCTCTTTTGCCGTTAGCCATATAGGAGTCACACTCGCCCTCCTGGCACTCAAAGGTGCCGCCCTCGGGAATGTGGTCGCTGTATTCCATCGTCACCTCTTGTCCTGCCTGCAACGGGGCAAACTCGACTTGCAGCCACCCTGTAATGACGCGTCCGAAGTCGATGAGCCACGAGCCGTCTTCCTGACGGGTGATGCTGCGGGGCGAGAGCGTGTCGATGATGCGGTTGCCCTCAAACGCTTGAGGTGTGGCACGCATGTTATCCACGGCAAATGCGCTCGCTGGGTGCCATACGGCCGTTGTGGTGGCATCCAGCCGCTCGCCGCCGAAACGTAGCGGCGCCCAGGTGCCGGTGTAACTGTAGCCGCTTGAGGCCGTCTCCCATGTCTCATCGGTGGCAGCGAGTATCTTCCAGCGGCCGTCAACGAGTTGGCAGACTTCAGCCCTCAGCAGGGGACCGTCATATTGTGCTCCAAAGGTGGTCTTGCGGTACCAGCCCTGGCCCACCGCGATGAGGATTTCGTTTTCTCCTTCATGCAGGTAGGGCGTGATGTCTTGTGTCACGATGAGGGAATGCCGGTCAAGCTGGGACACGGCAGGCTGCAGCACATGCTCGCCCACCCGTGAGCCGTTGACGAGAAGTTCGTGGTAGCCTAATGAGTTGATGTGAACAAGCACCGTGGCGATGCCTTTGCGGGTGCGGGATACGGTGATGGTCTTGCGGAACATCGGCGTTGAGGCGAGGGTGTCACCCGGGACGTTGCCGATAAATTGCCCCGACATCTCCCCCAAGATGCCCACGGCAAAGCGCTCAATCCCGCTCCACGCCGAGCGATGGCCTCGTTCGTCCCAGGTGCGGACACGCCAGTAGCATAGTTGTCGCTCGGCCAGCGGGGTGCCCTGATAGGGAACCATCACCTGATTCTCGCCTTCTATCCGTCCGCTTTTCCACAGGTCGGCTCGCCCCTTGACTAAGGCAGTGCTGTCGCTGGCGACTTGAATCTCGTAGGCCGTCTGGCGTTCGCCGTTGTGGCTGAGCGTGTGTTTCCAACTGAAGTGTGGTGTTGCCGTGTCGATGCCTAAAGGTGCTGTTAATCCCTCACACTTCAAGTCTGTCACCTCGGCATGGATATGCAGGGCAAAGAACAGACACAACATCAATACCA
>JAEEGF011464293.1_pt1 | contig 15600 bp, 10 predicted proteins | sample 9134171 | NCBI WGS metagenome assembly JAEEGF01 (sample SAMN16246542, study PRJNA631951) | gut metagenome | biome: gut microbiome; feature: rumen; material: AP-attached | host: Bos | place: Iran: Karaj | collected 2018-10 | reverse complement strand
ACAAGCCTCAGGCCCCTTTGGTCTTTTGAGGACACCTCAAGCCTCGTGCCATATGTTCCACGAGTAGACACTCGTTTGCCGTCGGTACTTAGAACGCGTACTTTGCGTTCTTATGTACCGCTACGTGCAAACAAGTAGCGGGAGCGTGTCTACGACGGAACATATGCAAGCCGAGGCTTGGAGTGATTTAGGGCGGACCAAAGGGGCATGAGGCGGGGGCTTGCAGCAGTCCAGAGCCAAATGGTATCTTCTTGTTTTTTTGTACCCATCTCTCTATACTGAACTTATCCGGAAACATAAATAACACTGAAAGGGTAAGGTCAGTTATGAGATACGATTTGGAACAGAGGGGAAGCGTACCTTTATACGATTATCTATACAGATGCATTCGGGATGACATCTTGTCCGGAGCGTTGGGCAAGGGGACGAGGTTGCCTTCGAAGCGGGAACTGGCGAGGGACCACGGGATAGCAGTGATCACGGTGGAGAATGCCTACGCGCAGTTACTGGCGGAGGGGTACATCGTGTCGAAGGCCCGGAGCGGGTACTATGTGGCAGAGGACTTCCGTCTGACGGCGGCCGCGGCGGGCGGAAGACTACTGGCGTCGGAGAAGAGCCGGGAGGAGGCCGGGAAGGCGGAGTCCCACCGGAAGAAGCAGGCAGCAGGCGGGGAGTACCGGAAGGCAGAGCCGGTCATTGCCATGGATTATTCGTCCAACCGTATTCTGGAGGATAGTTTTCCGTTCTCCAGTTGGTCAAAGTTGATGCGTCGGGTGCTGACGGAGCGGGAGGGTAGTTTTCTGCAGTCGCCGCCGGCAGCAGGGGTGAGGGAGCTTCGGGAGGCGATTGCCGACTATCTGCTGCGGGGGAAGGGGCTCCGGGTGGATCCGGATTGCGTCATCGTGGGCCCCGGCACGGAGTATCTGCATACGATTCTGCTCCAGTTGGTGGGGCACGAGGCCAAGGTGGCCGTGGAGGACCCCGGCTACAAGAAGATCGGAATGCTGTACGAGCAGAGCGGGCATCCCTGCATTCCCATCCCGGTGGATGAGCAGGGCATCCGGGCGGAACTGCTGGAGGATACGGGGGTTAAGCTGGTGCATACTTCGCCCTCGCACCATTTCCCCACGGGCTGCGTCCTGTCCGCCGGCCGCCGCATCCAGCTTCTGGACTGGGCACATCGCGCCGGCGCTTACATCATCGAGGATGATTACGACAGCGAACTCCGCTTTCTGGGCCGTCCCATTCCGCCCCTCCGGGTGGGAAGCGACACCAACGTGATCTACATGAACACCTTCACCCACACTCTGGCGCCCTCCATCCGTATCGCCTACATGGTGCTGCCGGAGGAACTGATGGACCTCTTCCGGAGGAAACTCTCCTTCTATTCCGGAGCTGTGAGCTCCTTCGACCAATACACCCTGGCGGCCTTCCTGCGGGAGGGTTATTACGAGCGCCATATCAGCCGGATGCGGAACCATTACCGGGCCACAAGAGGCCGACTTCTCAGGAAATTCGCGACTTCCGGGCTGTCCGAGCTGGCCCTCATCGAGGGGGATCAGGCGGGTCTTTCCTTTGTGCTGGAGGTGCTTCCTGCCATAGATCAGAAAAAATTTAGAGAATTTTTAGAAGGAAACGGGTTAAAAATATCGTCAATTGCGGTATATTGTTACAATAACCCGTTTATGTACCGGCAGAAGTATGTCATCAACTACGCTGCCGTGGAAGAGAGCCGGTGGACCGAGGCTCTTGCCCTGTTGGAGCAGGGAATACGGTCCGCGGAGAATGAAAAGTAATGTGGAAATTCAGCGTTAAGAAGCCATTCACGATCCTTGTGATGGTTATCGTCATGCTGATCCTGGGCGTTGTCAGTATCACCCGAATGCAGCTGGACCTCCTGCCGGAGATCAGCCTGCCTTACGTCATTGTGGTGACCACGTACCCCGGAGCCAGCCCCGAAAAAGTGGAAAGCACCATCTCGGAACCCATGGAGACTGCCCTGGGTACTATTTCGGGTGTGGAAAATGTCTTCAGCTACAGTTATGAAAACTACTCCATGCTGGAGCTGGAATTCGCCGACGGCACCGATCTGGATGCCGCCCTCACCAAAGTTTACACCAAACTGGATACCGTGAAATCCTCCTTCCCGGAGGATGTGGGGACGCCCTCTGTGCTGGAGATCAGCATGGATATGGTGGCTTCCCTGTACCTTGCTGTGGGCTATGAAGGCAAGGACATGGAGCAGCTCTCCCGGTTCGTGGAGGATACCGTCGCACCCCGTATCGAGCGTCAGGACGGCGTGGCCAGCGTTACCAAGACCGGACTCATCAACAAGACGGTCCATGTGGAATTGACCCAGGAAAAGGTCGATGCCCTGAACGAGAAGATCCGGAACAAAGCCAACGAAGCGCTGGACGAAGCGGAGCAGAAGCTGGCGGACGCCGAAGAAGAACTGCAGAATGCCGAGAAGGAACTGAACGACGGCATCAAGGCCATGAAGAAAGGCCAGAAGGAACTGGACAACGCCAAGGCAGAGTTGGAGACCGGAAAGTCCGATCTGGCATCCGAGCAGGAAAAGACCTACGCCGAGCTGGCATCCGCAACTCTGGCACTGGATCAGCTCAGCGCATATCAGGCACAGCTGGTGAGCCAGCAGGCACAGCTCACCGCCATGCAGACCGCAGTGGCGGAGATGGAAAAGGCCATCGCGGCCGCAGCAGATCAGGCAAGAGAACAGGCACGGGAGAACGCAGATGTCTCCGGAAATGCGGCTTTCGCAGATTTCAACTTACCCACCACCCCTGAGGAGTGGGCGGAGTTTCTCAGCGGAGACAACAGTGAACAGGTTGCCCAGAGCGCACAGCTCACGCAGCTTCTGACGGCATACAGCAGCTATTCTTCCCAGATCGAAGCCCTGAAGCTGGAGATCGAAGTCACCAAGGCTATCATCGCCGGCTACGAATCCAAGCTGAAGGAGATGGGCATCAGTTACACCGATATCGAGACGGCCAAGCTTCAGGCGGCCTCCGCTTTTGGCGCGGCTCAGGCGCAGATCGCATCGGGCGAAGCCCAGCTGGAGACGGCACAGGCCACACTGGATGCCAACAAGAGTCAGATCGACAGCGGAAAGGAACAGCTGGACAGCGGCTGGGAGCAGTACAATGAAGCCCTGGAGACCTTTGCCCGGGAGAAGGTGGAAGCCCTTCGCAAGGCCAACGCCAACGAACTGCTGACCCTGCAGACCCTTTCCACCATCATCTACGCACAGAACTTTGAGATGCCCGCCGGCTACATTGATGACGAGGAAGACGGCTCCTGGCTTTTGAAGATCGGTAAGAACTTCAATAGTCTGGAGGAGCTGGAGAACCTCCTGCTGGTGGATATGGACGGCATCGGTAAGGTGACTCTGGGAGATGTGGCGGAGATCACCATCATCGACAACTCCGGCGTCACTTACGCCCGCACCGGCACGCAGCAGGCGGTGATCCTTTCCATCACCAAAAGCAGCACTGCGGGTACCAACGAAGTCAGTACCACCGTCCGGGAAGAGATCGACGAGATGCTGGAAGAGTATCCCGGACTGGATATCATGGTCCTTCTGGATCAGGGCGATTACATCAACTTTATCGTCAAGAACATGCTGCAGAACATGGTCCTCGGCGGCCTGCTGGCAGTGGTCATCCTGGCCATCTTCCTGCGGGATTTCCTGCCGACAGTCGTGGTGGCCATCAGTATCCCTCTGAGCGTGCTGACCTCCCTGATCGCCATGTACTTTACCGGCATTTCCCTGAATATGATGTCCCTTTCCGGTATGGCATTGGGCGTCGGAATGCTGGTGGATAACTCCATTGTCGTCATCGAGAACATTTACCGATTGCGAGGCAAGGGCGTCTCTGCGCCCAGAGCGGCAGTTCAGGGAACCCGTCAGGTGGCCGGTGCGATCACCGCTTCCACTCTGACCACGGTCTGCGTCTTCTTCCCCATGGTCTACACCACGGGCCTTGTGCGGGAGCTGATGCTTCCCATGGCGCTGACCATCATCTTTACCCTGCTTGCTTCGCTCCTTATCGCTATGACGGTGGTGCCCGCTTCGGGTTCCACCCTGCTGCGCAACACGAAGCCCAAGGAACATAAACTCTTCGACAAGGTTCAGGATCTCTATGGAGTGATCCTTGGATTCTTCCTGAAGGTGAAGATCATACCCCTTGCCATTGCCATCGGCCTGCTGGCCTTCAGTATCTGGCAGGTGGTCCGGATGGGAGTCGTGATCATTCCCGATATGACGGCGCCTCAGCTTCAGGCGACTCTAGTTTTTCCGGAGGAGATGGAGCGCGAAGAATGTTATGAAACCTCGGACGAGATCATCAGCCGCCTCCTTGAGGTGGATGGTGTCGGAACCGTCGGTGTCATGGCGGGCGGCAGCCAGAGCATCATCACCGGTCGTGGCGGCACATCCACTGCGTACCATTCCTATTCCTACATGATCAACATGGAGGATCAGGATGCCAGCGCCACGGAAATCCGAAGAGCCATCGAAGAAATGGAAGCCGCGGTGGAAGATATGCCGGGCGAATTCTCGGTGGATTCGGCCATGGCTGAAATGTCTTCCCTCCTGGGATCCGGTACCAGCATCAAGATCTACGGAGATGATCTGGATACCCTGCTTGCCATCAGCGCAGACGTCATGGAGATGGTGGATTCCGTGGATGGCTTTATCGATATCACCAACGGTCAGGAGGAAGCACCGGATGTGCTCCACCTGTATGTGAACCGCAACGAAGCCATGGGTCTCGGACTCACCGTTGCCCAGATCTATCAGGAGATCGCTACAAAGCTCACTACCTCCGCCAGCGCCATCACCGTCACCATCGATGATGTGGAGATGGATGTGAAGATCATCACCGGCCTCGAAGGACTGACAGCGGAGAACATCATGGATTACGAATTCTCTGTCAGCAAGACGGATGAGAATGGCAATACTGTCACAGAGCAGCATGCCCTCGGCGAGTTTGCCGAGATGGTCCGTGAGGATGGCTTCTCCTCCATCAGTCGTGAGAACCAGAGCCGTTACATCACCGTCAGCGCCGGCGTGGAAGAGGGCAAGAACGTCACCCTTCTGAGCCGCCAGCTGCAGCCCCTTCTGGATGCATACGAAACTCCGGACGGCTATGATGTGGAGATGGGCGGTGAATATGAATCCACCAACGAGATGATCCGGCAGATGGCCCTGGTGTTCCTGCTGGGTGGCATCTTTATCTACCTCGTCATGGTGGCCCAGTTCCAGAGCCTGCTGAGTCCTTTCATCGTGCTCTTCACCGTGCCCCTGGCCTTCACGGGAGGTCTGCTGGCGCTGTGGTTTGCGGGTGAGAATCTGTCCATCATTGCTTTGATGGGATTCCTGGTGCTGCTGGGAACCGTCGTGAACAACGGTATTGTGTTCGTGGACTATGCGAACCAGCTGCGAGTCGGCGGTCTGGAGCGGCATGATGCCCTCATCGCAACCGGTAAGACCCGTATGCGACCCATCCTGATGACGGCCCTGACCACCATCCTCGCAGAATGTACCCTTGCATTCGGTGATGATCTGGCAAGCGAGATGGGCGGCGGCATGGCACTGGTCATCGTCGGCGGTATGGCATATGCCACCCTCATGACCCTGTTCATCGTGCCCGTCATGTACGACATCCTCTTCAAGAAGCCACCTCTCAGCGTGGATGTGGGCAGCGAGAATCTGGACGATGTGCCGGATGACGCAGCCGAGTACCTGCAGGAGCAGGCGCGCAAAGGCGAGACGAAGAAAGCACCGGAAAAGAAGCCGAAGAAGAGACGGAAGAAAAAGATCGACGATCTGCTGGAAGATGAGGACGACTTCGACGAAAATGAATAGAACCTGAAGAAAGGCGGGTGCCCCTTGGGGTGCCCGCCTTTATTGCGTCCGAACCCCTCTCCATCCGCGAAAAACTTGACAGACAGGGGGTAAGCGTTCAAAATAAGAAGGTTGAGAGGCAAGTTATGAATAAGAAGAAAATACTTATTATTACTTTGATCGCGGTTCTGCTTCTGGGAGCAGCGGGGGGATACATTTATTACGACTACACTTCCCGCGTCTACACCAAAGCGCTGGTGGAAGCCGGATCCGCAGTGACCGCACAGGATTTCCAAAAGAGAGCTTCCGCCGAAGTGGCAGTCCTGTCCTTTGACGGTACCGAGGGAGCGGAGATCTCCACAGAGCTTCCCGGAGAACATGCTGTTGTCCTGAAGTCCTGGATCTATACCTACCGGGGCACCCTGATCGTGCAGGACACTACGGCACCGCAGGTGGAAGTGGAAAAGATGGAGATCCGGTCCGGAGAGACCGTGACCGCGGAGGACTTCCTTGTATCCGTCACGGACAACACGGAGACCACCGTCTCCTTTGCAGAGGAGCCGGATTTCGAAGTCTACGGTACGCAGACCGTCATCATTCGCGTGACGGATCTGGGAGGCAATATCACCAACAGCGAGACCACCCTGACCATTGATCCGCTGAATGATATCATCAATGTGGAAGCGGGAACGGAAATTCCGGATGCGTCCGAATTTCTTCTGCCCGGAGTCGAGGGTGTGGAAGTCTCCTATGTTTCCGGCCTGGAGGAAGTCCGGCTGAACCATGTGAATGAATATCCTGTAACCCTGGAGGCCAATGGAGAAGAGTACCCGGTCATCATCAATGTCTGTGATTCCCATGCTCCCGTAATGGAAACCACCGATGTGGAAGCTTTCCTGACTTCTGAGATTACACCGGAAATGTTTGTGGTATCCTGCGAGGATGCGACGGACGTTTGGTTTACTTTTGAACAGGATCCGGATCTGACGCTGGAGGGAACCCAGTCGCTGAAACTTTTTGCAGTCGATGAAGGCGGGACTACAGATTCCGCAGAAGTGCATCTGACTCTGAAAGCTGACACGGAAGCACCGGTGCTCTACGGCGTGAAGGATCAGACTGTCTATGTGGGCAGCACCGTTTCCTACCGCAAGGGTGTATCCGCGGTGGATAATTGCGACGGCGATGTGGAATTCTCCGTGAATACCGACGGCGTCCAGCTCAGCGAAGTGGGAGATTACACCGTTACCTATTCCGCGAAGGACCGTGCCGGCAATGAAGCCGTGAAGACCATCACCATCCATGTCATCAACAAGGATTATTCGGACGAGACCGTCAATGAACTGGCGGACGGTGTCCTCAGCACCATCATCACCGACGGTATGAGCGACATGGACAAGCTCAGCGCCATTTATACCTGGGTTCGTAACCATGTGACTTACATCAATCATTCCGACAAGAACAGCTTCAATCAGGGAGCCTACGAGGGACTGCACGATCACAAGGGAGACTGCTTTGTCTACGCAGCCACATCCGATGCGCTGCTGCGACGCGCCGGCATCACCACCATGATCATCACCAAGATCCCCACTCGTACCAGCCATTACTGGAATCTGGTAGACATCGGCGAGGGCTGGCACCACTTCGACACCACACCCCGGCGGGGCGGGTTCGAGTGCCTGTACAAGACGGATGCGGAGCTGATGGAGTATTCCAATATCCATCACGGTTCCCACAATTATGACCGGACAGTCTATACCAATATTCAGTAACAGGAGCGGGAGAATATGAACCTGCTGGGAATCATCGGTGGCCTCGGCCCCATGGCCACTGCCTACTTTCTGGAACAATTGATACAAATGACGGATGTGTCATGTGATCAGGAACACATCCCCATGATCATCTATAATCTGCCTTCCATACCGGACCGTACGAAGCACATCCTGGGATTGAGCAAAGAGGATCCCAGCATCCCCATGATCGAAGCCGGCCGCAAGCTGGTGGGGGACGGAGTGGAGGAGATCGCAATCCCCTGCATCACCGCTTCCTACTATCACGATGCGATCCAGAGCGCACTGGGGATCCCGGTGCTCAACGGCATCCGCCAGGCGGGAGAATATCTCGCACAGCGGGGCGTGAAGCGTGTGGGCGTCATGGCAACTGACGGAACTGTCACATGTCGCCTCTTCGATCGGGAACTGCGGGAGTTGGGCATCGAGTGCATCTACCCGGAGGAATCCTATCAGAAGGACGTGATGCACCTGATCTATGAGAATGTGAAAGCCGGCCGTCCCGTGGAGATGGATCGGTTTAACCGGGTGGCAGAGCATCTGCAGGCCCAGGGTGTGGAGCGCATCCTGCTGGGCTGCACGGAGCTTTCCGTCATCAAGCGGGACTGCGGCGTGCCGGAGATCTGTTTGGACGTCATGGAAGTCATGGCGAGACGCTGCGTCCTGGATATGGGAAGAAACCTGAAAAAGGAGTACGAGAACCTATGAGAATCAATGTGCTGGAGGATCTGGAGGTCACCGCAAGCCGGCTTCCCGAAAAGATCGCTTTCGCAAATGACAAGACCCAATATACCTTCCGCCAGATGAAGGAATACAGCGATGCCATCGGCACTGCGCTGGCAAAGGACGGATACCGTCGGGAGCCTGTGCTGATCTTTATGCAGAAGAGCCCCGAGGAGATCGCCGGCTTCTTCGGCATCATCCGCAGCGGCTGCTACTACGTCCCCATCGACGAAGAAATGCCCGCCACCCGCGTGGCCCTCATCATTGAAAACTGCGGAGCCCGCGCCATGATCGTGGACGAGGAGACTGCAGAATTGGAAGTGGCAAAGAACTTCCCCGGAAAGGTTCTCCGCTACAGCGAACTGATCAAGACGGAAAGTGATGCGACTCTTCTGCAGGACATCCGGGATCACGCCATCGACACGGATCCCATCTATATCGTATTCACCTCCGGTTCCACCGGAGTGCCTAAGGGAGTCTGCGCCTGCCACCGTTCCGTGCTGGATTACATCGAGCAGCTTTCCGACGTGCTGGGCTTCGGAGAGGACACCGTCTTCGGCAACCAGTCCCCTCTGTACTTTGATGCCTGCCTGAAGGAGCTGTATCCCACCATCCGCTTCGGTGCTACCACCTGGCTCATCCCTCATGAACTTTTCAGCTTCCCCAAGAAGCTGGTGGAATACCTGAACGAAAAGCAGATCAACACCATCTGCTGGGTCGTGTCCGCACTGACCATCATTTCCTCCTTCCGCACCTTCCAGAGCGTGAAGCCGGAATATCTGCGGACCGTTGCCTTCGGAAGCGAAGTCTTCCCCATCAAGCAGTACCGCATGTGGAGAGAAGCGCTGCCTGAGGCACGCTTCATCAACCTCTACGGACCCACGGAAGGCACCGGCATGAGCTGCCATTACGAACTGGATCCGAAAAAGGAATTTGGTGACACAGATGTCATTCCCATCGGCAAGCCCTTCCGCAACACAGAAGTGCTGCTGCTGACTCCCGAGAACAGGATCGCTGCTCCCGGGGAGGAAGGAGAGATCTGTCTGAGGGGAACCTGCGTCACTCTGGGCTATTACAACAATCCCGAGAAGACCGCGGAGGCCTTTGTACAGAACCCCCTGAACACCACTTATCCCGAGCTGATCTATCGCACCGGCGACATCGGTAAGCTGGATGAGAACGGAGACCTGATCTTCGTGTCCCGCAAGGATTACCAGATCAAGCACATGGGACACCGCATCGAGCTGGGAGAGATCGAGAGCAACGTAAATCTCCTGGAGGAGATCCGGATGTCCGGATGCATTTACGATCAGGTGAAGGGCAAGATCGTCCTGTACTATGTGGGCGATATCGAGCCAGCGGATGTCACCGCACGGCTGAAGGATGCCCTGCCCCGCTACATGATCCCCAACCGGGTACGCAAGCTGGAGGAGATGCCTTTTACCGCCAACGGCAAGATCGACCGGAAGACGTTGAAGAAAATGTACGAAGAGGAATGATGCCAAATCGCGTCACAATATAAGGAGAAGTAAAAATGAGAGAAGACCTGCTTGAGATTTTAAACGACCTGCACGAGGATATCGACTTTGAGGTGGAGGACAACCTCATCGAGCGCAAGATCCTGGATTCCTTCGATATCGTTACCCTGGTGGGCGAGATCTGCGACACCTTCGATATCGAGATCACTGCGGATGAAATGATCCCCGAGAACTTCCGCAACCTGGATGCCATTCTGGAACTCATCGCTTCCAAGACGGACGAGGATTAATTCATGCTTTTCACTTCCTATGCATTTATGCTCTTTGTGGCAGTGACCTTCTGCCTCTATTATGTATGCCCGAAAAAATGGCAGTGGGCTGTGCTCCTTTTAGCCAGCTACACCTTCTATTTCTTCGCCGGCCGCACCTATCTGATCTATATTCTGGTGACCACCCTGTCCACCTACTTTGCAGCCCGGGAAATGGATCGCCGCAGAGCCAAAGCGGATGAAGAATATAATGCCCGGAAGGCCGAGCTGGACAAAGAACAGCGCAAGGCCCTGAAGGCCCGGCAGAAAAAAGGACTCACCAGAGTGTTTCTTGCCTGCCTCATTCTGAACATCGGCATTCTGGCTGTGGTGAAGTATACCAATTTCATGATCTCCAACATCAACGGGATCGCCAGAGCCTTCGGAGGGGATGGTACCCTTTCTTTTGTCAATCTTGTGCTGCCCATGGGTATTTCCTTCTATACCTTTCAGTCGGTGGCGTACCTCATCGATGTCTATCACGGCAAATATCCCGCCCAGCCTCACGCAGGGCGGTTTGCGCTGTTTGTAGCCTTTTTTCCTCAGCTGGTGCAGGGACCCATCAGCCGGTATGACGCACTGTCTGAGAGCCTTTTCGCGGAGCATGATTTCGACCGGCAGAACATCGCCCGGGGCCTGGAGCGGATCCTGTGGGGCTACTTCAAGAAGATGGTCATCGCCGACCGGATCCTGGTGGCGGTGAAAGCCCTCATCGGTGACACGGAAACCTACTACGGCGTCTTTGCATTCGTGGGCATGTTGTTCTACGCGCTGGAGCTGTATGCAGACTTCACCGGCGGTATCGACATCACCATCGGTGTGGCTCAGATCTTCGGTGTCAAGGTGGCGGAGAACTTCCGGAGACCCTACTTCTCCAAGAACATCAAAGAATACTGGAAGCGCTGGCACATTTCCATGGGAACCTGGTTCACGGATTACATTTTCTATCCCGTGTCCGTCAGCAAGCCTTTCCGGAAACTGAACAAATTCGCAAGAGAGCATTTCGGCGACCGTGTGGGCCGCAGACTTCCTGTGTATCTGTCCTCCTTCGTGGTATGGCTGCTGACGGGTGTGTGGCACGGAGCCAGCTGGAACTTCATCGCCTGGGGTCTCGGCAACTACGTGGTCATCATGATCTCCGAAGAGTTCGAGCCTCTCTTTAACCGGTTCCACAAGCGCTTCGCGGTGGAGGGCACCACGCCATGGAAGATGTTCCAGGTGATCCGTACCGTTCTCCTCATGAGCTGCCTGCGTATGTTTGACTGCTATCGCGATGTGCCCCTGACCTTCAAAATGTTCGGCAGCATGTTTGCCCGTCCCCAGTTTTCCGCCCTCACGGGAGAAGCCCTGTTGGGCCTGGGACTGTCGGTGACGGATTACGTGATCCTGATCCTCAGCGCCCTCCTGCTGTTCGCAGTCAGCATGCTTCAGAGAAGCGGCAGCGTCCGGGAGCGGATCGAGAGATACCCCTTCGCCTGCCGGATGCTGATCTGGTGGGGACTGCTGGTGCTGGTGATCCTCTTCGGCGCCTACAGCATCGGATACAACGAGAGTCAGTTTATTTACAACCAATTCTAGAGGTTTGTTTGATCCATGGATAATGTTACGAAACAGAAAAAGAAAGGAACCGCAGTCCGGTATCTGGTGGTGATCCTCATCGTCCTGGCCCTTCTCTGGTTCCTGCAGAAGCTTCTGATGCCCAAGTACATGCACGGCATCGTGGAGGGCGCAATGATCGCCGAGTACTATGAGGAACCCAAGGATCACGATGTGGTCTTCATCGGCGACTGCGAGCTGTATGAGAATATCTCCCCTCAGATCCTGTGGGAGGAGTACGGCATCAACAGCTACATCCGGGGCAGCGCCCAGCAGCTCATCTGGCAGTCCTACTACCTGATGGAGGAGACACTGAAGTACGAGCATCCCGATGTGATGGTCTTCAACGTCCTCTCCTTGAAGTACGATGTGCCTCAGAATGAAGCTTACAACCGCATGACTCTGGACGGCATGAAGTGGTCCACATCCAAAGTGGGTTCCATCATGGCCTCCATGACGGAGGAGGAGAGCTTTGGAGATTATCTCTTCCCCATCCTCCGGTATCACTCCCGCATCACGGATCTGGAGGAGGATGACTGGACCTATCTCTTCCACCGGGACAAGGTGACCTTCAACGGCTACTACATGCGGGTGGATGTGAAGGCAGCGGAGAACGTGCCCACCGGCCGGCCTCTGGGAGATTACACCTTCGGTGACAATGCTTACGCTTACCTGGAAAAGATGGCAGAGCTCTGCGAAAAAGAAGGTGTGGAGCTGGTGCTGGTAAAGGCTCCCAGCCTGTATCCTTACTGGTATGACGAGTGGGAAGCACAGATGGAGGAATTTGCGGCAGCCCACAATTTGCGGTATTATAATTTCTTAGAAGTCACGGACGAGATCGGTCTGGACTTCACTCAGGATACCTACGATGCAGGCCTGCATCTGAATCTGTCCGGCGCCGAGAAGCTTTCCCGGTATTTCGGCCAGATCCTGCAGGAGGAGTGCGGCGTCGCATCCCGCAGGGGCGAGGAAGCGTTGGAGGCAGCCTGGGAAGCAAACGGTGAACGCTATCGCGCGGAGATCGCAAGACAGCGGGAACAATACGGCCTGACACAGTAGGCCTGCCTGACGGATTGATCAGGCATAGGAGGAGATTATGAAAAAACAGATCATTGCAACGTTACTGGTGGCAGCAGTTCTGGGACTGACTGCCTGCGGCGAGGATGAAGTGAAGGTCATCGGCAATCAGACCGAGACCACAGTACAGACCACCGCTTCCACTGAGAGCACCGAGACTGCAGGCACCGAGACCGCAGCTCCCGAAGCTGAGCAGACCGTAGAGACTGCATCCGCAGGCTATGTCTTCGAGGCAAGCTTCGGCGGAGCCACCGCATCCGTTTCCATGGATATGGATATGAGCGGCGTGCTGGCAGCCCTGGGAGATCCTGTCACTTACTTCGAGGCAGCAAGCTGCGCATTCGAGGGACTGGACAAGATCTACACCTATGATCACTTTGAGATCGACACCTATCCCGAGGGAGACAAGGATCTGGTATCTGCAGTGCTGCTGCTGGACGACCTTGTGACCACTCCGGAGGGCGCATACATCGGCCAGACCAAGGCAGAGATCGAGAGCATTTACGGTACCGATTACGAGACCAAGGGTACCGCTATGGTATATACAAAGGACGGCGCACACCTGGAGTTCGTCCTGAGCGGCGACGCCGTACAGTCCATTTCCTATCAGTCTTCTGTACTGGATGAATAACAGCCTGCCGGCCCCGCCGGCAAACCCGGAGGAAATCAATGCTTCTGATCAAGAACGGAACCGTCGTGGACCCCGCATCCGGACGGGAAGGAAAAGCGGACGTCCTCATCAAGGATGACCGCATTCTGCGGATCGGACCCAATATCAGCCCCGCGGAGGGAGATACTGTCATCGACGCCACCGGACGCATCGTGGCGCCCGGATTTGTGGATGTGCATGTGCATTTCCGGGATCCGGGCTTTACGGACAAAGAAGACATCCTCACCGGAGCCGCAGCGGCGGCCAAGGGAGGCTTTACCAGCGTTGTGATGATGGCCGATACAAAGCCCACCATTGATAACCCGGAGACCCTGAAGTACGTTCTGGAAAAGGGCGCCACCACCGGCATTCACTGCTATGCCTGCGTCAATGTCACCAAGGGCATTAAGGGGCAGGAACTGACGGATATGGAGGAGCTTTCCGAACTGGGAGCTGTAGGCTTTACGGACGACGGAATCCCCCTTGTGGACGAGAATATCGTGCGGGAGGCCATGGAGCGCTCCGGCAGGATCGGGAAGCCCATCAGCTTCCATGAAGAGAACCCGGCTCTCATCGAGAACAACGGCGTGAACCGGGGCAAAGCAAGCGAGTTTTACGGCATCGGCGGATCCCCCAGAGAGGCGGAGATCAGCCTGATTGAACGGGATCTGAAGCTGGCAGAGGGTACCGGCGCCTGCATCGATATCCAGCACATCTCCACAGAGGAAGGCGTACAGCTGGTGCGGGAAGCGAAAGCGAGAGGACTGGATGTCCACGCCGAGGCTACACCCCACCATTTCACCCTTACAGAGGACGCTGTCATCGAACACGGCACTCTGGCCAAGATGAATCCGCCCCTGCGGCTGGAATCCGACCGAATGGCCATTATCCGGGGTCTGCAGGACGGCACTATCGATATGATCGCCACGGATCACGCTCCCCACACGGCGGAGGAGAAGGCCCGGGACATCACAAAAGCCCCCAGCGGCATCATCGGACTGGAGACAAGCTACTGTCTGGGATTTACCGAATTGGTCAAAAAAGGGTACCTTACCCGGGTAGACCTCTTTAAACTTATGTCAACCAACCCTGCCCATGTATATCACTTGGATGCAGGTTATCTTGCAGAAAATGGCCCTGCAGATCTAGTACTTGTGGTCGAAGATGAAGAGACCACAATAGACAACAAGTGTTTTGCATCAAAAGCCGTCAATTCTCCCTTCGTGGGACAAAAATACTTCGGAGTGGTGGAAAAAACCATCTGCGGAGGGAAACTTGTGTATTCCAGAACCTAGGAAAACACGCTATATCAAGGAATTGTAGAAACGATTCTGAAAATCCGAACAATAACATGAGGGATTTAATCACATGAAAGAGAAACAGACTGCCAGGGTCCGTTCCGCAAGACAACTGGCCCCCGGAATTTTTGAAATGTGGATCGAATCATCTCTGGCCGCCGAGGCCCATCCGGGTCAGTTCATCGGTGTCTATACCGGAGATGCTTCCAAATTACTGCCCCGTCCCATCAGTATCTGCGAAGTGGCAGAGGACGCTCTTCGTATCGTCTATCGCGTCACGGGACCCGGCACCGGCACCGAACTCATCGCCCGGATGCAGGCGGGCGACCCGGTGGACATCCTGGGAATCCTTGGAAACGGCTATGATCTCAGCACTGCTGTGGGCAAGGAAGTCTTCGTCATCGGCGGAGGCATCGGCGTGCCTCCCATGCTGGAACTGGCAAGAAGCCTGGCAGAGCAGAACAAGACCCTGCCGGAGGAAAAGCGTGCCCGCATTCAGATCGTGGTGGGCTATCGTGACAGCAATCTCTTCTTAAAGGAAGATCTGGAAAGGTACGGAGAAGTCACCATCGCCACAGAGGACGGCAGCTTCGGCACCAAAGGAAATGTGCTGGATGCCATCCGGGATCAGGGACTTCATGCAGATATCCTGTATTCCTGTGGCCCCATGCCCATGCTTCGGGCATTGAAAAAGTATGCACAGGAGCAGGGAATTCCGGCGTATATCTCCCTGGAGGAGCATATGGCCTGTGGCGTGGGCGCCTGCCTGGGCTGCGTGGTGAAGACCCCTCATGTGGATCATCATTCCCATGTGAACA
>JAEEGF011140678.1_pt1 | contig 15601 bp, 15 predicted proteins | sample 9134171 | NCBI WGS metagenome assembly JAEEGF01 (sample SAMN16246542, study PRJNA631951) | gut metagenome | biome: gut microbiome; feature: rumen; material: AP-attached | host: Bos | place: Iran: Karaj | collected 2018-10 | reverse complement strand
ATGGTGATATACATTTTATCCATATTCTCTTCTGCAAAAGTCAGTGTCTTGAGCCAGTTTTCTATCAGCGATGCACGGTTACTGTGGTTGCTGCCGTTAATCCACAACGCATCGCCCATCCATGTGACATCGGGCAACAGTCGCTTGGCATCTGCCACCACACCACTAATGCCGCTGCTGGCACTCGATACAATCATACCGACGTGCTTTCCTGCCATCAGAGAAGCACTCTGGAACAGGTAAGACTGCATGATGGCAGCCATCTGACTCCACCACAGCGGGGTGACAATGATGATGTTCTGGTAGTCGCTGAGCGATGTCGTTACAGGGTCGATGGCTGGGTAACTGCTGGCATTGTTGGGATTAGCCTTGATGGCATTCAGCAGCTGAGTACCTAAGGCATAGTTGTTTGCCTCGTACCTTAGTCCCTTTTCAGCAGGCTGAATCTCCAGCACGTCGGTCTCAATCTTGCTAGTCAACGTATTCACTATCTCTCGGCTGTTGCCTGTGTAGCTGTAATATACCACAAGTGTCTTACCAGCATTTGCAGGCACTTCTGCCTTCACTTCGCTGTCCGTAGAGCAGCAGTAGAAAAGCATTGTTGCTAAAAATAATAGAATCTTTTGCATTGTTATCTTTGCTTTTTGAATATCAGTTTCATTGTCTCTGGGTCGAGCGGTTTCATGGTGGGTAGTTTGAGATCTTTCACCATGTGGAGCGTACCCTGTTTGTACTTCTGGAAGTGTTCAGTCTTCAAGTGACTCTGATATGCTTCCTCGGAGGCATAGATCTCAAGGATGCGAATCTGGCATGAGTCTTCGGCACTCTGCATAGGAAAGAGGCAGATGACACCTGGCTCGCGTTCTATACTGAGGCGGTCTACTTCGTTGGCAAAGGCTAAATATTCTTTCAAATACTGTGGGAAAACCTCTATTTCAGCAATACGGACAATCATATTGGCTGCTGCTATCGCTGCCGTTGGTTTTTCTCCCGACTGCCCAAACAACCACTTGGCATTCTTCCATAGAATCATTTCCTTGAATGGTGCGAGATCAGGCTCTTTCGAGAGATAGTCTTTCATTCTCGCCAGACTCTGTGTGAGTATTTGCGGGGCGACATAAGGATAGTCGGAGCCGTAGAGTAGGTGATCGGGCGTGGTGATAGTAAGCAGTATGCGGATGACTTCAGGAGAGTGTGCTCCAGCAAGGTCATAATACAATGCACGGAGGTTGGCTTCGTAGTCAATCTCACCTACCATTTTGTTTGCCTGCATCACAGGTGTCAGTGACTTCATGCGAGGTATTGCCAAGGGCAGATAAGCACCACAATGGGGAACGACCACTTTTAAGTTGTTATAACGAGCCAGCACATTACGACTGATCATGTTCGTTACGGCACGAGTAGTCTCTGAGAGATATTCCTGCATGGCCAATGGCGTCTGCTGCATCACCTGACGGTTAACGGGCTCTGGTCGATGAGGATGCAGGATAATGACTGCTTTTCGTTCATTCAACACAGAAAAAAGTGTGTCGAGTTCTGGTGTGCCGAGATACTGTCCATCAACATTTGTAGCCAATTTGATACCATCAGCCTTCAGCACGTCGAGGGCATATTTTGCCTCCTCAATGGATTTCGAGACATCAGGTAAGGGCAGGGCAGCACAGAACAGGAATCTGCCTGGGTGTTCCTTCTTGATACGGGCGGCAGCCTCGTTGGTTTGTCTCACGACCTCAGCAGATGATGGTTGTGGTGCAGCTAATGTCAGTACCGATGTTTGTACACCAGCTTCATCCATCCACTTCAGATGATTCTCCACATTGTACTTCGGCAGAGGAAATCCCTCGTCCATCAGTCGTCCCTCTTTTTCAAGAGATGACACGAACTCAGGAGTGATGATGTGACTATGTACATCAATCACGCCCTGAGCGAAACCGTTTGCTGCTATCATAAGACTCAGCAATAATGCTTTAGTTTTCAACTTTCAACTATAAACTATTTTTCAGTACCTGTACTACCTCGTCGCGGTTCAGAATATAGTAGCCACCCTGACAGATGGGGCAAGCATCAGCCATTCCCTCTATCATTTCGAGCTTAGCACCGCAGTCAGTGATGTTCATCGCCAGTCCTAGTTCGCGCATCCACTGTTCCATCGTCTCAAGACCTTCCATCGCAATCTGCTCGTCGGTCTTATCTTTGGCTGAAACGCCCCATACATTCATAGCCAGACGCTTGAATTTCTGTATGGCATCGGGTGACTTACTGATGAGCAGACGGTAGTAGGCACCGCTGACGGCAGCAAGTGTGTGACCGTGTGTGGCATCGGTAAAGGCGGCGACAGCCTGTCCCAGCATGTGAACCATCCAGTCGGTAGCCTTAGCGCGGTCGATGAGCGTATTGAGTGCCCAAGTGGCTGTCCACATGATGTTCGAGCGAGCCTCATAATCCTCAGGGTTGACATTCGCCTTGCGTGAGCTTACGATAAGTGAGCGCATCAGTCCCTCGGCGATATAATCGCTGGTGTTGTCGTCGGTGCCAGAGAGGTACTGCTCCAGTATGTGACTCATGATGTCGTAGATACCAGCCACCATCTGATACTTTGGAACGGTGAACGTGAAGCGAGGGTTGAGGATGGCGAAATCTGGGTTGCGGAAGTTATAGAACAACTTGCGGTTCTCCGAGTGACTGGAGATAACCGAACAGCTGTCCATCTCAGAACCTGTGCCAGCCATCGTGAGCACACAACCCACAGGAATCCAGCGACAGGTCATCGGTTGCCAGTTCTTGAAGTAATATTCCCAAGGGTCGCCGTCGTACCAAGCGCTTCCGGCTACAGCCTTGCAATAGTCAACGGTAGAACCACCACCTACGCCGAGAATGAAATCGACATTCTCTTTGCGAGCCATATGGGCACCCTCCAGTACCTTTTCTATAGTAGGGTTAGGCATCACGCCAGCTATCTCTACCACGTTGCAGCCAGCTTTCTTCAGTTCATTTATCACTTGGTCATAGATGCCGTTGCGCTTAATACTACCACCACCATAGCAAAGCATTACCTTCTTGCCATAGTTTTTCAGTTCTTCACTCAGTTTGCTTAAAGAATCCTCACCGAAGTGTAGTTTTGTGGGATTGTGGAATGTAAAGTTACCTAACATAATTTTATCGTTTTAAAGTTTTCGACTGCAAAGGTACGCACATTATTTGATATAGGTATTACATATATTGGCTGATTATATACCAATTTCGCAGATAATGCAAAAATAACACAAAATATATACCATTATTAGTCTAATTTTGTATCTTTGCAATCGTTATGAGGAATATTTTGAAGGTTGACAGCCCCAACGACTACGCTCGTTTTGTGGATGCACCTGTGTTGCACCCGTTAGTGAGCATCATTCACTATGACGAGTTAGAACCTTTCCGTCATAGCCTAAACAACTATGGTGTATATGGACTGTTCATCCAGCGACAGTTCCCCTTCAATCTCTCTTATGGCATGAGGAAATTGCAGGTGAGCGATGGTTCTATCATTGCCGTTGAACCAGGACAGATAGGTGGATTGGAAGATAATGGCGAACGCATCTCATTGTGTGGCTGGGTATTGCTATGGTCGCCAGAATTATTGCATGGAACAGATCTGGAACGTCAGATAGACCGCTATCAGTTTTTCTCCTATTTCTTCGACGACTCGCTGCATATGGAACCCGACGAATGGCTCTGTATCACACAGTTGGTAGCTCAGATGCGACAAGAATTACAGACACATGAAGATTCACCATCACTCCGAAATATCCTATTAGGTTATCTGCGACTGATACTCGAATACTGTAACCGCATCTATTTGCGACAACTGTCTGAGAAAGATACAGATAGAAACGATGTGTTAAAGCGTTTCCACAACTTACTTCAAACATATTTCCGCGAGAACCGCCAGTTGTCTGAGGGATTGCCCACCGTCGCTTGGTGCGCCTCCGAATTAGCTTATTCGCCCCGTTACTTTGGCGACATCGTCCACAAGGCAACGGGTGGTACTGCCATCGGCTATATCCACAACTACATCATAAACCAAGCGAAAAGTCTGTTGATGCAGGGACACAACATCAGTGAGACTTCGCGCCTACTTGGTTTTGATTTCCCCCATCATTTCACCCGTCTCTTTAAACGCATCACGGGACTCACTCCCAGCGAGTTCATGGGGAAATCTTCTTGATAATCCGCGCTGGGTTGCCGCCAACTACCACATCGTCCGGGACATCCTTCGTCACCACAGCTCCTGCGGCAACGACGGCGTTTCTGCCAATAGTGACACCCGGGCAGATGATGGCACCGATGCAGATCCACGCGTTCTCTTTGATCGTCACCTTCCCGAAATGGAAGAGGTTGTGCCTGTCGTTTAAATCGTGATCAACTGTCGCAATCTTCACCTCGGGACCAATCAGGACGTTGTCTTCTATCACCACCCTCCCAGGAGAGAGTATCGTCGCTCCTTTGTTGATTGTCACATTCTTCCCGATTGTCATCCGACATCCGCAATCACAATAGAAAGGAGAAACAATAGCGACGCTATCATCTATCTCACATCGGAACAGTTCTTCCAGCAGACTCTTATAGTCAGGATCTGTGGGCTTCTTGGACGAGATTTTCAGGCATAACTCATGACTTCGTATCATCTCTGCCTCCACGTTACGCATACGAGGGTCGTTTTTGTAGCCAGACCCAGTGGCGTCTATCATGTCAAACATACATATATCGGGTTGTTTGTTCATAATCCGTTCTTTTTGCTGGCAAAGATAATCATTTTTATGTAATTTGTTTTGTTGTTTCTCTAAAAAATGTGGTAACCTTGAACCCTTAACCTTGAACCCTTAACCCTTAACCCTCTTTCCAGTATCTTATAAGATGTATTCCAGTATCTCCCATAGGGGTATAACAGCCTTTAGTATCAGGCATACCAGCCTTTAGTACAAGTGATGGCAGATACTGCGACAAGGGATAGAAGGCATCGGAATCAATAACCCCATTTTTATGCGTGACAGTGACAGTTGTGACAGTAAGTTTTGGGTGATTTTTAACAGTTTAACAGTTAACAGTTAGCGAAAAAGACAAAATCAATCACAGATCACAGATCACAGTTACTTGTTTTGAGATTGTCCGAAGATGATTTTTCAGTTTTCAGCAAGCGGGACTGGAAACAGAGTGGAAACGGAAACAGTTAGCTTAAAGTGAAAAAATACTGGTACTAAATTTATTATATATATAATATATATATTATATATATAATAATATATACATAATAATAAATCTGACTTCATTAAAATCAACTTCAACCTAACTGTTTCCGTTTCCGTTTCCGTTTCAATAACTGTGATCTGTGATTTGTGACTGTCATGATCCATACGGAATAAGTTGACTCCATATTCTGGGAATCGTTGACTCTTTTCCTAAGAACGTTGACTTTCACTAACTGTTTTCTGTCACAACTGTCACACTTTATCCCTACCATCGGTTGAGTATTTTGTATAATACCAACTGTTAACTGTTAAACTGTTAAACTGTTAAATTACAGTTTGCGATTTCAGATTTCAGATTTCAGTAAGCGATCTATGACAAATGACAGTTTATCATTTGACCGGATTTTCAAACATAGTAACTGTTATCTGTTATGCAATCTGTAATCTGTGCACAATGATACATTTTCAGAATTATATAATATTATAATATTATATAATTTATATATTGTACAGGCTGTGTCTTGCCCCTAACCTCCCACTAAAAATGCCGCAAACCTCGATAAATAAAGGGCGCAAGACCAGTTGGAGGTTAGGGGTTTTGCTCACAGGACAGTCCCTTGTGTGTACTCTTCATCTGTGCGCCGGAATGGACACCAGACTTCAAGGGCATCGTACTAAATGTGTGGAAGGTGAAATAATGGGAACTATATACCTGTTGGCAATAGACTCCAACACTGAATAAATATACGCTCACGTATAAAATATAACAATTGCCGTGAACTATTCAATAGTTAACGGCAATTATTTTTGTATTCGTTTTTTACCATACGGTTTCACAAGCATTTTCACTTTGTGAAAATGAATTTCAAAAATCTTCCAATTTTGTAAAGTTATACGTATATAAGAAACACCCTGTTCCTGGACTTCTCATAATTTTGTATTATAGTTTAAGAAAAGACACGTTATGGAACAGACATTTCACATCAACTTCAGCAAGTTTGACTCACTCCTTGAAATTGCAGACTACTTCCGCACTGATGAAATCTGCAAACAAGCCATCGCACAAGAAAGATGGGGTAATACAGTAGTATGTCCTTATTGTGGTTCTACTCACTGCTATATGACAGCAGAAGGTAGATACATCTGCAAGGAATGTCACAGCCATTTCTCAGTCACTGTAGGAACAATCTTCGAGAATACGAAGATTTCTCTTCGCAAGTGGTTCATGGCAATGTACCTTATCTCTTCTCACAAGAAGGGTGTGTCTTCTTGTCAGTTGGCAAGGGACATCAAGGTTACTCAGAAGACAGCATGGTTCATGCTGCATAAGATTCGTGGACTGTATAGACAATCAGACGAAACAGTGTTGTCGAATAACGTTGAGATGGACGAGATGTACCTTGGCGGCAAGGAAACTAACAAGCACAACGACAAGCACACTGATGGCACACAAGGTCGTTCCACTAAGACTAAAACCCCAATCTTTGGCATGATTGAGCGTGAGAAGGGTACTGTGGTTGCCATGAAGGTAGAAGATACCAAAGGTGCAACCCTTATGCCCATTGTTGAGCAGTTCGTTGAGGAAGGTGCTACAACCTATACTGACGAGGCAAGTATCTACAATAACCTTTCCAAGAAGGGCTATGAGCACCTTTTAGTCAATCACAAGCAGCGTGAATACGTTCGTGCCAATGATATTCACACAAACTCTATTGAAGGCTTTTGGGGTCACTTTAAGCGTGTTATCTTCAGTACTTACCACTGTGTTAGTAAGGACTATGTTCAAAGATATATTGATGAGCAAGTGTATCGTTGGAACACAAGGAAAGAGAAGACATCATATCGTTTCTCCGACATGTTCAAGAAGGCTGTCAAGCACTTTGACTACAATGACGTTCTTGAGTTGTCTACAGTGGTAGATACTGAGTATAGGACATTTAGACACAATGTGTACTACCATTGGTACATGCATAACAAGGTTAGTGCATAAAGAAAACTTGATTGCCTTGGGCTTGCGCTTGGGGGCAATCAAGTTTATTCGTTTTGTTTATTGGCTTGGTTAAGATGAATTCTCAACCAACCACAGGACGCACTGCGCAGCCGCAGTAGCGGCTGAAGCTGTTATCCCAGTAAGCATGGTAATTAACGAAGTACAAGGTGTAGGCTTTCTGAGCATTACTGCTGTAAAGTGAACTAGACCAATAGAAACCGTAAACGCCTACGCTTCCGACACTGCCATTGTAACAGCAGCCAGCAGCAGGGAAGAACAATGTCTTGGAACTATCTGTCTTATCTATACATAATATACCATACACGTTGTTAACTTGAGTCCAAGCTGTGTTTACCGCACTACCAAGAGCTTGGAATTCAGCAGTTGTTGGCATACGCCAAGAGCCACCCCAATTAGCAACAGCAGCATCATCAGCAGCCTCAAGTACAGTCTTACCATCACTTGAGTTATACTTGGTAATTGCAGAACTTGATGTACCTGCTCCGCTACAGTACTTATAGTCTGCCCAGCCAAAGTATTTCTGTCCTTCACCACTACCTACTTGGTCGGCAGTGTAACCTTGAGTATCACCCCAAGCAAAGTATAAACCATAATCACTTGGCTGCGAAGCACCGATGTTCATTGTTGCCCATTTAAGTCCACCAATCTCAACATATTCGTGTCCTGCATATGGGTCAAAATAAGGATTATAATGTACCTCATTTGGTGTATCCTTACAGATGGATACATTTGGTAGTATTAAACTACTTTCTGCTGCTTCATATTCAGCATGTGTTTCAAATTGTTTTAGATATTTCATAATTATTCTATTTTATATTATTGTTATTACTAATAAATATCTTGTATTTTTTGTTCATATCAAAATTTGAATGTATTTTTGCAGCGAGATAGATATTTATGGTAAATATCGTATCAGAATGAAGCAGATAATCAGATTAACAGAGAGTGATATACATAACATAGTAAGAGACGTTATAACAGAAGTTTTTGATGAAGGCTCTAAAACAATGGGTAATCATCGTAGGCTTCTTGACAGACTTAAAGCGCAATATGATGCAGGCGCAAACCCACAAAGGGTTTATCCTAATAAGACTGTTAATAACAATGAGAGAGTAAAGAAAGGACTAAAATTACATCATGAATTATTAGGTATGGATATTATTAATGAAATTGGACAAGATGCGTATTTGACATTTGACTTGTATATGGATGATAAGTTGTTTGCCATATTCAAGTATACATTGACTGATGTTAAAGATGTAAATGATAAACGTATTTATCTACGTGGCAATGTAGAACCAAACGGAATGTTTAGGAACAATGAGTTATTGTTAACATACAATATCAATAAAGGTACGTTTACACGTCCAAGTGGAAATAGGGTCTATAAGTTCGTATTAAACACCAATACAACCAATCCTCATGGCGCACATAATGCATCAGTAATGGAACGCTTGCTAAAATACAAAGACGAATATATGAAACCATAATGAAAATGAGCAACCTGGTTTGGGTTGCTCATTTCTGTATATTTATGTATAAATAAGAATTATTGCCAACAGGTATATAGTTCCCTAATTATTTGTATTTACTTAATCTCTCTTATTAACATACCAGGATAGAAATCACCACCACTGGTTTTCTCAAAAGTAGTAAAGCCCAGTCCTGCCCCATCGGCTTCTTCTTCAGCAGCCATACAGCGATTGTCCCAAATAAGGTTCTTGACTGGACGAATGGTTCCTTTTCGATGATAGGTAATACGTCCCTCTTCGTCTTCTCTACGTTCTAACACTTCGAATTTCGAAGAAGGTGACACGCCTTCTTTCATTCCAATGTGGATATGAAGTGTACCATCAGCAGCAACCTCGAAAACAGGAGCAGTCACTTTGAAGATTTCAAAGCGCTTGCGCAGTTGCACAATATTCTCGTCAAGGGCACGAGTGAGCACCTTGAGGAACACCTCATCATCATTACGCAAACCACGAAGGACTGTCTTGGAACTGGTTGCTTCATAGTGACCTACATACTCTAACTGGAAGAGTTTGCTGTTTAATTGATAAGCTCGCTTCTTCGATGCATCGGGATTGTCTTTATCAAAATAGTATTGTGAATAGAAGACTTCGGCAATGCTGTCATTCCATACCAGTTTGTAGAGGTAACTATTGATATGAACGGTGAAGCCTGCCACCAGCGAACTGATGGCATCACCAGCAGAGCCGACCCCCTTTAAGGTATTGGTCTTACCACCATTAGCAATTGACGCTACATCACCTGCCATACTAGCCAACTGAAAGAGAGCCTGAAACCCTTCTGCTCGTGCTTGCTTATTAGCGTAGCTTACATCGTTGACAATTACAAAGGTATTACCGATAAGTTGTTCACCTGCATCCTCCAACATTGCCTTGCCCCTAATGGTCTGTAGAGCATGAGCCACATCCTCTACAGACGCATTATAGTTGCCTCGCTCTTTAATAAGTTCCATATCAAACGAGCCGTCTTTATTATCACGATTAAACCACTTGGAGACCAGTCGCTGCGCCACCTTATTCCTCTGGAGAAATGTGGTGATCTGGGCTTGCAATTCATCGTCCTTTGGTTTCCCTTTTGTACTAAGAATGCGCAGACTGAGGTTGTGGTCATTGAAACGATCAGGGTGTTCCACCTTAAGCAGCGTCCTGAAAATCTCATCATACATACCTGTCCCAGGATTCACAATAGAGAAGGTATATAGCGAACTGCGGTTATAGTCCTCTATCACGTCGTCTTTGTCTTTTGCCAATACTTCGAAAACGACTGACAGTCCTATAATCAACAAAAGAATTCGTTTCATAATTACAGATTAAAGAACAATATTAATAATCCCACAGCACATCAGGAATACGATCATCTAGTGTATAGATGCGCTTTGCCTGCGTTATGATAATCTTACCTTTGTTGTCAACCCATACCACACCCAATTGAGCAGATGCGCTATTTTGCAATTCATGCGCCAACCATCCGATATACTTGCGTTCGCCACGATAATTGGGTTGGAAGGCTGATTCACCAAAAAGCAGAGGACACTGACTATAGACAGCACGCTGAATCATATTGCCCTGTGTATCAATAAGCCCGATGCTTTCTCCCTTGATAACAGCGGCAACGCCATGACTGAACTCACAGACTTGTTTAAAGGCTGGCTGTATGACAAAATTACCACTTTCGTCAACATAGCCCCATAACTCACCTTGCTGCTTAGGAGTTAAAATCTGCGCCCTTATGGATAAAGAATTAAGAAGGATAAATGCTACCAGCATCATCCATCGAGTTTTTGCTATGTCCATAGTAACCCTTATTGATTTTACTGCCAAATTACTTCTGGCATCTTGTCTGGAGCAGGAATTGCCAAACCTTCGCCCTTGTTAGCCTTGAGGATTGCCTTATTCAGTGCTTTTACATCCTTTACTATCTTATAACCTTCAGGAAGCACAAAGTTTGCCTCGTCAATGTTACACTCTTTGAATTCCTGCAACAGAGCAGTCATTGAATATGTAGGAGAATTGGTCTCACCATCTACATAAATACCAAAATAATACTCTTTTTCATTTTTCGCCAACAGGTGTCCTGGAATGGGAATAGCCTCCATGGTCTTACCATCAATTACAATGGTACGTTCTGGTGTCTGGCCTTCTTCGATCTCTCCAAAAATCAAGTTTTCAATTGCAGGGAATCCTTCAACGTCTGTAAGAGCAACACCATCTGGTATGTTTTTCACTTGAAACATAGTTTTTATATCCTGCTGTCCCTGCTGAATGGCAAGCTCAGGTTTAAATTTTAAAACCATTGCTATCTTTAGTTTGGGGAAAGCAACAATACTCTGACCTTCCTTCCAATCGTTGATAGTGATACGTCCTAATTCCGGACATAAGATGGCAGAACGATTATTGGCAATATCCCAATAAGCATACTGTGTAAAATCACCATCAGGAAATCCGAAGCCGTAGCGATTCTCTTCAGCTTGCTTATACGCACGCTTGACTATGGAACCAGCCATTTTCTTTGCTATTGAACGTTGAAGAGCAGACAATTCCTTGTTTTTGTCAATTTCTGCTTTAACACGTTCTTTGGCAATTTCCACATCCTCGTTAGTCTTGTAGTTCATTTTACTAATGGTAAAGACTCTGTCTTGAGCGAACATACCTGTAGTCAATGCTAAGAGGCAAAGTGTTGATAGTAACTTTTTCATAATTCAATTGGTTTTAGTTAATAATTAATGTAAACTGATTATATCGATTATTGTATGATTTTAGCATTTATTTTGAAAGATGAACAGAGGCTTGTCCGATGCCTTCAGCAATGACACGAACCTTAAGACCATAGGACTGAAGGTCACGACGCAATTGGGTGGCAAAACGACGCGCATCCATAGCCATACCATTATCGGCTATCATGGGGATACGAACTTGATCAAACTGAAGGATACGTTCCTTTGCATCAGAGAGGCTATAACGTCCTCCAACGGCATTCTGTGCCATCCAGTCGTCGAGAATATCGGTGAGTGGGTCACCATCAAACTCGCTATCAAAAGTGAAATCAGCATCGGGAGCAATCTCCACTGCAATTCTCACTTCACGCCCGTTCTCAAACAGATCGTCAAAATGTTGGAGGAGTTGCCCCTGAAAAGCATCCATCTGTTCAATGACGGCTTCCTGAAGAAGCACTGGTAATTCTGCTGAAAAACTGGGTTTGCCTGTTCCACTGGCAGTTGCTACTTGCTTGTAAGTATAGGCATCAAGACCACGAAGCGTATACGTAACGGATTTCTTAGGACCAAGCGTATTAAGTTTCCACGACACTTCCAAGAGAATATCAGCCTGCACACGCTGAAGCAAGGAGTCGCCTGAACGTATTTGCTGTGCCATATCTTTCAAAGGAAAACCCTGTTCAGCCATGAGTTCACCGATTTTAGCTACAACAGGCAACAAATCTTCATCAGAAGTGAGGGCGAGAGCATAGTCTGCATGAGGCGGTTCTGTGTTTGTCATGAAACCATGTTCACGACACCATGAATCAGCAGGAATGGCCATGAGTGTGGGACGCTTAGCCTGCGGATACACGGAAAGCCAAACACTACAGAAAAGGAGTATCATGTAAACTCTAGATATAAAAGACATCCTATTCATGACCTATTAAACATTTTAATTATCACAATACAATATAAGAATCTCAGAACCTGTCATTCAGTCCTTGTATAATGCCTTTCTGCTGCAAATCTTTTCGCAATTGTTCTTTGGAAACAGAGACAGTAGATGTGACTCGGAACTGTTTGCCTACGCGCGCCACTGTACGAGTGCCAGACACTACCTGACCATAGTTCTTGAAAGCGCCATTGGAAAAGAAATCGGAGAAGAAGGCTGCATGTTGCGTCTCTACGTTGGCACTGCCTGCAAGGGGTCGCTGTCGCTGCCGATTGGCTGTGCTGTTGAAGCCACGAAAGAGTACACCATGAATGGCACAACGCAGGAGTTGATCATCAGTGACATCATTCTTGGGGGAAGTGATACTGGTGGTAACAAGATAAGTTCCTTGCAAGCCTGTACCAGCCCCTTCAAGGGTATATTCCTCCATGGGGAAGGGTGTAGCATCTGTAGGAGTCGAAACAGTGCCACCAGCAGGAGTAGTTGACGCATTGACCTTGGGTTTGTTGACTACGCGACGTTCCGTGCGCTTGGCAGGAGCCTCTGCAGTCATCCAACTACGCCATCCTTCAGCCACAGAAGAAACAGTCGGTGTCTGACTCTTGCCGTCATTTTCTGCGGGTGCAGTCTTGGACACACGATCTGTTACGTCATCTACTAACTCTCCTAAACTGAGACAACCTTTCTTCTCCTGCAACTTCTGAAGAAGGAAATAGGTGAAGAGACCATGCTCTTTCTCCTTATAAGGATAAGCCGTCTCCTGTCCCGTAGCAGCAGAGAACACTACCATCTTTCCTGTCACCGCAGCGATTTTTGGTTTGATGGCAACACCACGTGCTTCCACTAACATTTCACTACCTCGTTGTGCACCACTGAAACAAGCATCAAGGAAAACGATAGTAGCCTGTGTACTCAATTCTGAGAGAGTTTTATAAAGACGTGAAGTGCTATAACCACTGGAAGGGTCAGTAGCGTACGCATCCACTGGCAATAAATAAGCTTCACGGCTTGCTTCATCTGGCATTCCATGACCACTATAGTAGAAGATGACACGTGCCTCACCCTTGTAAGCCTCAGTCATCGAACGTAACCATCCCAATTCATGGTCAATATCACCTTTGGTAGCATCTATGATACAATGGATGTTTTTCTCTGGCACGCCAAGAGCCTTCTGGCAGTAGAGAGCAAAGAGATTACCATCGTTCTCGGCAAAGCGAACAGGTGCAACATGCTTGTAATGCTCATTAGCCAGTACAAGGACAAAGGTATTATTGTCTGTAATGGTATTTAGCGGAATGCGCGTATCAACTTCATCTGCTGCAAGAATACTCCTGAAACTGATGAACGACAAAACTGTTATAAATAATATACGTGCACGCATAGGCTTCATCATTAAGTATTTATCATTTCCTGTTCATTTTCTATTTCTTAATTGTGATGGGGATGCGGCGTGGAATCATGTCGTGATCGTGCTTACGACACTTGGCAAGCCACTTCTGGAAGTCGTCGTAAGAGAGTTCGCGAGGCAGGAGTTCACTCGTTGAACTGTCGGAAGCCTTTGCAAACTGATTGGGCGAGAAAACAACGTAGATCACATTGTGCTCTGATGAGCGTTCACACGTCATATTGTACTCATCCACAAAAGGACGCTCCTGCTGGGATGCTTCCTTGATACTAAAGAACAGGTAACGACGGTTCGCCTCAATAGGATAGATGCCGTCCGTCTGATTGCGATACGGCAACAAGCAGAACGCCCGTTCTCCTGAGTCGATGAGATAGACGGCAAGATAGCCGTTGACAGGAGATGTGAATGACAAAAAGAGATCGTCGCCACTCTTGAAGTCATCGTCCTCAAACTTATCTTCTGTACCATTACGAAGCACACGTGCCTGAAAGTCAATCTGCGACATGACTATCTCTCGTGCCTTACCCTTCACTCTACAGGTAACAATCAGCATGTCTTGTTCGTAGGAGATATCATACTCGGGCTTACCAATCGTCTCTATCCATTCGCCTTTCACCTCACTGCCTCCAACACTGAAGAAGTCCGTCGTAGACTCACCATTACTGTTCTCTACACGGGTGACGTTCTGTTGCTGAACAATCGTGCCGAACTCGTCAGCCAGTGCCTGGATCTTTGCACGTTCCAAAGCAATCCGCCTTGCCTGCTCTATCGTTACATTCTCTGGAGCATGATAGGTGTATTCGCCCTCTACCGTCTTCACCTTCTGGGCAAAAACGGAAGTTGTCAACAGTGTCAGCAGGAGGATAACCGCTCGTCTCATTACTTACCAGCCTAGGATGTCGTCGAGTTTCTTCTGTACTTCGTCACCTTGCTTAGCCAGTTCCTCGCTTGCCGCCTTTTTGGCTGCAGCCTTTGCCATTTTACTATTATAGGCAATACGGACAAGCACCTCATAGCCATTGGTCTTCTCACGGTAGAGCTCCACGACAGGAAGTACACGACCAATGCTTTGAATAATCAGGTTCTTATTCGCCATGATCGACTTGGCAAGGGAGTTCGCCACGTCTTTGCCTACTTGCTCGTTGGCTACCGTATTCTCGATAAGAGCCGTCACCTCGGTCTGAATCTTACCTGCCAAAGCCTGTTTGGCAAGTTCTGTTGCCTGCATCTTCGCCGCATCATAGACACTACCGAAACTCATCGCCTCACCAATGATGAACTTCTGGAACAGATCATCATCTATTTCCATCTCCATCATATAAGAACGGTCTAACTGTTTCTCCATGGGCAAAGCTCCTGGAGAAACCTTCCATCCCTCTTTAGTCAACTTCTTAGCCTCCTTACGGGCGGTCTTAGTAGCCTTTTCGTTCAACTCAGCCTTGGTAGCCTTCTTTAATTCTTTACGCGCCTCTATCTGTTCTTTTGTCAACTGTGCGTAACTAATTGTGGAACCTGCCAACAGACAAATACCCACCAATAATAAAACCTTTTTCATTTTCTCTCATTTATAGATTTAACTGTTATTGATTTTTGCAAAGGTACAAATTAGTTGGTAAAAAACAAAAAATATTGATATTTTATTTTATCTGCCCCAATTTATTTGGCATTTTACCCGATTTGCACTACCTTTAACCTATGGTTGAAGGTACTCACGTTCGAAAATGCCCAAATTTATTTGGCATTTTACTCACTTAATCGTACCTTTGTACCCGAAAAA
>JAEEGF011137377.1_pt1 | contig 15605 bp, 8 predicted proteins | sample 9134171 | NCBI WGS metagenome assembly JAEEGF01 (sample SAMN16246542, study PRJNA631951) | gut metagenome | biome: gut microbiome; feature: rumen; material: AP-attached | host: Bos | place: Iran: Karaj | collected 2018-10 | reverse complement strand
CTTAGTCAGATAATATACTGTCGTTATTTGAGCCAGATACCGTTCGAGGCGTATTTTGACGAGTTACGGGATCGGGTCCGAGCGGACTTTGTCAGATAATATACTGCCGTTATTAGAGGAGGAGGGAAAATGAAGCGGAATATAGTCATCACAATTGCACGTCAGTACGGAAGCGGCGGAAGGACCGTTGGTGAGATGCTGGCCAATGACCTGGGCATCCACTATTATGACCACGAACTCATCAAACTGGCTTCCGAGGAGAGCGGAATTAATGAGAGCCTCTTCCTGGAGACCGATGAGAGATGCAGGAATACAGGTTTTTTCAGGAAGCAGACCAATGTATACAGAGGGGAACTGATTGGCCCTGAGAGCAAGGAATTTACCTCCGAGTATAATCTCTTCAATTTCCAGGCCAAGGCTCTTAAAAAACTGGCAGAGACCACGAGCTGTGTCATTGTGGGAAGGGCAGCGGATTTTGTGCTTAAGGACTATGACAATGTTCTCAGTGTCTTTGTCCATGCGCCTCATGATTTCCTTATGGAGCAGGCGGCCAAGGTGAAGAGCCTTCCGGAGGACGAGCTTGAGAAGTACATTGCCAAAGAGGATAAGTACAGAGCCGAATACTATGAGTACCACACCGGACATAAATGGACGGATGCCATGAACTATGACCTGTGCATCGACAGCAGCAAGCTGGGATTTGAGAAGTGCGTTGATGCTATCAAGGCCCACTGTAAGGTGAGATTCGGCGAGGATATATTTGATTAAGTGAATAATTGAATTATTGTATACAAAAATACTTGACAGGTTTTTTGACCGAGAGTAGAATTCATAAATATAAGACAAAGGCGTCTTAGAGAATTATTGATTCTCTAAGGCGCTTTTTGCGTTTTCGTAGGGATACAGCTGAAAGATATGGTTTAAATGGTGTTAATCCCGGCGAAAAGGACTAAGGAAGATTGGAAGGTACAAGTAGTATGTGCGCAATTCTTACATACACGAGGAGTGATGTATCAGAGGACTATTTTAAGGAGATGCTGGAGAAGACAGCCTCAAGAGGACCTGACAAGTCCAGGATCCTGAAGGTAAAGGGCGGATGGATGGGCTTCAACCGGCTGGCAATCATGGGACTTAACTGCAAGGGCATGCAGCCCTTTTCACTGAACGAAAACAGTGTTGTCTGCAATGGAGAGCTCTATGGTTTCAGGCCTCTTAAGGAATATCTCATTGGACTTGGGTACACCTTTGAAAGCGACAGCGACTGCGAGATCCTCCTTCCGCTATATGAGAAGCTCGGAACAAAGATGTTCGAGCTCCTGGATGCCGAATTTGCCCTGGTGATCTATGACGGGGAAAAGAACGAGTTCATAGCTGCGAGAGACCCAATAGGAATAAGACCCTTATACTACGGATATGATGAGGATGGTGCAATAGTCTTTGCCTCAGAGCCAAAGAATATCGTGGGAATCTGCAGCAGGATCTATCCATTCCCTCCGGGACATTTCTATGAAGGCGGAAGATTTGTCTGCTACAGGGATAGGACTAAGGTAAAAGAGGTAAGGACAGATTCTCTTGAGACGATAACTGCAAATATACACGACAAGCTCTTTTCCGGAATTAAGAAGAGGCTTGATGCGGATGCCCCTGTTGGGTTTTTGCTATCCGGCGGACTTGATTCGTCACTGGTCTGCGGAGTGGCGGCAAGTCTTTCGGATAAGCCCATTGAAACCTTTGCCATTGGAATGGACATAGACGCCATCGACCTGAAGTATGCCAGGGAGGTGGCGGACTACATCCACAGTAACCATCACGAGGTCATAATAACAAAGGACGATGTGATAAATGCCCTGGAGCCGGTCATACATGCTCTTGGGACCTACGATATCACAACCATAAGGGCTTCCATCGGAATGTATCTTCTATGTAAATGGATACATGAGAACACGGATATCAAGGTGGTGCTGACAGGTGAGATCTCTGATGAGCTCTTTGGTTACAAGTACACAGACTTCGCCCCTTCTGCAGAGGCTTTTCAGGAGGAAGCTGAGAAGAGGATCAGAGAGATCCACATGTATGATGTCCTGAGGGCTGACAGATGCATCAGTGTAAACTCACTGGAGGCCAGGGTGCCATTCGGGGATCTGGATTTTGTGGACTACGTAATGAGCATCGATCCGGAGAAAAAACTCAACACTTATGGGATAGGAAAATTTCTTTTGCGTAAGGCATTTGAAAAAGACGAGCTGATACCAAGGAATATCCTGATGAGGGAAAAGGCAGCCTTCTCCGATGCGGTTGGGCACTCGCTCAGGGACGATCTGATGGATTATGCGGCAGAGAGATATACAGACGTACAGTGCGAGATTGAGAAAAAGAAATACACACATGCGAGACCTTTTACCAAGGAATCACTGCTATACAGAGAGATATTTGAAAAGTACTATCCGGGGCAGTCAGAGATGGTGGACGACTTCTGGATGCCCAACAAGAGCTGGAAGGGCTGCAATGTAAACGACCCTTCAGCCAGGGTTCTATCCAACTACGGAGCAAGTGCATATTAAGGTTTTGGGATTTGATAGCAACAGGCGTAGACTGAACATTTAAAGGAGGAGAAAAAATGATTGAAGCGGGAAAACTTACAGAACAGTTCGGATGTCTTGTATTCAACGACAGGGTCATGAGGGAGAGACTTCCGAAGGATATCTACAAAGCAGTTCACAAGACTATAGAAAAGGGGACTCATCTGGAACTTGATGTGGCCAACTGCGTGGCGGCTACCATGAAGGAGTGGGCAGTTGAGAACGGGGCAACACACTTTACCCACTGGTTCCAGCCAATGACGGGACTTACAGCTGAGAAGCACGACAGCTTCATTTCACCCACGGATAACGGCGGAGTGATCATGGAGTTTTCGGGAAAAGAGCTGGTGAAGGGCGAGCCCGATGCATCGAGCTTTCCGTCAGGGGGCCTCAGGGCAACCTTTGAGGCCAGGGGCTACACAGCATGGGATCCTTCATCTCCGGCTTTCATCAAGGACGGTTCACTTTACATTCCTACTGCCTTTTGTTCATACACAGGAGAGGCGCTTGACAAAAAGACCCCGCTTCTTCGCTCAATGGAGGCACTCTCAAACGAGGCTGTAAAGCTTCTTCATCTTCTTGGTTACAAGGATGTTCAGAGAGTTAACACTACGATCGGATCTGAGCAGGAGTACTTCCTCATCGACAAGGACGACTACAAGAGGAGAAAAGACCTCCTGTTCACCGGAAGAACCCTCATAGGAGCACCTGCCACCAAGGGTCAGGAGATGGAGGATCACTATTTTGGAGTAATAAAGCCCAAGGTTTCAGCTTACATGCACGACCTTGATGAGGAGCTTTGGAAGCTGGGAATCCCTGCAAAGACCAAACACAATGAGGTTGCGCCTTCACAGCATGAGCTGGCTCCGGTATTTGAGACAGCCAACATCGCAGTAGATCACAACCAGCTCACAATGGAAGTCATGAAGAAAGTGGCAGACAAGCACAACTACGCATGCCTGCTTCATGAGAAGCCCTTCGAGGGGATCAACGGCTCCGGCAAGCATAACAACTGGTCGGTATGCACTGACACAGGAATGAACCTTCTTGATCCCGGAAAGAATCCCGGAGAGAACCTGCCGTTCCTTGTATTCCTGATGGCAGTTATCGCAGCAGTTGATGACTATGCACCGATCCTGCGGCTCTCTGTTGCATCAGCAGGCAACGATCACAGACTTGGCGGAAATGAGGCTCCACCTGCTATCATCTCAATCTTCGTAGGCGACGAGCTGGCAGAGGTATTAAAGGGCGTTGAACAGGGCGCAGCATACAAGGGTGCCGGCAAGGTGCAGATGGGCATGGGAGCAACAGTGCTTCCTCATTTCACCAAGGACAACACCGACCGCAACAGGACATCACCGTTTGCCTTCACCGGCAATAAGTTTGAGTTCCGTATGCCCGGATCATCTGTGTCGGTTGCCAATGCCAACATCGTTCTCAACACGGCAGTAGCTGAGGAGATTAAAAAGATCTATGAGAAGCTTGAAGGTGTAAGTGGCGACGAGCTGAAAGATAAGATCATGGAAGTTTTGAAGGAGTGTCTTGAGAGCCACAAGAGAATTCTCTTTAACGGAAACGGCTACACAGAAGAGTGGGTCAAGGAAGCAGAAGAGAGAGGGCTTGCAAACCTTAAGTCACTGCCGGATGCGATGCCTTACTGGATCTCCCAGGAGTCGATAGATCTTTTCACAAAGCATGGCATCTTCACAAAGGAGGAGATCTACTCAAGATACGAGATCCTTCTTGAGAACTACTCCAAGTCCATCCACATCGAATCCCTGACTATGCAGGAGATGGTGAGGAAGGATCTTACGGAAGGTATTATCGCCTATGAAAAGGAACTGTCAAAAGAGATGGTGCAGAAAATGAGCGTACTGGAGGGTGCAAGCTGCGTGCTTGAGGAAGGTTTGCTGGATGCTCTTGACAAGGCTTCAGCAAAGATGTGCAAGGCTCTTGAAAAACTTGCAGCTGACACCAGGGCTGCTGAGGGTATGACGAAGGTCCTGGAAACAGCAGCTTTCTATCAGGCAACAGTGCTCTCAGACATGGAAGAGCTCAGAAAATATGCAGATGAGGCAGAAGCTCTGATCCCGGATGAGTACCTTTGCTATCCGACCTATGGTCAGATGCTGTTCTCGCTAAGATAAGCTCTACATATAAGGGTCTATATAAAAATATGGAATGAGGGAAAATCCCTGATCTGGGTGGAGGCGGAAATATGCACAGGATTTTGCGATTTTTGCCCCATGGAATCGAGACCAATGAATCAGGAGTGCCATTGCACGAGTGATTCATGCTCTGGGCTCGATGGAATGCTTGGGGCAATATGAGCAAAAACTGTGCATATTCCCACTGACGACCACATCGGGGATTTTCTCGGACTAATTATCGCGAAAGGTTCACAACAATGAATGCTTGGATGAATGAACATGACGCCTGTGGAATAGGTGCAGTAATCAATATAGATGGCAGACCTGACAGAAAGGTCCTGGACGACGCCCTCTCCATCGTGGAGAAGCTGGAGCACAGGGCAGGTAAGGATGCCACGGGAAAAGTCGGAGATGGTGTGGGAATACTGGTTCAGGTATCCCACAGCTTTTTTGCGAAAAAGGCAGCTGACCTGGGAATCTCTCTCAAGGGCCCCGGTGAATATGGCGTAGGTATGTTTTTCTTTCCCACGGATGACATGAAGCGCATGTTCGCAAAGAGAATGCTGGAGGTTATAGCAGAAAAGGAGAACCTTAAGGTCCTTGGCTGGAGGGATGTGGAAACTCATCCGGAGATTCTGGGTGAAGTCGCCAGGAACTGCATGCCGCATATAAGCCAGTGCTTCATCGAAAGACCTGCTGACGTCAGAAAGGGAATAGAGTTTGACAGACGGCTGTACTGCCTCAGGAGAGAATATGAAAAATCCTCTGAGGACACATATATCTGCTCAATGTCATCCAGGACCATTGTTTATAAGGGAATGTTTCTGGTGGGACAGCTTCGCAATTTTTATGAGGATCTGCTCTCGCCTGATTATAAGACTGCTGTTGCCATGGTACACAGCAGATTCTCAACTAACACAACACCTTCATGGCAGCGTGCTCATCCCTACAGGATGATCGCTCACAACGGAGAGATAAACACCATCAGAGGTAACAGCGACAGAATGCTGGCCAGGGAAGAGACCATGTCTTCGGAAGTCTTTGGCGATGATCTGTCCAAAGTCTATCCCGTTATCGCCTCCTCCGGATCTGACTCTGCCATGCTGGACAACACTCTGGAATTTCTGTACATGAGCGGAATGGATCTGCCTCTGGCCATGATGCTGACCATACCGGAACCCTGGAAGCATAACGACTTCATGGAACAGCACAGAAAGGATTTCTATCACTACTACGCAACAATGATGGAGCCATGGGATGGGCCGGCAGCAGTTCTTTTCACTGATGGAGAGGTGTTCGGGGCGACACTTGACAGGAATGGCCTTAGGCCTTCAAGATACTACGTCACCGCCGATGGAAGGCTTATCCTAGCGTCAGAAGTTGGCGTGCTTGATATTCCTGAGGATAAGATTGTCAGAAAGTCCAGACTTTCACCCGGCCATATGCTGCTGGTCGATACCAGAGAGGGCAGGATAATATCCGATGAGGAATGCAAGGAGAAATACTCCAAGGCAAGACCGTATGGTGAGTGGATAGACAGACATCTCCTGCATCTTGAGACGCTGGGCATTCCAAATAAGAAGATACCAACCAGCAGTCAGGAAAAGAGGGACAAGCTCTATAAGGTGTTCGGGTATACCTATGAGGATGTGAAGGATCAGATCATGCCTATGGCCATGAATGGAGTTGAGCCTACAGTTTCCATGGGTACTGATGTGCCTCTGGCTTTTGTTTCCCAGCACCATCAGATGCTGTTCTGCTATTTTAAGCAGCTCTTTGCCCAGGTTACCAATCCGCCCATCGATTCCCTCAGGGAAAAGGTAGTGACGGATACAACAGTTTATATTGGATCAGACGGAGATCTCCTGAGGGAAAAAGGGGACAACTGCAGGGTTCTTGAGGCAGGCAATCCCATCCTGACAGGTGTTGATCTCATGAAGATAGAGGCCCTGGATCAGCCGGGCTTTAAGGTTAAGAAGATATCTCTTTTGTATTATAAGAATGCACTTCTGGACAGAGCTCTGGATCAGCTTAATGTGTCTGTGGACAGAGCGATTGCGGACGGTGTGAATATCATCATACTCTCCGACAGGGGCGTGGATGAGAACCACATGCCAATACCTTCACTTCTTGCTGTGTCATCAGTTGAGCAGCATCTGGTAAGGACCAAGCAGAGGACGGTTGTTTCGCTTATTCTGGAGAGCGGTGAGCCCAGGGATGTGCATCAGATCGCGACACTGTTGGGATTCGGTGCCCGTGCGATCAACCCTTATCTGGCACATGAGTGTATCTCGGAACTCATAGATATCGGAATACTTGATAAGGATTATCATACTGCTATCCTTGATTACAACAAGGCTCTTCTGGGGGGCGTTGTTAAGATTGCGGCCAAGATGGGTATCTCAACCCTTCAGTCATATCAGTCTGCAAGGATATTTGAGGCTATTGGTCTTTCGGCTGAGTTTGTTGACAAGTATTTTACAGGTATTGTCAGCAGAGTTGGCGGAATAGGAATAAAGGAGCTGGGAGAGGATATTGAGTATCGCCATAACAGGGCCTTTGATCCCCTGGGACTGTCGGTTGACACAACTCTTGATTCTCTGGGATTCCATACACTCAGAAGCGGTACGGACAAAGAGGATCACATGTACAGCCCCAAGACCATCGTTACTCTCCAGAGAGCTGTAAGAGAGGGAGATTACGAGAGGTTTAAGGAATATGCAAGGATGGTGGACGACGAGGACAGACCGCATACCTTAAGGGCTATGATGGCCTTTGTTCCGGCAAAAGAGCCTGTGCCTCTTGATGAGGTTGAGAGCGAGGAGTCCATCGTTAAAAGATTCCAGACAGGTGCCATGTCCTATGGCTCTCTTTCGAAGGAAGCCCATGAGACGCTGGCAACAGCCATGAACAGGCTTGGCGGAAAATCCAACACCGGTGAAGGCGGTGAAGATGTTGCCAGATTCGGAACAGTCAGAAACAGTGCTGTCAAGCAGGTTGCCTCGGGAAGATTTGGCGTGACCAGCCAGTACCTTCTCAGCGCAAAAGAGATACAGATAAAGATGGCGCAGGGAGCCAAGCCCGGAGAGGGCGGACATCTCCCCGGCAAGAAAGTCTACCCGTGGGTTGCGGGAACAAGATTCTCGACTCCCGGCGTATCACTTATCTCGCCGCCACCGCATCATGATATTTATTCCATCGAGGATCTGGCACAGCTTATCTATGATCTGAAGAATGCCAATGACAAGGCAAGGATCTCAGTCAAGCTGGTGTCAGAGGCAGGTGTCGGAACCATAGCTTCCGGTGTAGCCAAGGCCGGAGCACAGGTTATTCTTGTGTCGGGTTATGACGGAGGAACCGGTGCTGCTCCTTCATCCTCGGTTCATCACGCGGGTCTTCCGTGGGAGCTGGGCGTAAGTGAAGCCCACAAGTCCCTTTTGGATAATGGACTTAGAAGCCGGGTTGTATTGGAGACTGACGGCAAGCTTATGACCGGAAGAGATGTTGCCATCGCTGCACTTCTTGGCGCTGAGGAATTCGGTTTTGCAACAGCTCCGCTGGTATGCATGGGATGCATGATGATGAGGGTATGCTCCAAGGATACATGCCCTGTGGGTATAGCAACCCAGAACGAGGAGCTCAGAAAACGCTTTAAAGGTAAGCCGGAACACGTCATGAACTTCATGCTGTTTGTGGCAAGACAGCTCCGTGAGATCATGAGTATGCTGGGCTTTAGGACAGTGGAGGAGATGGTCGGAAGAACTGACTGTCTTCAGATGCGCAGTATTCCCAAGGCAAGGTGCAAGGATACCGCAGACTTATCCGGAATACTTGATCATTCATATGTTGGAAAAGAAAAAAACCACTTTGATATAAATGATGCTTATGATTTCGGCCTTGAGAAGACTCTGGATTCAAAAGTGCTGATACCTGAGTATGAGAAGAATAAAGAGAAGCTGAAATCTGCCGGAGAATCAGGCTTCAGCACCAGTATTGAGACTAAGGTGTCCAGCACGGACAGAAGCTTTGGAACTCTTTTGGGCAGCAGGGTCACAGCAGATTTCAGGAACTCACTTCCGGATGACAGCGTGACAGTAAATGCCCGGGGTGGCGGCGGACAGTCATTTGGAGCTTTCCTTCCTAAGGGCGTGACCTTAAGGCTCTACGGAGATGCCAACGATGGCTTCGGAAAGGGACTTTCCGGCGGAAAGCTGGTTGTAAGGCCTGCTGAAAACGCTGCTTACAAGGCTCATGAGAACATTATTATAGGAAATGTGGCATTATACGGTGCTACTTCAGGAAAGGCTTATGTATGCGGCGTTGCAGGTGAGAGATTCTGTGTAAGGAATTCCGGTGCAACTGCAGTGTCGGAGGGATGCGGTGATCATGGTCTTGAGTACATGACCGGTGGAAGAGCAGTTATCCTTGGAATGACGGGCAAGAACTTTGCAGCCGGAATGAGCGGCGGAATTGCATACGTGCTTGATGTGGAGCACACTCTTTACCTGCGCATGAACAAGGATATGGCATCTCTTAATGAAGTCACCGAGAAGTATGATATCGCTGAGCTTCGGGGCATTATTGAGGACTATGTAAAAGAGACTTCTTCAGAGTTCGGACGGGAGATCCTGGATAATTTCGAGAGCTTCCTTCCGGATTTCAAGAAGATCATTCCTAATGATTATCAGAGGATGCTGACTGCCATCAGTAAGTATGAAGAGCAGGGTATTGACTATGAGAATGCGGTTCTTGAGGCATTCAAAGAAGTTGTGTAAGGAGATGACAAAATGGGAAAAGATACCGGATTCCTTGAGTATAAGAGAATTAACAACGCTGATATACCACCCGCAGAGAGGATAAAGACGTTTGATGAGTTTCATACTCCGATTGATACGGCGGCCAGGCGGGAGCAGGCTGCAAGATGCATGAACTGCGGAGTGCCATTTTGTCAGTCGGCCATGACTCTGGGCGGCATGGTCACAGGATGCCCCCTCAACAACCTTATCCCGGAGTGGAATGACGAGCTGTACAAGGGACATTACAGCCACGCATTTTCCAGACTGCATAAGACCAGTAATTTTCCTGAGTTTACGGGAAGAGTATGCCCTGCCCTCTGTGAAAAGGCCTGCATGTGCGGCCAGGACGGTGATCCGGTAACTGTTCACGACAATGAACTTTATCTGGTGGAGAAGGCGTACTCGGAAGGATATATCAAACCCTTCGAGCCGGAGCTTAGAAGCGGCAAGAAGGTTGCGGTCGTGGGCAGCGGACCTTCAGGTCTTGCGGTGGCAGATGAGCTTAATCACAGGGGACATTCGGTGGAAGTCTTTGAGAGAGAAGATGAGATTGGCGGCCTTTTGATGTACGGGATCCCCAACATGAAGCTTGACAAGAGTGTCATTAAGAGAAGAAGGCAGCTCATGGAACAGGAAGGTGTTGTTTTCCACACGAAAGTAAATGTGGGAGCTGATAAGAAGGGGACTGAAATCCTGAACGGTTTTGACGCAGTAGTGATGTGCTGCGGAGCAAAGAAGGCAAGGCCTCTTCCTGCCGCTGAGCCCGGGAAGGTGAAGGGCGTTTACTATGCTGTTGATTTTCTTACAAGAACCACAAAGGCCCTGATGAAGGCATCGGACAGAACTGTTGCGGCACTTGAAGAGCAGGGCGGATATATAGATGTCAGGGGAAAGAACATTGTGGTAGTCGGCGGCGGCGATACCGGAAATGACTGTATTGGAACAGTCATAAGACTGGGAGCAAAGTCCGTGACTGCTCTTGAAATGATGAGAAAGCCTCCGCTGCAGAGGACTGCGGACAATCCCTGGCCTGAGTGGCCCAAGGTCCTAAAGACCGACTACGGCCATGAGGAGGCGATTTATCTGTATGGCGCAGATCCAAGGGTATACGAGACCACGGTCAAGAGCGTGAGCACAGATAAAAAAGGCCAGATTAAGCAGATTGAGACTGTTAAAGTAGAGTTCAAAGATGGTAAAATGTCTTTTGTGGAAGGCTCAGAAAAGACACTTAAGTGTGACGTATTGCTGATCGCGGCAGGGTTTATAGGATGTGAGGACTACATAGCCGAGGAGCTTTCTCTAAAGAGAAGCGGAAGAGGAACAGTAATCACAGAGGCAGAGAGTTTCCGCGTCGAAGGCACCAAAATCTTCAGTGCCGGCGACATGCACCGGGGACAGTCCCTGGTGGTATGGGCCATTGCCGAAGGCAGAGCCTGTGCAAAGGAAGTTGATGAATTTTTAATGGGATATTCAAACATGTAGCATCAGGGTCAAAGGTCTATCGCCACGGCAAGCCTGCTTGCATGCAATTGGGTGAAATACATCATGACCCGCCTAAACATGAGGAAGGAACGGAGTAGTTAAGGCAATGGCAACAATAAACAGGAATTATTTAAAGCTTCCGGGTAGCTATCTCTTTTCAACAATAGCTAAGAAAGTCGCGGCCTACAGTGCAGAGCATCCGGAGGCAGATATCATCAGGCTGGGTATCGGAGATGTGACCAAACCTCTTTGCCCTGCTGTTATAGACGCCCTTCACAGATCAGTAGATGAGATGGGAAATCCCGGGAGCTTCAGAGGCTATGCCCCGGATCTCGGATATGAATTCCTGCGCAATACTATTGCGGAAAAGGATTACCGTGCAAGGGGATGTGATATTTCTCCTGATGAGATATTTGTGTCCGACGGCGCCAAGTCCGACTGCAGCAATGTCCAGGAGATCTTCGGTCTGGACAACAAGATTGCAGTGTGCGATCCTGTTTATCCTGTGTACGTTGATTCAAACGTAATGGCAGGAAGAACAGGTGAATATAATGAGGCATTGGGGAAATTTGAGAACGTGATCTACATGCCCTGCACTGCAGCTAACGGATTCGTTCCTGATATTCCGAAGGAAATCCCTGATCTTATATATCTTTGCTACCCAAACAATCCCACCGGAACAGTCATTAAAAAGGATGAACTACAGAGGTGGGTGGATTTTGCGCGTAAAAATGGATCGATCATCCTCTACGACGCAGCCTATGAAGCATTTATTTCTGAAGAAGGAGTCCCCCACAGCATCTTCGAGTGCGAGGGGGCAAGAGAGTGCGCCATAGAGTTTAAGTCTTTTTCCAAGACCGCAGGATTTACCGGCCTAAGACTCGGGTATACGGTCATACCGAAAGATCTGTCTGCAGGGGGAGAAAAGCTCTGGCCTCTGTGGGCGAGAAGGCACGGCACCAAGTACAACGGAGCACCCTACATAGTTCAGCGGGCAGGTGAGGCAATCTACTCAGGCGATGGTCGAGCCCAGGTCAGGCAGCAGATCGCAGGCTACCTTGAAAATGCAAGAATAATCTCCGATGGGCTTAAGGCTGCCGGCTATGAGGTCTACGGCGGAGTCAATGCGCCATATATCTGGATGAAGACAAAGGATGGAATGAGCAGTTGGGAGTTCTTTGACTACCTTCTTGAGAACCTGCAGATCGTAGGAACTCCGGGCTCCGGCTTCGGCCCCTCCGGTGAGGGATATTTCAGGCTCACGGCCTTCGGAACCAAAGAAAACTCGCTGAAGGCAATAGAAAGAGTCAATGGGGACGTTACAACTTGACTCATTCCCATCGACATGATTAGGAGGTAAGAAATTCATTATGTCATACACATTAGACGAGGTCATGAAATTCATAGAGGAGGAAGACGTAAAGTTCATCCGTCTTGCTTTCAGGGATGCCTATGGTATCCAGAAGAACATCTCAGTCTCTCCCGGAGAAGTAAAGAAGGCCTTTGAGGATGGCGCGGCAATAGATGCCAGGGATATCGCGGGCTTTGAGGAGTGTCCGTATGCTTCTCTTTACCTGAGACCTGAGCCTGATACAATGGCGATACTTCCATGGAGACCTGACAGCGGCAAGGTGCTGAGAATGTTCTGCGGAGTGTACACCCCTGATGGAGAGGAGTATATATCCGACACCAGAGCTATCCTTAAGAAGGCGGTAAAAGAGGCGGAGGCAGCGGGCATTGATTTCAGATTCGGAACCGAGGCCGAGTTTTATCTCTTTAACCTTGACGATAACGGGAACCCAACCTCTGTGCCCTATGACCATGCGGGATATATGGATATAGCGCCTCTTGATAAGTGCGAGAATGTCCGGCGCGATATATGCCTTACCATAGAGAGGATGGGGCTCATCCCGGAGAGGAGCCACCACGAGAGAGGTCCCGGACAGAATGAGATAGATTTTCACTATGCAAGACCTCTTAAGGCAGCTGACCACATGACAACCTTCAAGATGGTAGTTAGCACGATCGCCAATAGATTCGGGCTTTATTCGGACTTTTCACCCATGCCCATACCATCCGGAAACGGAAATGGGTATCACATAAATATATATGCCAATGACGCGGATGGAAACGATGTGGCAGTTTATGCTGCGGCGGGGATACTTGAAAAGATCCGTGACATGACAGTCTTTTTAAATCCCAAGGATGCTTCCTATGCAAGACTTGGCAACAGGACTGCGCCCGACAAGGCCAACTGGGCAAGCAACGGGAACTCGGAGCTGATGCGCATTGAGACATATAAAGGAAGGACACATGTGGAGCTGCGTTCCCCTGATGCGGAGAGCAATCCGTATCTTGCCTATGCACTTCTTATTTACGCGGGTCTTTCCGGAATTGAGAGAAAACTTGAGCTTCCGAAGGAGATGGACGAGGAAGCCGCCATGCTTCCGGGATCAAAGAAGGAAGCAGGAAGCATAGCCAAAAACAGTGACTTTATCAAGGGTGTTGTCCCCGAGGAGCTGATCAGGAAATACGTGCAAAATCAGTGATATGCATTGTGCTCTGCACATAAAAGAAATGCAAAAGTACGTGAGAATTTGAGAGGGATTTATATGCCTGTTAATGAGGGTATGAACAGATCTGTTCTGATCGTGTCCTCCTCTGAGAAGTTCGATCTTCTTGTAAAAAAATCAGTACGTGGATTTGGCACTATTGATATAAGACGAAGCACCTCCATTGCAAGGCGGTGCATCTTAGAGAGGGAATATGATCTTATAGTTGTAAACTGTCCGATGCCGGACGAGATGGGAGTGGAATTTGCGCTGGATGCAGCAGACAGGACCAGTGCTTCACTTCTTCTTGTGACGCCTTCGGAAATATACGATGACGTGCTGGAACAGGTGACAGACCGTGGAATCCTGGCAATTTCTAAGCCCTTCCCCGGTGGAAGGATGGGCCAGGCCATCAGATACCTGATATCGATCCAGAACAGGATGGCCGGCCTGCGGGCAAAGAACAGAAAGCTGGAGGAGAAGCTGGAGGAGCTCAGGGTTGTCAGCAGGGCTAAGATTCTTTTGATGGAGAAAAAGAAGATGACAGAGGATGAAGCCCACAGCTTCATAGGCAGACAGGCCATGAACAATGGAGTCTCAAGAAGGTTTGTGGCGGAGAGAATAATAGAGGATCTGTAAAATGAGTCAAACTGTAACGTCCCCATTGACTCTCAAGAAGGTTTGTGGCGGAGAGAATAATAGAGGATCTGTAAAATGAGTCAAACTGTAACGTCCCCATTGACTCAACTTAGTGTGGACTTTATCCCTTTAATCTGTTAAAATATTAAAGTTGAAAAAAGTATTAGAGAGGGGAAGACTATGACAATTTCACAGATCGGTATCATCATTTCAATCCTGGTGTATCTGGCGGGAATGCTTCTGGTGGGCTTCGTAAGCTCAAGAGACACCAACGACGTCAAGGACTTTTACCTGGGAGGAAGAAAGCTCGGACCGTTCGTTACGGCCATGAGTGCGGAAGCTTCTGACATGAGTTCCTACCTGCTTATGGGTGTTCCGGGTGTTGCTTACTTTTCCGGTATAGCAGATGCCGGATGGACTGCAGCAGGCCTGATCACAGGAACCTATCTCAACTGGCTCTTTACAGCGAGAAAACTTCGTAATTACACTGAAGAGCTGGATGCCATCACAATTCATGATTACTTCAAAAAGCGCTTTAAGGATGACAGCAAGACACTCCTTTGCATAGGTGCGATCTTTATTCTGATATTCTTCGTGCCCTATACGGCATCAGGATTCTCTGCCTGTGGCAAGCTCTTTTCATCACTCTTTGGTGTTAACTACCAGCTGGCCATGATCGTATCCGCAGTCATCATCATTGGCTATACCACAACAGGTGGTTTCCTGGCAGCATCAAAGACCGACTTTATCCAGTCAATCGTAATGACAGTTGCCCTGTTCTTCGTTGTGGGTTATGGAATAACAGCTGCCGGCGGTCTCTCCGCAGTAGGTGCGAACCTCAACAACATGCAGGGATTTTTAGATATCAACGCTACATACAATAATGCAACAAACTCAGCTGATTCATATGGTCTTTTCAGCAAGATAACAACTTTCTGCTGGGGCCTTGGCTATTTCGGAATGCCTCACATTCTTCTGAGATTCATGGCTGTCCGTGATGCAAAAGAGCTCTCGACTTCAAGAAGAGTAGCATCTATCTGGGTTGTATTCTCCCTCGGAATCGCCGTTATTCTGGGTATCGTAGGAAGAGCCATGACCAATTCAGGAGTTCTTGAATCCCTCATAGATCCTGATAATCTTGGCAGTGCATCTAAGGCTGAGACACTTATCGTTGTACTCGCACAGCAGATCAGTGAGCACAATTTCATATTCGCCCTTATCGCAGGTATGATCATCGCAGGTATCCTGGCATCCACCATGTCCACTGCAGACTCCCAGCTCATCGCAGCTGCTTCCGCAGTATCCGAGAATATCATTCAGGATGCCTTTAAGGTAAAACTGAATGAAAAAGGAGCCATGCTCACCGCAAGATGCACCCTGGTTTCCGTAGCAGTACTGGCAGCGATC
>JAEEGF010785291.1_pt1 | contig 15605 bp, 13 predicted proteins | sample 9134171 | NCBI WGS metagenome assembly JAEEGF01 (sample SAMN16246542, study PRJNA631951) | gut metagenome | biome: gut microbiome; feature: rumen; material: AP-attached | host: Bos | place: Iran: Karaj | collected 2018-10 | reverse complement strand
ACCCGCCACTACTACAAGTATCTCGAGGGCGAGGAGACTTCCACCAACCCCATGGCTACCATCTTCGCTTGGAGTGGTGCCCTGCGCAAACGCGGTGAGAAGGACGGTATCCAAGAGCTCATCAACTTCGGTGACCAGCTCGAGGGCGCTTGCTTCGACACCCTCAACTCGGGTATCGTAACCAAGGACCTCGTGAACCTGATGGAAGGTGTTGAGGCTAAGGCTGTCAACAGCGCCGAGTTCATCAAGACCATCCGCACCAACCTCGAGAAGCGCCTCGGCTAATCCCGCCTGACGTTTCACCGAGAAACCCTAACGAGGGCTGCAGCATTACTGCCGCAGCCCTCCTGTTTTATCTACGGGCTACCAGCCCGTAAAACTTAAACAGCACCACAAGGATGAGTCGTCAGAGTATTACGAGCTGCTAGCTCGTAATCAATCAAGCCCCATGAGCTCTCATCCCAAATGGAAATTCCCGTTGCTGATGTCGCGCGATAACGCATTCAGAGCCTCACATTGAGCACGTGTTATCTTGCGGTAATCGTCGTGGTGAGGCCATGGAGCGACAAGCAGTAGGCGCCCCTCGGAGCAGGCGTCAAACTGGCGGCCGCTGGGCTTCTGATAGGGGGAGAAACCATTTTCAAGAAGTAGAATGATAGGATAACCCGCCTCAAAAGCACAGCCCATCACTTCTTTCTCACCAGGACTGATGCAGGGAGAAACAAGTACAGCACCTTGACTGGCCATGGATAGAAACCGCTTGCATTCATCATCAATCTCTGCATCAGTGAGTCGTCTTGAACACTTGACGGCCACCTTATCAGGATAATCCAACAAAAAACGGTTTCCCATGATTATGACAGGAGTCGAACCAATGACAATACCCACTTGCTGATGAAATAGTTTGGGATGGTTGTGTTTTACCCATAGACGCCGAGGGTTGTCCATCAGATATTTAATCCAACGGTCCAACTGCCCAGGGCCTTGCAAGATGCGATCATTATACCCTTCCTCCCATAACAGTTCGTCTTCTACACCCAATTGTCTGACGGCATCGCGACACCCCTTTTTGAATCCTTGTATCAATCGTCACAAATGCTGTGGAAGCGGCTTCATAACATAGATGATGCCGTGCACATGGTCTGGCATGAGCTGGAAGCCAAGCAACTTGACTTGAGGGTGAAACTGAGGGAGCTCCCGCCATGCTCTTTTGACCGCAAGACCAAGTTGGGAGGGAGAAACCCATGGTAATCGATGGTTATCATCAGGACCACACAATGAGCCCAAGATGGGACGACGTCCCTCAACGCAAAGCGTCACCAAATAGATAGCAACACCACTATAGTCATGCCCAACCTTTCGTCGCTTCATCGACGGCTTGACGACGAGTTCGGGATGAGCTTTTATCCAGCGTTTCCTGCGTTCATTACTGTTATCCATATTGACAAAGATAATCTTAAAAAATCAATCTGGAAAAAATAGTATTCATCTTATTGATTTCTGATTCCTTTTCTTTACATTTGCAGGTGATTAATCAACTTTAGTTTTAACCATTAAAAATGATTCAAGTTATGAAGCGAACAATTACTCTTATTGCATTGATTGCGGCTCTGCTCATACCGAGCATGGCCACTGCCCAACGCATGCCTGCCAAGAGCGGCATGAGGTTGTCACAGTTCAAGGCTCCCGCCGCCGCTCCTGCACGGGCCGAGGAAGAGCCTATCATGGATGTGCCCGAGGGCACCTTGTATGACAACATGTACGCCTCCTCGTTTGCCTATGGCCTGGGCTGGGGCGACATCTACATCCAGAATGTAGATGGCGGCATCGGCAAGGTGGTAGAAGGCACCGATGGCAACTTGTACATCTACAATCCTATTTCACAGGGCTACATCTGGTTCGCCATCCTGCCCTGGATCAAGGCCGAGCCGGCAGGCGATGGCAAGTATGTCGTGAAATTGCCGCAACTTTACATCATTGACGTTGGCGATCCCTACTACGCCTACTGCATGCACTATGACGAGGATGAGGGCATGCCCGTCGTTGAGGAAGAGGGTGAAATCGAGTTCACTTGGGAAGACGGTGTTCTCACCCAGCTGGGCGACAAGTTCATCGGACTGTGTGACGCCACCGCCGACTGGTTCTACATGGCTGACCAGCACATCGTCTATGCACCCCAAACCGATGAAATCACCACCTTGCCTGAGGACTTGTATGTTCAGAGCTACACCATGACCTACCTGTCTGACCCCACCGACCTCACCAAGACCAAGGAAACCGTCGTGAGCGTCGCCATCGATGGCCAGGACATCTACATGGGCAATCTCAACAACAATAACCCTGACTCCTACATCAAGGGTACCCTCGTTGACGGCAAGGCCACCTTCCCCACCCGCCAATACCTGGGTGTTGATGCCTACTATAACGGTCACATCTACGTGCTCACTGGCGAGGCCTATGTTGACACCGAGACCTACGGCAGTCCCGTATTCAACTATAACCTGAACGATGAAATCGTCTTCAACGTTGATGAGGATGCACGCAACATTGTTGCCGAGTGGCCCGCATCGATGATTACTAACGTAGGTCCCTCTACACTCTCAATCCTCAACGACTATGTAGCTCCTGGCTTGGTAGCATTTGACGAAGTGCCTGCAGTACCCGCCAATCCTATCTTCACCGTCGAGGACATCACGGTCAACATCACAACAGGATTTACGGTGCTGCACTTCACCATTCCCACGGTTGACGTTGACGGCAACAAACTCAACGAGAACAAGTTGTACTACAACATCTACCTTGATGGCGAAGTATTTACCTTCGACCCCGAGGAGTACATCGGCCTGTCAAACCCCATGACCGATATCCCCTACAAGTTTGAGGACAACATCAACTTCGACATCTACATGAGCGGTAACGGCCGCCACACGGTCTATCTTTACACCACCGACTTTGGTCTGGCGGGCGTTCAGAGCATCTACACCGCTGGTGATGAGGTAAACCGCTCAGAGGTCGTTTATGTCAACAATCCCAAACCCTCAGGCATCAACGAACTCGCTACTGGTGCACAGGTTGTCAACACCCGCTACTATGATCTGACTGGTCGCGAGCTGACTAAGGCTCCCGCTACGGGCCTCTACCTGCAGCAAGCCACCTACAGTGACGGCACCACCACCGTCACCAAGGTTGTGAAGTAATTGCCCTTTAGCTATCAGCAATTAGATTATCGAAATATTAACAAAAAAGGATGTGCCAAAATCATGGCACACCTTTTTTTGTTTCACTTTACTTAGACTTTCTTATACCTCAGTCAGCAGGAATGTCATATACAACGGTAAAGTCAGCAGCGCTCCTTCCCTACCCACATTGTAGTTTCCTACCTTAAGAGCACAATCTACATGGTAATGTTCAGGATGCTTCAGGACGGTCTTCAACGACTTGGCATTACCATTGGTCGCTTTGCACTCCAGCGGGCAGCACTTACCTTTGTAGCGTATCAAAAAATCAAGTTCCAAACTCTCTCCTTTCTGGAAATAGTAAAGCGGGCGACCCATTTTACCAAGTATATCTGCAACCAAGTTTTCAAAGATGGCCCCTTTATAACCGAGCATATCTCCTTGCATGATACTCCATGCTGTGCCTTGCTCCAACATGGAAACGAGCAGACCGATGTCAGCCATATATACCTTGAAACAATCAGGAATAGCATTCCCAGCAAGAGGCAACTCAGTGATTCTGGTATTGTAGCAACGACGTATGATACCTGCATCTTCGACCCATTGCAGGCTACTCCTGTATTGGGACGAACGAGCACCTTTCTTTATGACAGAATATTGAAATTTTTTGTTATCCTTGGCCAATTGGGCAGGTATTGACTCAAAACATTCTCTGATACGTGATTTATCCTCAACTAGAGCATATTTCAACATATCAGCTTTATAATTCTCGATGATTCCATACTGAATAGCTAGGACATCATTCATGTTGTTCGTCTCAAAAAATGTGCTTACCGCTTCGGGCATTCCACCCACGACAACATAGCGTAATAACAATTCACGCATGCGATGGTGAATCGCCTCATTAACCGGTTCTTCACGTTCAAGACATCCTATTAAGTAGTCAATATGCTGCTGTTGCACACCATTGGCCCACAACCATTCCTCAAAATCCATTGGATACATATCTACAATATGTTCGTACCCCACAGGAATTGAAGCGCTAGTATCCTCATTTGTGTATCCATTAACACCCAGAAGAGAGCCTGTGCAGATGACATCAAAACGACCATCAATCCTGAAAAACTTAAGTGAAGCCCGTGCCCTAGGGCATTCTTGTATCTCATCAAGGATGATGCACGTTTTTCCTGGGACAAACTTGATGCCAGGAATACCAACACTCATATTCAATATGATAGTGTCAACATTAAGAGCTCCTGCAAAAAAAGCACTATATTCATTATGTTCATGGAAATCAAGATAGACTACATATTCATAGTGTTTGTTGGCGAAATCCACAACCGAACTGGTCTTGCCACACTGACGACATCCCTTGATAACCAACGGCTTTCGCTTTGGATTCTCTTTCCAACGTAAGAGAACGTACTCTATCTTTCTTTTATACATCATTGATTACTAGTGATTTAATTTAACAAATACACTTTTTACGGCGACTTTTCGCCACAAAGATACACTTTTTACGGCGACTTTTCGCCACAAAGATACACTTTTTACGGCGACTTTTCGCCACAAAGATACACTTTTTATGGCGACTTTTCACCACAAAGATACACTTTTTGCGGCGACTTTTATGAAAAGTATCGGAAATATCTTGGTTATATTTGTAAAAAATGTGTTGAGTTTTGGACCAAGTATTGTCATTCAGTCCAAAAACACTAACTTTGCAGGGCGGAGAGAAACTATATAAACGACGGAACGATGATCAGTTATTGGAAATGCAAGGATGGATTCAGTGAGATACATCAGTGGAAGTCGGGGTGCTGGGTTAAGGTGACCAAGCCGACTGCTGACGATTTGGCGCTCTTGAAGGAACGCTTTGCTGTGCCCGATTTCACCCACGATGCCAAGGATATCGAGGAGCGTCCACGTGTCGATCATGAGGACAACTGGTCGCTGGTGTTCGTACGCGTGCCGTGCAAAAGCACCGATGAGGACGGTGATTCCGTGTTCTCGACCGCGCCATTGGCAGTCCTGATACGCGACGACGTATTCATCACAGTCAACTACTACGATACTGAGGTGCTTGACGACTTCATTCGCTGGAGCAAGCAACGCCACATCAATAACTGCAAGGGCTATGACCTGCTGTTATCGCTGATGCTATCTACATCGGTGTGGTTTCTGAAGTACCTCAAACAGATGAATGCCATGATGAACGCGGCCGAGGATCGCCTGGAAAAGAAAATGGACAATGATGAGCTGATGCGCACCATGGGCATCGGGAAATTCCTGATTTATTTCATCACCTCACTCAACGGCAACATGACCGTGCTGACACGCCTCAAAAAGCGTCTGCGCAACACACCTCACGATGAGGACCTGCTCGAGGATGTCGAGATTGAGACCCAACAGGCACTCGACACCGCCAGCATCTATAACGACATCTTGGAGCGACAGCAAGAGACCTATTCATCGATCATCGGCAACAACCTGAACCGCATCATGAAGACGCTCACCGTGGTGACCATCCTGCTGATGATTCCAACGGTCGTGGCGGGCTACTACGGCATGAATGTGCCCAATCGCATGGAGAACTGGTGGCTAGGGTTCCCCTTTGCCGTCATTCTATCGATAGTGCTCATGGCAATCGGCTACATCTTTATCCGCCACAGCAAATTCTTTAAGTAAACGGGAAGAATGATTAGCCTTCGTGCTGATGGCTGAGTTTGAAGCGCTGCATGATGATGACAGCGACGAGGAAGGCAGCAAAGTCGCTGGCCGGAAGCGAAGCCCACACGCCATCAAGGCCCCAAATCGAAGAGAAGAGCAGCAGCATTGGCAACAGGAACAGCAACTGACGCGAGAGCGACATGAAGATGCTGATACGCACCTTGCCGATGGTCTGGAAGAAGTTGGTCACCACAGCCTGATAGCCGATAACAGGGAATACCAGCATATTGATGCGAATGCCACGGATAGAGATGGCGATGAGTCCTTCATCGTCGGTAAACAAGCGCGTACATGGTCCAGGCAACAATTCGCCAATCACCCAGCCCACGGTCATCGCGATGACCGATGCCGTGATGGTGAGCCGCAGAACACGCTTCACTCGCTCCATGTTACCAGCACCATAATTATAGCCCGCGATGGGCTGGAAACCCTGGCAGATGCCCATGATGACCATGAAGAATATGAATCCCAACCGGTTGGCGATGCTATAGGCACCTACAGCGAGGTCACCACCGTAGGTCATCAAAGCATTATTCATGAAGATGGCAATCACACAGCCCGTGAGCTGCATGGCAAAGGGCGAGATGCCGATGCTGACGATATCCTTGACAATCGCTTTTGCGGGTTTAAGGAAGCGCCATTCCAGATGTAGCAGTTCCTTCTGTCGTGAGAATTGCCACAGTTGCCAGCACAGCACAATGACTTGTGCCAGGATGGTCGCGATTGCAGCACCCTTGATGCCCATGTGCAGGGGCCAGATGAAGATCGGGTCGAGGATGGTGTTCAGCACCACGGTAACAATAGTCGCTACCATAGCGGCTCGAGGCTTGCTAGCTGAACGCAAGGCTGCATTCAAGCCAAGATAGAGGTGGGTGACAACATTGCCCAGCAACAAGATAAACATGTATTCACGGGCATGGGGCAATGTTTGTTCGCTGGCTCCGAAGAAGGTCAAAATAGGATCCAGGAAGATGATGGACACGATACCCACCAGCAGACCTGTGATGATGTTCAGGGCCACCATGTTGCCCAAGACATTGTTGGCCTTGTCATACTGGCGCTGTCCCAGACGCAAGGACATCAGCGTGGAGCCACCAATACCCACTGCCGCGCCAAATGCTGCTCCGATGTTCATCAACGGGAACGAAATGCCCAATGCGGCCAATGCCATCGCACCCACACCATGACCGATAAAGATGCTATCCACCATGTTGTAGAGCGAGGAAGCCGTCATCGCTATCACACCCGGCAGGGCATACTGCCACAGCAGTTTTCCCACCGGTTGCGTACCCAGTGCCAATGTTGCTTGTTTATTGTCTTGCATGAGTTCAGTTTTCAGTTGTAAAGGTCTTCAAGGACCTTAAGGGCTTTAAAGACATTCCTAATTCTCCTCGTTTTCCTCGAGGCCGAAGCATTGCTTGATGGCGTGACGGATGGCGTGGGCGTGCTCACTGTTGCCCTTGAGGATGTTCAGCACACCGCGGATGTAGTCATCCTTGCCCTTGTAACCGCACAGGGTGGATACATTGCTCTCTATGAGCATCAGCTTCTGGTTATAGACCTTGAGAATGCTGGCATAGTCATTGTTGTCCTCATAGACGTGGAACTCACGGCACAACTGGTCGTAGAGGCCACGCGGGTTGATTTCACTCACCAACTCAACCATGTGGTTCTCCAGGGCGTTAATGCTGGTAAACTTCATGTCGATGCGTTTTTCCACGTCGCGTTTCACGCGGTGCCGCACGTGCTGCAAAGCCTGCTGCTTGAGCTCCTTGGTAAACATGGCGATGACCCGCTTTTTCACCTTGGGGAAGACGATATCAGGGTTGCGACGCCTGTAGAGTGCAACCGCACGGATGACGCCCTCGAGCATGAGGATGTTCTCCACCTCGGCGACATTGGGCACGAGGATATTTTTCCTGCGCAGGTAATCCACCTCCTCATCGCTGCGACGGTCGCGGTCCACGATGCCGCGGCTCTCCAACTGATGGAAATTCTGCAGATCACCGAACGAGCGTACTGTCTCAATGACCTTGTTGCAGCTACCCAGCGGCTTGACGGTATATTCGGGGAAAATGAGAGGATACAGCCTGGAGTCGATGCTGTGCTTGTCATCACCCTCGATAAACAAGACGGGCTTGCGGCTACCCAGCAGGTCAAGTAGAGCGGTATCCAGATTGCGGCTGGATGGCATCACTTCATAGTCCCATGCCATCGCCTCAGGGTCAAATTCCTTGACCCACACGCACTGGTTGTCGATACGCGAGCTGGCAAACTCGACATCGTGGGTATTATAGATGAAAGTGCAGTCGGGGCGCATCTGTTCCAGCACGTTCCACAACGTGCGCATGATGCTGCTGTGGATAAACGTCTCGGGGTCATCGACCAGGATGGCTGCATCGGGCATAGCATACTGTACCGCACCGATATAATAAAGCACGGATTTTTCACCGTCACTCAGTCGAAGCAACGGATACTTGTCCTCATAGCCCTCGCTGGTGAACATCAGCTTGCCGTTTTCGCGCAGCACTTTGTTCTTGGGAAACACCTCCTGCCATTTCTTGACGGTGATGTCGAGTTTGGTCTTGGGGAACTCCATCTGCTCATCCATAAGTTTGTGAGCCTTAAAGTTCATCAGCTCACGGAACTCATCACTCAACATCACATAGAAAAGTTTATCAAACTCCGTCTCGGCAGTGTTCTTGACCTGAGGATTGGCAGCATTCATGCGGTTGAACAGGTCATCGATAGAACCAGGCAACGGCGTCGCACTCGATGGAGACGGGAACAACGCCTTCAATGCCGAAATGCGGTAGGCCTTGTCGCCCAATTCATCAACCAGGGCCGAACAGAAACGGCTCTTGCCAGCTCCGTTGGTTCCAATGATGGTAATCTGCTTGGACTCAATCAGCACGTCAGGCTGATGGCCGTCCATCCTTTTAGGTAGTCTGATGTCCATAATGGTGGTGTTTTTTTGTTCTAATGGTGTAAAATTAGACATAATTTTCCACTGCACCAACGTTTTTATACCCAAAGTGCCAAAATAGACATTTTTTTCACAGGATTGACCTCTTGAATAATGCTTTTATTCGTAATTTTGTCGCTTGTTATGATGGAGTATTTAAATGCGTTTGGGGCGATGCTGAATGGGATGTCGCCGTATCTGCTGCTGGGTTTTTTTATCGCGGGGGTGCTGCATGCGTTTGTGCCATCGGCGATTTATAGCCGCTATCTGGCGGGGACTGGATTGCGGTCGGTAGCGACGGCTGCCGCCTTTGGCATTCCGTTGCCGTTGTGCTCGTGCGGCGTGCTACCCACGGCGGTGGCCCTACGGCGCAGTGGAGCTTCATGCGCTGCCTCCACATCGTTCCTCATCGCTACGCCTCAGACGGGTGTGGATAGCATCATGGCGACCTATTCGATGATGGGGCTGCCATTTGCCATCCTGCGGCCTGTGGCTGCATTGGTGACGTCCCTGATTGGCGGTCTGGCAGTCGGTCATTGGGAGCGAAAGGGTGCTCTTGACGATGTAACCAAGGATGCCAATTACGAGTTCAGTGAACTACCCAAAGGCTTCTGGAACAAGGTGTTGGAGACCTTCAAATATGGCTTCTTCGACATGATGCAGAGTATCGGCCGATGGCTGATTTTAGGCTTAGTGGTGGCGACTCTGATTACCGTTCTGCTGCCCGATGATTTCTTCTCAACCTATGCCCGCTGGCCGCTGCTGAATATGTTCATCATCGTGCTGGTAGCAGTGCCGATGTATGTCTGCGCCACGGGATCCATCCCTATCGCCGCAGCCCTCATGCTCAAGGGCATGTCACCCGGTTGCGCCTTAGTGCTATTGATGGCTGGTCCCGCCGCTAACGTGGCATCGATGTTTGTCGTGAACAACGCCTTCGGGCGCAAAGCCACTGTTGTCTATCTGTTGTCCATTATCGGCGGAGCTATCGGCTTCGGCGTGCTGGTGGACTACTGGCCAGGGCTACGCGAGACGTTTATCAATGCCCAACCCTGCCACATCATGCACCATGGCATGCATGGCGCTTCATGGCTCAACACACTGTGCAGCGTGGCCCTGCTTGGCATGATTGTTGTTGCCATGTTCTCGAAATACTGGAAATCCTACCAAATCAAGCACAATAAAACTACCACAATGAAAGAGTACAAAGTAAAAGGCATGATGTGTGTACACTGCCAAGCTAACGTGGAAAAAGGACTCGCGTCCCTCCCTGGTGTAGAAAAAGTAACCGTTGACCTCGCCAAGGGCACCGCCCTGGTCGAAGGCAACGTCGATGACCAGGCCGTTATCGACAAAATCAACGAACTGGGATACCAGTACGTTAGTTAGGAGTTAGAAGTTAGAGGTGATGCCAAACCTTATTTGACGGCGGTGTAGATGGTGCACACGCCTAAGGTGAGGCGGCGAAAAGTGGCCTCTTTCAGGCTGGCGTTGCGCATCAGCTGTAGCATGTCGTCGCCCTGGGGGACGGCAGCAATGCTTTGTGGCAGGTAGCGATAAGCACTCTTGTCACCACTTTTCATGGAGCCGATGGCGGGGATAATGTGCAGGGTGTACAGGTCATAGAACCAACGGATCAAGGGAAAGGTGGGCGTGGACAGTTCCAGCACACACAGCATACCACCAGGGCGCAATACACGCGCCATTTCCTGATACCCTTGCTGGAGGTGTTCAAAATTGCGGACTCCGAAGGCTACCGTCACGGCGTCGAACGTATTGTCCTGCATCGGCAAGGCCATGCAATCTCCTTGCTCAAAAGAAATTGTGCTTTCTAAACCTTTTCCCTTGACTTTACGCCGAGCTTCATCAAGCATCCCCTGCGAGAGGTCTATACCCGTAATGTGCTGCGGCTGTAGAGAATCGTTCAACTGGATAGCAAAGTCGCCCGTACCGGTTGCCACGTCCAGGATGTGGGCAGGGGCGATGCGTTTCAAGCGCTTGACAGCAAGGCGTCGCCACCAAATGTCAATTCCGAGGGTCATCGCGCGGTTCATGAAATCGTAGGCGGGCGCAATGGCGTCAAACATCTGACGGACTTGCTCAGTCTTGGCCGTCACCTGGTCGCCATAGGGCGTCACCTGCTCGACCCTGTTGCCATTGTCGCCGTGCTCAGTGTTCATGCCTACTGGTTTTGCTCATCAAGTCGCCTGTAGTCATCACGCCCCTCGCGACGATCGGGATTAAAGAGCTTGTTTTCCTCCTGGAAGCGCTCGTAGGCCTCGACGATGCGCTGCACCAAATGATGACGCACGATATCTTTTTTCTCAAACTCCACCTTACCGATGCCCTTCACGCCGTCAAGCACCCGCAGGGCGTGAATCAGTCCCGAAGTGGTGCTGCGTGGCAAGTCGATCTGGGTCGTATCACCCGTGACAATCATCTTAGAGCCCATACCCAGTCGGGTAAGGAACATCTTGATCTGGTGGGTCGTGGTATTCTGGGCCTCATCGAGCACGATGATGGCGTCGTTCAGTGTGCGGCCACGCATAAAGGCGAGCGGCGCGATCTGAATGATGTTGTTCTCCATGTATTCCTTGAGCTTGGCTATAGGAATCATGTCCTCGAGGGCATCATAGAGCGGCTGCAGATAGGGGTCAATCTTATCCTTCATGTCACCAGGCAGGAAGCCCAGTTTCTCGCCAGCCTCGACAGCGGGACGCGAAAGAATGATTTTCCGAGCCTCGCGGTTCTTCAACGCGCGCACGGCGAGAGCCACCGCCAAATAGGTTTTACCTGTTCCAGCGGGTCCCAAAGCAAAGGTCAAATCGTTCTGCATGAAGGTATTGACAAGCAGTTGCTGGTTGGGTGTGCGGCCACTGATGGGTTTGCCGTTCACGCCATAGACGATGACGCCATCCATCTTCAATTGTTTGGGTGGCGCCCCCTTAATGGTGTCGATGATGACATCCTCGGGCAGCGTGTTATAGGTCGCACAATAGTCAGCCAAAGCATGGACCTTCTCTTCAAAGTTGGCGGTCTCGCTGTCATCGCCGATGACCGTGATGACACTGCCACGCGCTGCCATGCGCAGTTTAGGAAACAGGTTGCGGATAAGTTGTATGTTGCTGTTATTCACCCCGTAGAAAGTCACAGGGTCCACGTTGTCGATAATAATGTGTCGTTCAATCATTCAATCGCATTCTAATTCTAACCACAAAAGTACACAATAAAATCATATCTGCAAAAATTAACAGGAAAACAATAAACCAATGAAAACAACTTGGACAGCTTGAAACAACTTGACAAACATGAATGGCCACGAATAATCATTAAATCTTTTATTATTGATGACCATTCAAGTGGATTCATGGACATTCGTGTTAAAAAGGGGCGGAATGCTTGGTGTGTTGGGGAAAAATTAGTAATTTCGCAAGTTAAAGTAGAACGAACATTAAATAGAATCAGATATTATGAAAGGAATCGTACTGGCAGGAGGCTCCGGGACAAGGCTTTATCCGGTGACTAAGGCTATCTCTAAACAGCTGATACCCATCTATGACAAGCCGATGGTGTATTATCCCATCTCGGTGCTGATGCTTGCCGGCATCCGCGAGATCCTGATTATCTCGACACCTCAGGACCTACCTCTTTTCCGCCGTCTATTAGGCAGCGGCGAGGACATCGGTGTGCGCTTTGAATATGCCGAGCAACCTCGTCCCGAAGGTCTCGCACAGGCTTTTATCATCGGTGAGGAGTTTGTCGGCAACGACAGCGTGTGCCTCGTGCTGGGCGACAACATCTTCTATGGCCAAAGTTTCACCCGCATGCTGCTGGATGCCGTGGAACGCACCGAGCGAGAGAAGGTGGCTACATTGTGGGCCTATGCCGTGAGGGATCCGCAACGCTTCGGCGTGGTGGCCTTTGACGAGCAAGGCAAGGCAACGAGCCTAGAAGAGAAGCCCGAGAAGCCCAAGAGCAACTATGCCGTAACGGGACTCTATTTTTACCCTAACGACGTAGTAGAAATTGCCAAGCACATCAAACCCAGCGCCCGTGGTGAACTGGAAATCACGACCGTCAACCAGGAGTTTCTGGCGATGGACCGCGTCTACGTGCAAACTTTAGGCCGTGGTTTCGCCTGGCTTGACACCGGCACAAGCGAGTCGATGGCCGATGCCTCCAACTTCATCGGCACCATCGTCAACATGCAGGGTGTGCAAGTGGCAGCGCTGGAGGAGATTGCCTTCCGCAAGGGATGGATTTCGGCCGAGCAGTTGCTGGTGCTTGCCGAACCCATGAAGAAAAACAACTACGGACAATATCTGATTAAACTGGCCCAAAATGGCATCTGACAACCGACCCGAAGTACATCTCATAGAACTGGCCAAGAACAAGGACCCGCGCGGCAACCTCTCCGTCATTGAGAGTGGTATCGATTTGCCTTTCAAGGTCATGCGTGACTACTGGATCTATGATGTTCCCAGCGGAATGTGGCGCGACGGTCATGCCTTCAAGGAACAACACGAGTTCATCGTGGCCTTGAGCGGCAGTTTTGACGTCGTTGTCAATGACGGCGAGCGGGAACAGACGTTCCATCTCTCCCGTCCCCAAATTGGACTATATGTTCCCAACATGATCTGGCGTCACATCAACAATTTCTCCACCAACTCTGTTGCACTGGTATTATCCAGCACCCTATATGATCCAACTGACTATATTGAACATTTCGAAGAGTTTAAAAGCCTAAAAAATGGAAACGTTGAATAGTATCGAAAAACTCAAAATCCACAACCAGTCGCACATCAGCGACTGCCGGATTATCAGCCTCACCAAGCACCACCACGCCAACGGCAACCTCACAGCGGTAAACAACGGCGTGGAGCTTCCCTTTGACATCCAGCGTACATTCTACATCTATGACGTGCCTGGAGGAGCCGAACGTGGCGGCCACAGCCATTACACCTGTCATGAGTTCATCATTGCCATCAGCGGCAGTTTTGACGTGATTGTTGATGATGGCACCGACCAGTTCACTTACACCCTCAACCGTCCCTATCAGGGACTGCTAGTTGTTCCTGGCATCTGGCGTACGTTGAAGAATTTTTCGTCAGGCTCGGTGTGCTTAGCCATTGCCTCTCACCACTTTGATGAGAATGACTATATCAGGGATTATGACACATTCCTGCAATACAAGCACAGCGTGAAAAAATAAGTATAACCTTTTCACCAAGACAGATAATGAAGCAATACCCATTCCTGGATTTAGCACTCACCAATGCACCCTACATGGCAGAACTCAAAGCAGCCGCGTGTGAGGTGATTGAACGCGGCCGTTACCTGCACAGCCAGCAGACAGAGCTGTTGGAGCAGGAGATTGCCGCCCTTTGCCAAGTGCGCCACTGCATCACCGTGAGCAATGGCCTGGATGCGCTGCGGCTCATCCTTCGGGCTTACAAGGAATTGGGACTGCTTCATGACGGTGATGAGGTCATCGTGCCCGCTAACACCTACGTGGCGAGTGTGCTTGCCGTGAGCGACAACAGCCTCACTCCTGTGCTGTGCGACATCAGGGAGGACACTATGAATCTGGACTCCAGCCTGCTTGAAGGGCTCATCACCGAACGCACCCGCGCGGTGATGCCTGTCCACCTCTATGGTACACCATGCTGTGACCCGACCCTGCTGCAGACCGCCCGTGATCACAATCTGCTCATCATCGAGGATAATGCCCAAGCCATCGGTGCCGTCAGTGACACGACAGGCCTGCATGGCACAAACGTCACAGGCGGACTTGGACATGCCGCTGGCATGAGCTTCTATCCCACCAAGAACCTGGGTGCACTGGGCGACGGCGGAACAGTCCTTACCAACGACGACACGCTTGCCGCAACAGTGCGCGCCCTGGCCAATTATGGTTCTGACCGACGCTACCACAACATCTATCAAGGTTACAACTGCCGCCTTGACGAGATCCAGGCTGCGATGTTGCGCGTCAAGTTGCGCTTCCTGGGTGAGGACAACGTCATCCGTAATACCGTAGCTTGCACTTACAACGAATGCATTGCCAATCCCCGTGTCAAAACGCCTGTCATCTTTGAGGGAATGCAGCAGACGTGGCACCAGTATGTGGTGCGTGTCGAGCAACGTGACGCCTTCCGCACTTTCCTTGCCGACAACGGTGTGGGGACAGACATCCACTATGCCATCCCACCCCACAAGCAACCCTGTTACAGCGACCTGCGCCACGCCCCTCTGCCCTTGACTGAGCGTCTTGCCGATGAAGTGGTATCGCTGCCCATCGCGCATCCCATCACGCCCGATGACGCCCGCGCCATTGCCAATATCATCAATCGATTCTAAACTATCAAGCAACCGATATGCTCAATCATGGAATGAAACGGTTTGTACTGCTCACCCTGGTGGCCCTGCTGCCCGTGATGGCCGTTGTCGCCCTGTATCTGGTACGTGACCCATTTCATGTCGTGAAGCCCTATCGGGGCAAAATCTACAACCCCGGTGATACCATCTCATTGACGATCAACTGGGGACACGTCACTGTCGAGTCATTCAAGTATTTCAATCCCAAGGAGCATTTTGACTCCTTCATCTTCGGCTCATCTTTGTCAGGCTACTACCGCATCAAGGACTGGAAGACCCATCTACCCGCCGATGCCCGCCCATTCCATTTCAATGCCTCCCGCGAGACGCTTTACGGCATCCTGAACACACTCAAG
>JAEEGF010339442.1_pt1 | contig 15605 bp, 15 predicted proteins | sample 9134171 | NCBI WGS metagenome assembly JAEEGF01 (sample SAMN16246542, study PRJNA631951) | gut metagenome | biome: gut microbiome; feature: rumen; material: AP-attached | host: Bos | place: Iran: Karaj | collected 2018-10 | reverse complement strand
AATCTGTGGGCATCCTTAAACTTTAAACCTTAAACTAGCAACTCCGTTGCCTTTCACCCGCAGCTTGCTGCGTCTTGAACCTTGAACTAGCAGTTCCACTGCGCTTTGAACTTTGAACCAGCAGCTCTGCTGCATTCTGTGGGCAACTTTAAACTTTACACTTTTCACAGCAGCAACTGCATTTATCTGCGAAATCAGCCAAATCTGCTGGAGTAAAATTTGTGGGAAATTCGTGGTAATTCGTGTTATTTATATATAAAAATCCGTGTGAATCCGTGCAAATCTGTGGGCAACTACTCTCCCCCGACGGGGGAGTCGGAGGGAGCTTCCTGCGACCTTAAACCTTAAACCAGCAGTTGTGCTGCATTCTGTGGGCAACTAATCCAGCAGCTCTGCTGCCTTTTTTGTTCTTTCCTTACAAAATCTTTGACGGAAATAGCTGATTTTCTAACAAAAATGTGTATCTTTGCACCGTTAAAAAGCCCATTGGTTCTTTATCTGCGGGTCATCAAAAGCCCTAAAGCGGTGCAAATCAGACGGGTACGACATTTTCCCTGCCTTTTTCACATAGTGAAACGGACAGAGAGAAAACGTGTACCTATCCCATCATGCGCCACCAAAACCATTCCATTAAGGAAATCATCCAGAACGGTTATCACTTTCCTCCCGCAGTTGCTGCGCATTAAACTTTATACTTTTTACACACAATTCCGCAGCTAATCTAGATTAAAAAAATCTTTGAAATCTGTGCAAATCTGTGGGCAACTTTCACTTTAAACTGTATTTGTGTGCTGGTCTAGTTTTATAGACTCTATGCGAGGACCACTTTGTGTGTTAGTGGTTTTGTTCCATTCAGGTATGACTCTTCCAGACGATATCATTCAGGTAAGTTTCTCACGGGTGTTGTTTGAGGTAGTCGTTCCTTACTTCTTTTTCTTTTCTGGCTTTTTGTTCTTCATTCATTGTAAAGGTCAATTCGGCGTCACAGAATATATTGGGAAGTTAAAAAAACGGTTTCATTCTTTGCTGATTCCGTATGTATTATGGATATCCATCTATTTGTTACTGAGGTCATTAGTACTCTTTCGGAGTCATGAGTCATTTGTCGATTATTGGAATCTTGGAGGAGTAGGTGATTTCTTTAAGTTTTATTGGAACTATAAATCGTTGATATTACCATATGATGATTGGTCAGGCTGTTCTGGATATTCCACAGTACCGTTATTAGTACCCTTATGGTTTTTGAGAGATTTATTCGTCGTGTCATTGTTGGCACCAATCATTTTCTTTTTGATTAAGAGGTTCAATACGATTCTGGTTTGGTTGTTAGGAATAGCCTATTTGGCACAAGTATGGCCGATACATACAGGCGCGACGATATCCGCATTGTTCTGGTTTGTTTTTGGCGCATATTTCTCAATCAAAGGTAAGGATTTTATAGACGTGCTGAGCAGATATAGAGTGCCATCCTATTTTACGAGTTGTGCACTTTTTATTGCCGAAGTTTATTACCACGGAGTACTTACCCCGGTAGGGTATTATCTTCATACATTCTTTGCCTTGTCAATGTTTGTTAGTATCATTGGGCTATATTCAAGGTTTCCTGCCGCTTTTGTTAAGAATGAGATGCTTGTAAAAGCCTCTTTCTTTATATATGTTTTTCATGGATTCTTGGTTCCATATGTTCAAAACTTGATGGTGAGAATATTCCCATCTTTCCCATCTCAAAGCTATGTGGTAGCACAGATACAATATGTGATGGTACCGTTGCTGGTGATAATGATTTGCATCCTTACCTATCTTTTCATGGCGAAATATACCAACCAATTACTATTGGTTTTAACCGGTAACAGGTAAGCGGAAAGTAAACGTTCAGCATAGACGATTAAACTTTTCACCCGCAGCTCTGCAGCTAATTCATTACATAAAAAATCTGTGATAATCTGTGCAAATCTGTGGGCAACCTTTCACTTTAAGCCGTAATTCTTTGGAAAAGTATGGTTATGCAAGAAAAAGATATAAAATCACATTTGATAGGAAGACTCAAACAAGAACATTGTTTGTGGTCTTACAATCAGCGTAGCATCAAGGACATGCCTAATGATGTTCTTGTTGAGATGGTGATGTTATATCTTGACATCGACGATATAAATCTTCTGTTTTGTATGTTGCCTTATGCTGAAGTGAAACGTGCATGGCTTGAGAATGTTGTAGCGCAAGGAGAGCGCTATTACCAGATGAACATTTTCTTTGCCTGGTATTATTTCCATGCAAAGCGTCCACAGAGCTATGTGAAGGCAATGTCCACAAAGATGTTGAACCGCAGACTCTTAGCATGAGCAATATGGCACTTGCACCCCATACCGGGGCCATCATCGAGAAGATTTCCCGTTTGGACTGCATCAAGCCCTTTGTCCTTGTAGGTGGAACGGCATTGTCCATCCAACTGCAGACGCGTCAGAGTGAAGATCTTGATTTTCAGCGTTGGAAACTAGGGAAGGATGACACTCTCGACATTGGCTGGCCAAACATCGAGAAGCAATTGGCTACAGTAGGAGAAATACAATCTGTCGATTTGGCAGGTTTCGATCAGGTAACCTTTTTTGTCAATGGTGTGAAGATATCCTTCTATGCTGCTCCACGCAAACGTATACCGACCATGCAGGAGATTCCTTATCTCAATAATATCCGGCTAGCCGATGTGGCATCCATAGGTGTTATGAAGATGGAAGCAATGATGCGCCGCAATAAGTTTCGTGACTATTATGACATCTACTCTATTTTAAAGAGTGGAGTAGACATTAACCAACTGATTCCTGCGGCTTTAGAGCATTCTGGACATAAGTTGAAGACCAAGGGCCTGATGATGATGCTCACTAATGGCCAGTTGTTCCGCAAAGACGAAACATTTGAGTCCCTTCAGCCTGTCTATGATGTTAGTTCCACCGATATACAAGAGTACATCAAAACTCTTTTGTTACAAAGCCAACAAATCCTTTAATATTGCCCACTTTTCCCCTGCAGTTCCGCTGCCCATTAAACTTTAAACCATGAACGCGCTACAGCGCTTTGAACTTTGAACTTTTCACCAGCAGCTTCGCTGCCTTCTGTGGGCAAACCAACTTCATGAAAATTACGGTACTTAAGCCATCGAAAGGCAAGGTGACCACCACATGGCTCACGCCAGCGGAAGTGGTGGACCTCCTGCGGAGCGACCGATACAGCAAGGAGATCGGCGAATACCGTGAGGTATATCCCATGATGAAAGAGGAAAAGATGGAACTGCCCCGCGTGAACAGCCAGCTGCCGGCACTCTGCTTCGGTGCCGAACTCGAGCGGACCGGCGGCAACGACTATACAGGCCCTAACACCTTCCATCCCGTCATTGCCCAAGAGAACCAGCTGCTGCTGATAGAGGTGAGCAACATGAAAGACTACCGCGAGGCCACACGCCTCAGGAACATAGCCGCTGAGCTGCCCCTCACCTACATGGCCTTTATCGGATATGACGACCGCTCATTGAAAGTCATCGTCAGGTTCGAAGCCTCCGGCTACGACCATACCGCCGACGCCACGCGCGATGCGTTCCGCAATGTCAGACAGTTCTACTCCGCCCAGTTGGGCGTCACCCCCGACATCACCGACCCGTCGCCCCTGCAACTGTGCACGCTGAGCTTCGATCCAGAGGCCTACTACAACGAGAACGCCACACCCTTCTACCTGACCTCCCGGAACCCCTATTCGCCGAAGACACGGACCCTTGGCGACAACCACCAGGAGACAGACCCGCAACCCACTCACAACAGCCAGTTGCTCCCCGGCCGCAACCAGGAACAGACCGAACGAATGGTCTTCCAGTTCTGCCTGGAAAAAGCACTCGACAAGCATTTCTTTGCCGAAGACGGAGAGGACGCCGAGCGCATACTCAGCTCTTTGGCCGTCTATTGCCGCGAGAGTGACATCCCACTGGCCAATGCCATCCGCAAGACCAGCTATCGCCCCGACCTGTGCACCGATATGGACCTCGTGAAACGAATCTTCACCAGCACCTATAAACGGTTGGCGAAACGTAAGGGCGACCCCATGCGACATGTCAACCAGAACAGTCTGCTGATGTGGCAGACCTGTTACTTCATGGACACCTACTACGACCTGCGCATGAACGTGCTCACCCGTCGGCCCGAGTTCCGCAGGAAAGACGTGCCCGGCGCCCCATTCCGCACGTTGGAGAAGGAAGACCAGAACTCGATGACCATTCATGCGCTCACGGCAGGCCTGAAATCATGGGACCGCGACCTGGCACGTTATATCAACTCACGCGAGATAGCCCAGTACAACCCCATTGAAGACTATCTGCTGAATCTGCCGAAGTGGGACGGCACCGACCGCGTAGCCCCGCTAGCCGGGCGAGTTCCCACCGACACGCCCAACTGGGCACCGTTCTTCCACACCTGGCTGCTGGGCATGGTAGCCTGCTGGATGGGCCGCGACCGCGACCACGGCAACGCCCTGGTGCCCCTTCTGACAGGCCGGCAAGGCACCGGCAAGACCAGTTTCTGCCGCATCCTGCTGCCCAGGGAGCTGCGCCCCTTCTATGCCGAGAACCTCAACCTGAAGAGCGACACCACCATCGCCCTGGCCATGTCGGGCCGCGCCCTCATCAATATCGACGAGTTCGACAAGTTCACGCGCTCACAGCATCCCCTGCTGAAGTTCCTCATCTCGCAGAACGATATCGACATGCGCCTTCCCTTTGCCGCCCATCTGGAGATGCGCCGCCGCTTCGCCTCCTTCGTAGCCACCACCAACAGCGACCGGCCGCTGGTCGATGCCACCGGCTCCCGCCGCTATCTCTGTGTCAACGTCACCGACACCATCGACTTCTCCACGCCCATCGATTATCCCCAGCTCTACGTCCAGCTGCTGGCAGAGCTCCAGGACGGCCATCCCTTCTGGCTCAACGACGAGCAGACGGCACAGCTGATGGAGCAGAACGAGCGCTTCCGCCAGATCAGCGGCATACAGCAGATACTCTCCGCCCTCATCGATCCCACCCCTGGCGAGGGCCAGTGGATGACGCTCACCGAAATGCTCAGTCACCTACAGCAACGCTTCCCGAAATACAAGCCCACGGGCAATGTCTTCCGTGAGATGGGCCGCAGCCTGAAGGCGATGCACATCGAAACCAAACATACCAATTCCGGCAACTTATATAAGGTGAAGTTCACCGAAATGGATGCCCAATAAGGAGATCAAAACCACTTTCACACCTTCACTTTGGTGCAAGACACTCACCACCAACAGATTGCAAGTGAAACTGCACTTTCACTCCAGTTTCACACCCATTCATCACGTTAAGAGTTGCATCCAGCCATCTATAAAGTTCCAACCGATGCCTTATTATGGTGTAATCAGGCATTAATTAGAGTGTAATTAGGCATCAGTTAGAGTGTAATCAGTCATTAATTACGGTGTAAGTAGGCATCAATGAAGGTGTTAGAAATCATCAATTGATCAGGCAACAATCATCCTAAAGCCCTCACCCATCATCTATCCCTCTGCCAAAAAGTGAAAGAGAAGTGAAACAGCACTTTCACTTTCAATCGTCAGCCCTCCAACGACTTACGAGCAGTGATACTGGTGAAACTGAAAATATAACTTAACGAGGTAACCTTTTTGCTTAGATAAATCTTTGAAATCTGTGAAAATCTGTGGGCAACTAGAACCGGCGTCAGCCTTGCCTTCTGTGGGCATCAGACAACCGAAAACTGAGAGTTGATAACTGAGAGGTATGACTTGCCCTCTGTTAACTATAATCACTACATATCACATTCATCAAACTTACATATTGAACTCCATGACAGAAAAGAAAAGAATACAGAAAGGACTGGCTTCTCATGGCAGAAATGCCTATCAAGCAGCCAAAAACAACAGTTATGCCTTCATAGCCATTGGCAACAGTATTTACCAAGTTTCTGCAGATGGAAGTAGGCAGAAAGTTGATACTCTTGCAGGAAAATCTAGAGTAAAAGTTTCCAAGAAGAAGTTTTCCATTTAGCACCTACAAATGCGCAAAAAACGATTGAGAATATTTGCCGGACCTAATGGTTCTGGAAAGTCCACCATCAAAAATATCGTCAGTAGTTATGTAAAACTTGGAACATATGTCAATGCAGACGAGATTAAGGTGGAATTGACGAATAAGCACTGTCTTGATTTCTCTGATTATGAGGTGGACATAAACAAAAAAGAATTTATAGAATCTTTACAATCCTCCTCTTACTCTACAATAATAAAAGATGTCGATACAACATTATCGCATGTTTCTTTTCAGCACTCAACGATTATTATTGATAAAAATTATGAGGTTGAAGATTATTTCGTTTCTTTCATAGCGGCCTATATAAGAGAAAAATTATTAGAGGATTCTTATAGATTTACTTTCGAAACAGTAATGTCCCATCCTTCTAAATTAGAATTTATGAAGAGGGCCAAAGAAAAAGGATTCAAGGTATATTTGTACTTTGTATCATTAAGAGATCCACAACTGAATAAACTTCGAGTTCGAACACGTGTCAGCCAAGGAGGGCATGCTGTTGATGAGCAAAAGATAGAAGAGAGATATAAACGCACGATGGGGCTTTTGTTTGATGCTTTGAAGATAGCAGATAATGCATATTTGTTTGACAATAGCGCTGGAGAACCCAATATGTTCGCAATAAAGGAAGATGGTGTTATTACCATTCAGGGAAAATACGTGCCTGCATGGTTTATAACCTATGTTACCAATAAGGTTAAAAAATAATAGGAAACGAAGTGTCAGATCATTAACTGTTGCGCCGAGAATTAATACAACGTCTGAACATGTGACAGAAACCTGTCTCTTGTCACCAAAGAAATCCTCAACACCTAATTAAATAGGTTCTTATAATTTGCCGAATCCACTCGAAACTAGAAACATGAAACTATTATCTGAGTAAATCTGTGAGAATCTGTGGGCAGTTTTAAATCTTGAACGTGCGTCAGCACATTTGAACCAGCAGCTCTGCTGCGCTTTGAACTTTTAACTAGCAACTCCGTTGCCTTCTGTGGGCAACCTTGAACGCGCGGTAGCGCATTTGAACCTTGAACCCGCAGCTCCGCTGCGTTTGAACCTTGAACTTGCAGCTCCGCTGCCTTCTGTGGGCAACTTACTCGTAACGACGATTTGTCTTTAATTATTTGATGAAAAAACGAAAAGCCTTAACACAGCATATGATGAACGTACAATTCGACAAGACAAAGGCATTGAATGCACTACTGTATGTAGCCAATCGCATTCAGCGGAAAGATTTTCATAAAATCTTCAAGATTATTTATTTTGCCGAACGTCAGCATTTGGCAGACTGGGGCCGTCCCATCACAGGCGATACATATATTGCCATGGAAGCCGGTCCGGTTCCCTCGCGTATATACGATATGTTGAAGATGGTACGTGGTGATTCTTATCTACCTGACACAGAAGGCCTTGGCCAATACTTCCAGATTGAGAACTGGATGTATGTCCGCCCACTTCAAGATGCCGACCTCAATAAATTATCCCCCAACGAACAGAAGGCACTTTCCGATTCCATCGAGAAATATGCTTCACTCTCGTATGATGAGATAAAAGAAAAGTCCCACGATGTAGCATGGCGCTCCACCGCCCGCGATTTTTCCATCAGTTGGGACAATATTGCCCGTGAGGCAGGATTAGACAGTGAAGATTTGGAGTGCATCAACGTGTATGCAAACTTAGAAGCCGTTCTTCGTTAAGCAACAATGGTTAAGAAGAACACCTTTTCTAATATTGTAGGTCTGCGCGACATATCGATAGCACCTGGAGCCGTTTTTCTTGGGCCATGGGCAGACATCGATCACGAAAAGTTTCTTATCGTAGCAGGTGTATCAGAAGACCGCATACTAATTTGTGCAGTGATGATCAACTCCGAGATTAACCCATATATCCAGAAGCGTCCAAGGATGCTTTCCTGCCAGGTACTTTTGAAGAGTGCTGACTACGATTTCCTAAGTCATGACTCCTATGCGAACTGTGCCCAACCTATACGTGCCAAATTTGAAGTATTCACAAAGGACGACCGCAAATATTGCGGCATCCTGAACGGAACAGACCTCAAAATTGTACAGCAGCGCATCATTGCCAGTGGCAACTTGACAGTTGACGAGATAAATACCTTCTTCAAAGAGTAAACCTCTCCCTTGTCACCCGCTGATAGAGTTGTTAATATTCTGAGTAATGTTAGAAATAAATAAAAAAACGGTCGGATAAACCGACCGTTGAAAACAAACCTTCTTTAATCACCTTTTTTATGACGATGTGGTTTTAATAAAGGATTGTTGCCGGGAGTGTTCTTGTTATCCCTTTGCCTTCTGTCAGGCAGACCTGTTGATTTGGCAATTCGTTTAGGTCCTGGTTTAATTCCCATAAGCATAACCTTACCCGTCCTTTAGCGGGGTTCCTAATTAGTTGCATGTTTCAGGCAACTGTTATATAAAAGCATTTGCAAATAATATGCCAAAAATGAATCTATTGAAGCCCTTAATTCTAATTGGTAGCGTGACTGGAACCTCTAGCAGTTTCCCATTTAAAGCGTTAGAAAGAAATATATGAGCAAAGAGAATCAAATAGAGGATCTGACAACAAGTGTTGTGTCTTCTTTTAACGAGACGCTTGAGAAGGGTAATATTGTCGACACATTCTCACAGGTTGGAGAGTTTGCTATTGACCAAGCTATACAGAATGATTTGCTGAAAGATATTCCAGTGTTTGGGCTGTTGGTAAGTGGCTACAAGACGGTAGTCAATATCAAGGACTTTTGCTTGACAAAGAAGGTGTTTCGTTTCCTATATCACATGCAGGACACAACACCGGAACAGCGGCAGAAGTTTATTCAGAAATATGTTGAGGTTAATCAGGAGAATACTGCTGCCTCCTTGTTAGACATTTTAGAGAAACTGAATAATGGCAATAGTGTTCCTTTAGTGTGCAGTCTGATGAAGGCTGTTATCAATGAGCAGATAAGTATAGCTCAGTTCAACCGGCTTATCATTGCGATTCAAAGAACAGCATTTACCGATTTGATACAACTAGGCAAGTACGTCAACGAGTACGATGAGGATGGCCTGTCAGATGCCTTGCAAGCAGCAGGTCTTATTTACCAAAGTAGGTACGATGGCGGTAGCTATGATTCAGGTGAGAATAATAGCAAATTTAAGATAAACCAGAATGGATACCTATTGTTGCGTTATGGCTTTCTGAAAGACAAGGTTAATGAAAGCCCTAGATTTACAGAAATCAATGCAGAACCTAAGTTTGAGGAGATGAGTATAGAGGAGATAAAACAGATACTAGGCGATTAGGCGATGTTTGGCTTTTACGTTGCGCGAGAGCTGAGCCTTTTACGCAAATCGCTAAACTCAAATAGGCAAGAATACATTAGGAGGTGTCCTTTGGCTAATGCTTCAAAACAGTTGATATTTGATTTAGAATAGTTTTATGCTTCAACATATAGACGAGGAGATTTACGACCATATTATTTGGATCTTGGAGCATAACTGCGAGGAGTATCAGAAAAAATATGATGATGACTTCCCGAAAGTGCTTGATGCTTGCCAGAACGAGTATCTTCGCATACTCAAGGATGAAGTGGATCCAGATATGATATTCTACACTAAGGTTGCCAACAACAGTAATTATATGAGACGTATAGTTCGCTCCTACCTGCAAGGACGGCACTCCACGGCATATACACAGCTGAAGAATGTCCTCAAAAGCAATGATGAACTCTATGTGACCGAAATAGCTAAAGATGAATTGTATTACCGGATACGTTCCTTTGAAAAGAGGAAAGGTCTAAGCCGCAAAGACTTGTTCCATATACCAATGACAAAGAAACGTATCATCAAGACTCAACGCTACAGTGTACCTGGCTATCCATGCCTTTATTTAGGGAAGAGCATCTATGGATGCTGGGAGGAGATGCACAGGCCTAATACAGAATCAACCATGATTTCATGTTTTAAGAGTCAAGAAATCTTTAATGTCTTGGATTTGCGCGTTCCTACACTTGATGAATTCTTTAAAGAGGCAGAGAAATATCTGCAACTATTTCCGTTTATCATTGCCTGTGGTATTCCTGTCAGAAACACAGAAGATGTTTTTAAACCAGAGTATATCGTGTCGCAGTTACTAATTGAATGGATTATAGATAGAAATCAGAGTAAAGAACAACCGCTATTGGGTATATACTATACCTCTACCAACAGAAACAGCGATTTCTATATCCTTGATCATGAGTGGGATAATTTGGCAATACCAGTACAGAATACCATGAGCGGTGACGAGTTCTGCCCAAAATTGAAAGCACTGTTTTATTGTACCAAACCTACTTGCTACGAGTATGAACATGTGCAGGGTCATATCAACACCACTGGTTATTGGGACAATGGGCCAAAGAGAATAGACCCACAAGGGCTCAAAGATGATTATTATAAGTCTGTGTTCTCTAGAATGGAGGAATTGCTAGAGAATAAGTCGTTTGATGAAGTAGATACAGAAGAAATGGATTGAACACGAAATAACAGCGATGACAAAACTACAGCAGGAATACATACGCGAGTGGCATGATAGCTTCGTTAGGTATATCAGTGGACTATTTGGCTATGCTGAGGTTTTAGCGATTTTGCCTAATGCTACTGATGCTGACAAACAGGCTATAGATCAAATAAAACTGATACTTCATGGCAAAGATGCGAAAGAGATTGAACAGACTTTGGCGGAAGGAAAGGTAAAAAACGACACACTTGATAAGATTGAGAAATTGAATAAAGACTTGACAGACTTTGCGGTAGATCAGATGACTGTTACTCCTTTTTCTAAAGAGTTTTTAAAGAAGTTATCTTATAGCCAGATAGAGCAAAACAAACATTTCTCTTCGCAGAGGCTGCTCGAACTGCAAATTCCTGTTTAGTTGTAATTACATATTTCGTTAAATTTTTAATATTTGTTCGATTTCCCGCTTTGCGGTAACTCACAGATTTCTACGAAGTATTAATATTTCACGCGCTTCAGCACCTTCCACCTTCCACGGCTTTGGCCTTTATACATTTGAACGCTTCAGCGCATTTGAACCTTAAACTTTAAACCGGCTACTCCTCGGCCTTCTGTGGGCAACTTAAAACTCGAAACTAAACATTATGAACAAAGATATTATCACCGTCACCTCCCCATTGCTTCCCGACCTCGATGAGTTCCACGAACTCTTGAAGGAAATCTGGGACAGTAAGTGGATTACCAACAATGGTTCGTTCCACAAACAACTTGAAAAGGCTCTTGCAGAATACCTAAAGGTTCCATATATCAGCCTCTTTACCAACGGCACCCTTCCGCTGCTTACGGCTTTACAAGCATTACGTATCACGGGCGAGGTTATCACCACACCCTATAGTTTCGTGGCCACTACACATAGTATTTGGTGGAATGGATGCAAACCCGTCTTCGTAGATATTGATTGGGAAACTGGCTGTATGGATCCTAACAAGATAGAGGCTGCCATCACCCCCAAGACTACCGCCATCATGCCTGTTCATGTCTATGGCAAGCCATGCGATACCAAGGCCATTCAGGATATTGCAGATAAATACGGTTTGAAGGTTATTTATGACGCAGCCCATGCATTTGGAGTTGAAGTCCCAGCCCCCCTGTCCCCCCTAAAGGGGGCGAAAGTTGGCAGGGTGCAGCATTCGGCAGATCCCGTGTATTACGGAAAATTAAAAGAATATGCTCAGGAGAATCGAAATCACCCAACTGAAGCAGAGTCCCTTTTATGGAATGTTCTTAGTGGGAAGGGACTTGAGGGAGCGAAGTTTCGTAGGCAGCATATCATAGGGCAGTATATCGCAGATTTCGCTTGTCTGGATAAAAATCTTGTCGTGGAGTTGGATGGTCATCATCATAGTTTACCCCCTGTTAGCGAGGATGATGCAATACGGACTGAGTATCTCAATGAAGAGGGCTACAGAGTCATCCGCTTCACAAACGAACAAGTTCTCCACCATTTAGAAGACACTTTATCCCAGATTCGTTCTGCTCTTTCTGCGCCCCCTTTAGGGGGGAACGGGGGGCGGGTGTCTGTCTTGAATTTTGGAGACCTTTCCACTTTGTCTTTCCATGCTACAAAGGTTTATAACACCATTGAAGGTGGCGCAATGGTGATGCATGATGCCAAAACCAAGCAACGCATTGACTATCTCAAAAACTTCGGTTTTGCAGGAGAGACAGAAGTTGTAGGACCGGGCATTAACAGTAAGATGGACGAGATGCGCAGTGCCTATGGTTTGCTCAACCTCAAACAAGTTGATGCAGCTATCGAAGCCCGCCATCAGGTTGCCATCAAATATCGGGAAGCATTAAAAGATGTCTCAGGCATTGAATATTGGGATGACCTTCCCGGCGTAAAGCATAACTACAGTTACTTCCCCATCTTTGTTGATGCTAAAAAGTACGGCATGACGCGCGATGAACTCTATTTCAAGATGAAAGAACAAGGCGTTCTTGGCCGTCGTTATTTCTATCCCTTGATTAGTGAGTTCTCCACATATCGAGGGTTAGACAGTGCCCGACCAGATAATCTCCCTGTGGCTCATAAGATGGCCAATAGTGTGATATGCTTGCCGATGCATCATGCATTATCAGATAGTGATATTCAAAGAGTTCTAGAAACAATTATTCAATAAATTTCGAATTACAAATGAAAGGAGATAAGAATTTAAGAGTTTTAGTGGCCATTCCATTGCTTTTTGTATTGGGATGTTTGTTCATCTCATGTGGAGATAGTGATGATTATATTGATGAAGAGTTCATTTTCCCTGTTGATGTTCCAGTTCCTGACTCTGATTCTACAAGTGTAATAACTCCAAAGGAACCTATCGTTTTTTCAGAATTGAAAGTTGTGGCAGTTACAGATGTTGTTTATTCCGCAAGAAATTTTATTATTAAAGAGAATGAGAAAAATGGCAAAAAGTATCTCAGAATTAGCAAGGACCTAGGCAATACATGGAAGGAATTTGAAAACACATTTGGTGATATTGTCTATTTTCATATTTTTTCTACAGGAGATATGCTTTTTGCTACAACTAGCTGGTGCTATTATGTTGATAAAAAATTGTCAAGTATTACTCCATCACAGATTTATGATTATAGCGGAAAGGTTTTTGAGCCAGTAGCGAAAGAACATTTTTTCCAAATAGGTGATTGTAAAAATTATATATGGAAGATTGACGGTGTGGAAATACTTGTATGGGGAGATTATTCATATGGTGGTACAAATGACCCAAATTATGTGGCTCGTGTTTGGTATACTACGGATTGTGGCCATTCTGTTAAGTGTGCAATTAAGTTTAATGAGACTAAGATAGATGGTAAGGTGCAGAAGTGTAGGCATACACATGGGGTTAGATATGATAGATTTGACAAGTCTTTTTACATTCCAACGGGAGACTCAAATGCAGAATGTCAATTGATTAAAGGTAATTATGATTTTCCTACTGATAAGTGGCAATTTGAGAGAATTGGAAGCGGCACTAAATATAAATTTTCGAGAATGTATTTTGATAAAGATAATGCTTACATTGTAACTGATTATACAACAAAAACCAATAATACAGGTCTTATAAGATGCAAAAAAGATAGCCTTTTTGATAGTTCTAAATTTGAATATCTCTATCAAAATGATGAGAACAGAGCTTTGACAACTTGTGAGTTTGATATGAATGGAAATAGGGTAATAACACCTGATAATACAGGTAAGACCTTTATCTATTATACTCGGTATGATTATAATTTTAAAAAGATACAAACCAATATTAAAGCGTGTATAACAGGTTTCACATCTCCCAATTATAATGGTGATGTATATGCACGAATCAGCCAAGGCTTTCCTTTTAAACTCTCTAATAATTTTAATTTTACGGAATCTATGCGAAACAGTGGCGTTGTAGATTACATGGATATCAAAGAGCCGAAGTCATTATATTATGATGAGGATTTCTTCTTCAACTATCAGTATGAATAGAAAGAAACTGATGCTCCTTGGTGGCATCCGCTATTTGCTGCCAGCTATAGAGGCTGCTCATAAACATGGATATCATGTTATTACGGTAGATTACCTGCCGGATAACATTGCTCACAAGTATTCCGACGAATACCATAATGTTAGCATTATTGATAAAGAAGCGGTTCTGCAATTAGCCCAAGAGTTGCAAATCGATGGGATACTTTCTTTTGCTGTTGATCCAGGTGTAGTAACAGCTGCTTACGTTGCAGAAAAGATGGGGTTACCTTTTACATGCTCATACGAGGCTGCCTGCATTTTACAGGACAAGGCCCGTTTCCGTCAGTTTCTTACCGAAAATGGGTTTAACGTCCCCACAGCAAAAGGGTATTCTAATACAGAGGAGGCATTAAAAGATATAAAACGATTCCACTGGCCTGTGATTGTTAAACCTGTTGACAGTGCTGGTAGTAAAGGTGTTACTAGAGTTGATGATCCGAAAGACTTGGAGCAAGCCATAATCCATGCTTTGGATGAATCTCACAATGGTCATTTTATAATAGAAGACTTTTTAGAGAAAGATGGATTATCTTCGGGTTCCGAAAGCTTTGTTGTTGATGGGCAACTCTGCTATAATGGCTTTTACGATCAATATTTCGATAATGAGGCCGTTAATCCCTTTACCCCATCAGCAGAGTGTTGGCCTTCCAATAAGGAAGAGAAGTATTTGAACGAGATACGGTCTGAGTTACAGCGTCTTTTTACATTGCTAAATGTACGTACTGGCCTTTTCAATGTTGAGTGGCGTGTTTGTACAGATGGAAAGTGTTATTTGATGGAAGTATCACCCAGAGCTGGAGGAAACCGTTTGGCAGAGATGTTGAAAACAGCTGCAGATGTTGATTTAATAGATGCGGAAGTCTTAAAAGCAGTTGGAGAGCCTGTATCTGAAATCCATGAGCCAAATTATGATGGTTTTTATGCCATACTAGTTTTGCATCACGAAAAGGCTGGGAGATTCAAGGAACTTCGAATAGACACAGTTTTCAGACGTAACCATGTAATAGAAGAAGAAATCAGGGTCAAACCAGGTGAGTATATTGAAGCTTTTACAGGAGCCAATACTGCTATTGGCACGCTTTTCTTGAGATTCTCTTCATATGAGGAGATGAGTAGCATCATGGAGAATTATCGTCGGTACGTTCAAATAATAGTTGATTGATGGAACCCATAGGAGGATATTTCTCTTTGGAACTCCCTATCCACGAGGAGTATCACAAAGATGCTATACGGCTGAACACAGGCCGTAACTGTTTGGAGTATATTCTTCGTGCACGTAAATATAACAAGGTGTATATCCCATATTACACCTGTGATGTAATCCTTGAGCCTTTCCATAAGTTAGATGTCAACTATGAATTCTATCATATCAATCAAGATTTTGAGATTGTAAATGACATCCAACTCAAGACAGGTGAAGCTTTACTTTATACCAATTATTATGGTTTAAAACAA
>JAEEGF011370239.1_pt1 | contig 15606 bp, 11 predicted proteins | sample 9134171 | NCBI WGS metagenome assembly JAEEGF01 (sample SAMN16246542, study PRJNA631951) | gut metagenome | biome: gut microbiome; feature: rumen; material: AP-attached | host: Bos | place: Iran: Karaj | collected 2018-10 | reverse complement strand
CCTCTTTTCCCGTCTGTTACCGCAACACTTCCCATAAAGAGATCGGCGTCTATGAAGTCGCCCGCATCCTCGATAATTATCTTTCCCTCTCCCTCTAGAAGGTGATAGTAGAGCGCTCCGTCCGCTTTTTTCTCCGGTCTTACAAAGTCGTAGATGTATCCGTCATCAGTCTTTCTCCTTGCAATGAGAAAGAAAGTCTCATGCACAATATTCCTGCAGGGAATGTCAAGCTCCTGATCATCATAGCCTATTACCTTTCCGACAGTGTATCTGCGCATGATCTCTTCGCTGTAGATGATCACGCGGACACATTCCTTGCATTTTACGGGAGCATATCCAAAGCTCTCTTCACTGAACGAAAAGCTCACACTCCCGTCCGGATTGTTCTCATAAACGCAGTAGCGCCCCTTTTGTCCCGGAGAACTTACCATCTCATATCTTCTGTAGGAGGAGCCTTTCTTTTCCTTGCCGAAGATAAGATAGAACACTTCTTTTCCTATCGGGGAAGTGATCGTAACCTTGTCGTTTCTGTTATATATCTGACTGAAGGCCCTTGTGTCCTTCTGCCAGACCTCAAACAGAAAACCGTACATATTGGTGATCTTGGGCACGATGTCGTATTCCGCCCTCTTAAGTACTGCCCGCAGGCAGTACCCTTCTATCGGAGTCTGTGTGTAGACTGCCATTTGCTCTTCAGGAAGGGTCACTCTCACTTCTCCGCTGTTTACAAAGGCGGAGGTGTAGTCCCTGACATTTATCTTTTTAAAGCCCTCCGGGGTGAAGTACTCCCACTCAATGTCAGCAAATATGTGCTCAGTACGGTCCAAAGTGCTGTTTCTGTTGCTGCTTCCAAGGGTCTTAAAGTAAAAGATGAATTCCTTAAGGTCCGACGGATCGCCGCTCATTATGAAGTAGACGCTGTTTCCGGCCTTTGGGGCATCGCCGAATATCCTTGCCGGAACGCTGATCTCCCTGTCAAGGATGTAACTTACATCCCTGAATTCGTCGTCCTCACCGGAAAATACTCCGGTCAGCTTAAGGCCGCCCACTTTCGTGTCCCTGTTGGTCTCAAAAGTCAGGTCCCCCAGATGGAATCTGTCTCCGGCCTTAAGTGTCACGGGGCTGTCAAGGTGATCCGCGGACAGAAGGACTCTTGCACACTTCCCCCTCTGAGGCACAAAGCCTGCCATCTTCAGAAGAGCCATCCTCGCCCTGTAGCTTAAGGATACGATCTCTGCGCCCTGGAGAGCGGAGAAAGCCGTCATATTCTCCAGAATGGTGATTCCGGGGTCGGACGCATTGTAGTTGGTCCACTCCGATGACCTTATCGGGAGTTCCCTGTAGACATCCTCCATTCTCTCTTCATATGTTCTTGCACGTAATTCGCCTACACTGAGCATACTTTTTCAGTCCTTACTTATTGGTGATTATTACCTTGTGTTCTCCGTTTCTGGGAACCATGAACGGAGTTATATCAATATCCTTGGTATCGAGCTCGTGCTCGCCCTCTGCATCCACGTAGTGACCTATCATGGTGATCCTCTGGATCACGGCCTTGCTCCTCATGACTCCCAGTTTCATCAGGATCTGGGTCTGTTTGGGAAGAGTTCCTATATCCCAGCCGTCTCCGTTTGTCTTTCCTACGGGATCAAGGTAGTCAGAGAGCACGCTCTTTACTTCATTCTGCACTTCAAAGGCATCGTCCATGTCCATGACCATCGCCCATACACATACCGATATGTCGACAAATATGGGCTCCACGATGTGAAGATTGTCAGGCGAGACAGTGAGCTCACAGTTGTTTAGCATATCCTTGTAGAGAGCTGCCGCGATCCTGTGAAAAGAAAAGGCTCCGTCCGCATAGTCCTTCATAAGAAGAACGATGGAAATATCTGAAGGATTCTTTTCTCCGTCAATTGTCTGACCTATTACAATATTGGTCCTGTCGATGCTGTCTGAAAACTCCTTGCAGAATCTTATGTAGTCCGTCTCTGAGACCAGTCTGTATCTGGAGTGCATTATGCCGGCGCATCTGCTAAGGGCATGGTCTAAGGTTTCAAGGTTTGAACCTCCGTGAGCTCTGATAGGATTAAATACTGTATCGATATAAGGCGCTGAGCCTATAAATCCCGTGATCTCACCCTCAGAGAGATTGCCAAGTTCACCGTCGGTGGATCTGATCTTTGCCTTGAAGGCAATGTCTTCCGTCACCCTTGGCATATCGCACTTATAGCCGTCCGAGAAGTGTATCCTTCCGGTCATCCTGTCTATGCGGTAGCACCTTCTGTCCGGCGCACCCTCAAAGCTGTCAACCTCCTGCCAGAGCACATAAAAGGCGGATATTCTTCCGAGGAAGTCGTATTCTGCCCTCACCTTCTCAGGGTGGCTCTCAAGGAGATCTTCCATCTCTTCCTTTCTCGTATAGCCGATCTCGTTGACCCAGACCTCTGCGTCCAGGATGTTATCTGCACCGAGAGACAGACTGTTATTGGGTATCACATCCTCAATATAGTAGTCCCTCTCCTCGCTGGTCTGCACATTTGTCACCATTACGGCATTGAGGCACAGTCTTACGATCTTTGGAAGAAATGCATCCTTGGAGGGATCTTTTGCCCTCGCCCTTGTGACCTTCAGCCAGTAGAGCTTCTGCCCTTCGATGACAGTATCTGTCATGTCTGCCGGCGGCATGAACATGATGGTTCCGGACCTTGTGAAGTCCTCGGTAAGATCGGTGAATCTCATCTCGGTAAAACCGCCTGCTCCGAAATATTCCAGCCTTATCTTCACTCCGTTCTGATTGTTGTTGTCGGAGAGCTGGAAGTAAATACTTACGGGACCCTCTGAGACCTTCTTGTTAAGTCCGATATAGAGAGCATCCTCGTGGTAATCAATTCCCGAGAGTATGGTAAAGGGCTTACCCAGGCCCAGGTCCGATGTTATGTCTTCTTTTCTTGTTCCCGCTATTCTCTCGAGCCTTGCGGGGCTTACAAATTTTCCCTCGTAGCTGTAGGATATCCTCAGGTTCTCGATGGTAGGATAGGTGTGAATAGCCGGGCGCATGTAGCAGTTGGTGCTCTTTACCAGCCTCATCCTCAGGGACTTTCCGCTGTAGGGTCCTGATTCCGATTCAAGCCAGTCCTCGGGGCAGATGAAGGAAAGCCTGTAGTTTCCCTCCTCGCAGGCCTCGAACAGCCCTGCATATTCCGTATCGCACCTAAGCTTCTTCCAGCCTATTCCGTTAAAATACTCTATTGTAATCTCATCAACCTTGCACAAGGCAGGGTTGTCATACGGTGTCTTCTTAGGTTTTCTCTTGATTATCGCAAGTTCAGCTTCCTCTTCTTCAGGGCTTATCCTGAGCTGATTCTCGTGATAGGACACCTTGAAATCAAGGGTTATCCTTGCTCCGCTCTTTGAGAAGCAGTCATTGTGCCCTATGTAGCATTCATTAAATACCGACAGCTCATCTGAGAATGGATTGAACTTATCAGTATCAAGTTCAAGAGTTCCGTCTCCCACATACTCAGGCTTCCTCGAAGATCCTCCCGCGGAGATGCTTACCCCCGAAACCTCCAGCGAATCAGTCATCACGCCGGTTTCTTCGAGGATCACAACTGCGTAGTTCTTCTCACCGATTTTTGTCTTTAAGGGCTCTGCCTTCTTCATGAGAAGGAAGGTCTTTTTATCATCAAGAAGCTTTTTTGAATCAAATTCCTCAAAGCCCTTTTTCGAGTAGTACTTAAAGACAAGTTCGCCGCTCTCAATTCTCCTTATTACTTCATCCGCATCTTCAAATCTTATGTAAACAGGTTCATCCACGCCGTCAAAGAGCCTCTCCTCATACATGGTAAGTACGCTCTTTCCCAGATTGGACTTCTCTCCAAAGAGAGTAAACGGCGGAATGATGCCGGCAAGGTTCTCATCCTCTGTCTCCTCTTCGGAGATCTCCTCAAAGATGTCCGTCTCTTCCTCGTCGAAATTCATGTTTATCTCACCGGAGATTATCTCCGGTGCAGCAAAATCGCCATATACCGGGGAGAGATTGCCCCCCTCCGCATCCGTCAGAAATACCGAGGCGATCCTTGAATCTGTAACATAGAGGTTTCTGTCCGTCTCAAAGATGACAAACCCCGATTCCGTGTCGTCAGACTCGGCAGAGAGCCTTGTTCCCTTGGGGACCTGGCTTCCTATGGCAGTCCCGCCCTCGTAGTTGAATATGACCATACTGGCTGCAGGCTGTGCCGGGCGCAGTGTGGCATCCAGCATATTGACAAACTCCATGTGATAGCGCTCAGGCATCTGACTCATGAGTCTGTTGTTTTCTTCTGTCTGCCTTGCAAAAACTTGCGCTATGACCGTACCTGCATCCGGATTTGCCGGATCAAACTTCCACTCGGGAGCGTAGCTCTTTCTCAGCTCTTCAATTTTGTTTTCGATGTCCCCAGCACTCTGAGGTTTAAAAGCATTACTCATCAGAAGTCTCTTTCCGTATCAATGATTTCAGGTTCATAGTACTCTTCTTCATCCGAAGGCTCCGGCTCTGCGTTTAAGTAGAACGGGAATACCAGATTGTCCCTCTGATTGGTCTCAGCGACGGTGTAATCGATGTTTATCAGTATGTACCCCTGCTGCGCCTCCATGTTTGTGGAGATGTCCACATTTCTTACCCTTGGCTCCTGAGACAGTATGCTGTTTGTCAGATCCCTTCTCATGATGGTCAGCTCCGTCAGGGAGACATCCATAAACACATAAGACGCTGTCTGCGTACCAAAATTAGGCCTCGTAAGTCTCTCTGTGACCTGGGTCATCAGTATGAGATATATTGATTCCTTCACACTCTGAAGGCCGCTGCTCATCTTAAATCTGCCGGTAGCAGGATCTATCTGTGGCGGAAAGGCCACTCCTGTACCTAAAAAAGCCTGTTCCATATATTCTCCCTTTCATCAGCCAAGTTTTATAGGGGTTCCCTCTACTGTCACAGGGCCTCCGCTCTTTAATTTCAGCATCGAGTTGCCGTTTACGGACACATTTCCTCCCTCGATGCTCACCCTGTTGTTTGACTTTATCTCAGCCGAATTGCTCACTTCTATCTTGAGCTTTGTCGCCTCCAGCTGAACGGTTCCGTTGCTGCCGTTCATTATCAGCTTTATGTTATCTCCGACCTTTATTGTCAGCTTCTGCTTGGCAAAGATCTCCATCTGACCGTTCTCGGTCTTCATCTCGATCTTGTTCTCACCGTCCTTGTCGGATATGAGTATCTTTTTCTTTTCATTGTCCAGTTCAAATTTGTGTAAAGACTTGGAGGTTGTGACCGTTATCTTGTCGTTGTCACCCTCGCCCTCTTCCTTATCGATGATGTCTATGGTGTTGCCGTTTCGGGTCGTTATCCGCTTTATCTGGTTCTTTTCATCAAAGGCCTTGGACATGAAGGACGAGTTTGCCTTCGGAATCGCTGCGATAATGAATGCCCTCTCGATATTTCCCTGTTCGAACACCACAAGGACCTGGTCCCCGACCTCCGGGTAGAAGTACTCACCCCACTTGTTTCCGCCGTAGGGAAGAGCCATGCGGGCCCACACCAGTCTGTTCTCCTCATAGTCCCTGATGTTGATGTTCACCTGAACAAAGCCCTGCTTTTCCTTGTCATAGTTTTTGACAACCTGGGCAACCATGACTCCGCTTATTCTGTTGTCACCCATATCAGTCTTGATCTGCTGATGTCTGGCTACGTCATCGACGATATCAAAAAACGGCATTGTCCCCTCCCCTTAGAGCGTTGCTGCCTTTCCTTCTATTATTGTGTAGTACTTGCTTCCGGCATAGTACTCATGTACCACATCCGTGATGTAGAAGCTGTTGGACACCGCTTCTCCAAAACCCTTTAAGGTCACGAATCTGCCGGGAACAAATTCCGGCATGCCTCTGAATTCCATCCTGAGTCTGCCGAATCTGTAGGACATATCCTCAAGGATGTACTCAGCTCTCTGATCTGCATCGGACTGGCTTTCGATCGCTGAGTCGATATATACGTAAGACTGGCCTGATACAAGCGGTTTTGCCTTGGAACCCAGGGAAAACTTCCCGGAGTTCTTTTTCTTGGCCTCAATCTTGCTGCCCTTGCCTATATCCATCGTCCTTACCCTGACCTCTCCCACAACACTTGTCAGGTCATAGGAGACATTGTAGGATACTATGCTCGGATGCGGATATATCTCAGCCAGTACCTGATTGTTGAGTTTGGCCTTTCTAAAGACCACGTTGCCGCCCACTGAGAAGAACTCAAAATTAAACTTCTTGGCTGCCCTGACAACAAAATCGTAGTCGCTCTCGCCCACCATCTCTATCCTTATATCAGGCGCCTGCCCTGCGCCTGCGGCACCCGCTGCCGGCTTGTCCGGAGTATCCGATATCGAGATGCTCTTTATGACTCCGTCATTTTTGAGCTTCTGATAGGCGCTCTGATCAAGTATTTCTTTTACCGCATCTGAGTAGTAGTTGGCTTTCAGTCTCTTTGAATAGGTGTTGGCCATCATTATGCCCTTGATGTCCAAAGCCGTGACTCTTATGGCCGAGGCCCCGGGTGACATATCGTCATACTGGAAATCAAGTCTTGCTATATACCCCTTAAAAACCTCCGTGACACTGCTTGAATGTCCCATATAGACCGTCACATCCGTGCCGAGACTTATAAGCTTTTTGAGATCTGCAGTAAAAAAGTTACCTGTATAGCTGTCATATGCATTAAGTATGGAAAAAGAAGCAATGCTGGCCTTTAAGTCACTTGAGAGCTCTACAACAAAATCAACCGCGTTTATCTTGATCTTCTTGTAATCATGTACATCCTGTCCGCCCAGTTCAACTCTGGCGACCGGTTCGTAGAATCCCTCATATTTCTTGTACAGGTCATCAAGGTTAATTGCTGCCATAAGTATGATTCCTTTTGTTAAAATGCAAGATTCTTGAATGAAGCGTCTGCTATTGACCCTATGTCTCTCATGTACTCTATCTGCCAGATATCGGTGTTTGCACCTGCAACATCCGCATCATACAGCACCATGTTGAGAGAGACAAACGCCCTGCAGGGCTCGCCGTTGCAGTTGAACATCACATATTCGGCATTGACACTGTTGAGCACTCCCTCATAGGCCATGTCGCCCCATACAAATCTGGTAAGTCTCTTGTTGCCGCTTCGAACAAGAGCTGTCAGAGCTTCGACCTCAGGCTGAACTGAGTTGCTCATTTTCCCTGCCGCCTTCATACCGCTCCTTATGGCTCCTTTTGCAAGATTGGTCTGAGAGAGCGTAAACTTATCGGCAAAAAAGGCATCCTGGGGATTGGATTTATCAAAGGCGATCTTAAAACTCATGTCGATACGGGTTGTGGCTGAAGCCATTGAAGTTCCCTTTATGATCGAACTCTGTGTCCTTTTGCCTTCCTTGTTCCCTTCCTTGTCATCTTTGGATTCTTCCTGCTTATGCGGAGGATTTCTCTTGTCGTAGTTCTGGATAGGAAGCTCCTCACCGCCGTAGCCGTTAATATATATCTCGTCAGGGTTGAACTGAACTTCAAACCTGAATTTGCTCACATCGCCATAGATCTCAAAGCTGTCGCTGCCGGATGACGTATCTATTCCCGCCATGGCATAGCTTTTTACGGCTTCCAAATTAAATGAACCGGATGAGAGATTACCGGTACCTACTGTGGGCATACCTCCCCCGGATCCGGCACTTGGCTTTTGGGCCTCAACTTTCTTAACGTCCACATTGGTCATATTGGCTATCTCAAGCACCGCTTTCTGGGTAAAACCGGCCAGCGATGACGCCGCATCCCCAAGGACACTTCTTTTTGCAGCTTCAGGATTTAAAGGCATGGTCACCTCTCCTTTTTATTACTGTTACAGATTGAGACTGATAGCATTATTATTAAAGAATTTGCTTGCAGTTGAAACGCCGCCTGCAGCACCTGCCAGGCCTTCCTTTGGCTTGAAGCAGTTGTTAAAAGCATTCTCCCAGTATTTCTCTTCGTATCCAAGATCTTCATTGGCCTTGTCCTGGGTGAGCTCTAAGTGCATCTCTCCTCTTATGGGATTGCCCTGGGGATTGAACATTGTAAACTTGTTGCCTACGTCTGTAAGAGTTCCTCTAAAGCACATGTTCGCCCAGAAAAAGATCATCTGCTGGGTTGCGGATGTTGAAAGGAGTGAGAGGATTGCATCCATCTTCTTTCTCACGCTGTAGGTGTTGCCCCCATGCTTGAAGGTGTTATAGCCCTTATTTGCCAGACTTGTCAGAGTGGCATTTGCCGCGTCGTTAAGCCCAAAGGCATTCATGTTATCACAGTCATCAAATATGAGGTCAAAAGAGAGTTTGCTCTTTCCGGTGAAGTTGTACACATTCAGTTTGTCAATTCCCTCTTCGCCCTTTCTGGACTGCACTTTTCCGTGAACGGAATAAAGCCTTATGGTTGCCGGATTGTACTGCACCTTGAACTTTATAAACTTGGCATCTGATCCCACAGGCTGATATATCTCACCGATATCGTTATCATTTTTGAGAGTCTGATCCTTGATGCTCTTTACACTGTTCTTGATGGAATCCATGCTGATCCTGCTCTTTACAGACCCCAAAAGATCATTCTGAAGATAGTTGAGTGCTGCACCCTCTTCACTGATGAACTTCTTGGCATCTTCCTTTGACATCTTTTTTAATTCGTTAAGGTCAGTAAGAAAAATATACAAAATGGCTTTTTCACCGGCGCCGTCGCCTAACATTCCGGCAGCACTGGATGCGATATTATCAAATACACCACCCATTTTTCTCTCTCCTTCCTAATCATCAGAACGCTCTTTAGTAGCCGCGTCTCATCTTCTCGTTTCGCATCTGCCTCTCAAGCTTGTTTAATACCTGATTGCTGATGCTGTTCATTCTGCTCTGAACCCCGTTTTCCACCAGCTGTTCCACATCTCTTGCGGAAAGATGTCTTACCTGGTTGTCGTTTGTGCGGATCTCTGTCTGGTGAGTTGCGTGATTTTCTGTAACCACCTGGGTGTCTACATCTTTTTTGATCTGCTTCTGGAGATTGGTCTCCATCATGCTAAGCTGCTCATTCAGCTCCTCAGAAGTGAGGGTCTCATTGACCCTGTGTACGGTCTCCACCGGGCCCTTTTGATCCTTTCCTCTGCCGGTGCTCTTTTCTTCTTCGCTCCTGGCCTCTCTGACCATTTTGAGGAACTGCTCTGTGTCGGCATCTCTTTTAGCCGCGGAAGGTGTCTGTGACTGCTCTGCTGCTTCAGCTTCGGAAATATCATGTATAAGCTCACCAGGTTCTGTCTTTCTGAGCAGGTTGTTGTTTATAACGTTTGTATCGCCTTCGAAGTATTTCTGAAGAATGTTGTGGACTTCCTGCGACTGCTGCGGCAGGACTTCCTTAAGCTCCGTGAAGATCTCATCCCTTCTTCTGGCCTTCTTTTCACTGTCCTCATCAAGTCTGTCAAGGAGGTGACCGGCCTCGGTATCATATATGAGTTCGCCCACATCGGCTCTTCTCATAATATTGTTGATCACATCGGTGTTGCCCTGATAGTACTGCTCCAGGAGCTGATAGATCCTGAGGGACTCATCGGGGGTTATTCCCTTCAGCTCCGTGAGTATCTCACTCTCTTTCTTTACTGCCATCTCGCCCCTCTCTGCCAGCTCTTCCATGAGTTTTCTCGGGTTGGTGAGGGCCAGGGCTGCATCCCTTCTTGTTTTGGTCATCCTATCAGGTTGCTCCGTGGGAGCACTCTTCTGACTTATCTTCTCAAGTGTCCTTACGTACTCCCTTCGCCTTCTCTCATTCTGGATATTTATTGCATTTACAGTCTCAGTGAGTCTTTGTATCTCCTCCTCACTCATCTCTCCATCGGGTTTTGACTCCAAAAGCTCGATCTCGCTCTTTGTGAGGGCGTTGTTTTGCGTATAGAAGTTCTCCGCATTATTCTCCTCTGTGAAGTACATCTCCTGCGATCCGCCTATGAGACGGAGGAAGGTCTGATCGGAGGATTTGAAAAAAGTATCCTCAAAGCTGTAAAAGGTATCGTTGTTGTTATAGAACCTGTCAAAGCCGGTGTGGTAGATGTTCTTTACCATGTCCATGAGGACTGCTGCCGTCAGCTCGTTCCTGACGCTGCTTGTCAGGTTCTCCTGATTCTCTATGGTCTCCTCATAGGTATTGCCGTTCAGGAACACCAGGTTTTCTTCTCCAACACCTGCCCTCTGTCTCAGGACAGAAAGAAGAATGTGCTGGGCCGTATAGCTCTGGTCGGCTATGGAAAACTCCCTGGCGTCTATCTCATTGTCGACAGTCGTCCTGTTGAAGTTTGATACTATCTGATAGATCGCACCGGTCTTAAGCCTGTCCATCACTCTTGTGTAGAGGAAGTTATCCCTCTCTTTTTCGGTGATCTTACTTTCGCTTGTCGTGAGCTCTTTTTCCCTGGTCTCAATGCTCTCTATAAGATCTCTTAGTTCGCCGCCCCTCTCAAGATATAAGTTTATGAGGGTGTTGGTGTTTCTGGTCTCCTCCGCCATCTGATAGAAGGCTTTCATGAACCGCTTCTCATCCCTGATCCCCAGCTTGTAGAGTGCGTCTGTGATAAATACTCTGTCCTGGTAGGTCAGGTCCATGTCAGCGGATACCACTATCCTGTTGATGACGTTGTTGAGAATGTCCACCTTGTTCAGATTGGTCTCATTTCTCTCATTGTGCGAGAGGATACTTGTCATCCCCTCACCTTCCTGAACGTAGATCTCAGGCGGTGTCGCTGTTATGTGGAGAAGATCCTCCTCAGTGATCTGCGTCTCCATGAGGGAATAATTGCCGATTATTCTGTGGTAAAAGCTCTCCGGATCCCTGATATATGTACTTTTTGCCTTGATTTCTATGGGAGCGGAAATTGTCAGCATCTGTTACTGTCCTCATTTCTTAAGGTTTTCTGCCATCAGTGCCCTTCTTGTGGGCGGCCAGGTCACCGGAGTTGCAAGAGGCTTATCAAGTGGTGAAGTCTTGGCGTATTTGGCATTTTCCATATCCGTACTTACCGAATAAGGCGGCCTCTCAACAGGCTTTGTTTCGTTTGCGTCGTTGTCGGACTGCTTTGCCCACTTTGGCTTTAATGTCACGCCGTCGTAGTACCCCGGAGCCCTTGCAACCGGCTTTGCCCCACTCTCATCATTGGCAGCCTGCTTAGCCCATCTGGGGCTGGTTGTGGTTCCGTCGTAGTAGCCGGGTTCCTTTGCTTCAGGCTTGATACCGCTCTCGTCATTTGCTGCCTGCGCGGCCCATTTTGGCGTCGTGGTATCTCCGTCGTAGTAGTGAGGCTCTTTTACTTCAGGAACTTCACCGCTCTCATCGTTTGGAGCCTGCGCAGCCCACTTGACGTTCTCAGCGTCCTTCTTGTAATCATAAGGAGCTTTATTCATCTGAGCGTCGTCGTTTCTGGTGATCCTGTCTTTTTTATCCTTCTTGTAGATAGGTGCCCCCGCGTTCTTATCAACGGTAGCCTCCTGAGCTCTCTTAAGTTTCGTCTTGTCTGTAGCGAAGTCGTAAGCACCTGCGTTGTACTGGGAGTTGTCTACTCTTGTTACCGTCTGAACGCCGTCCTTGGTGGTCACCTTGTAGGTTGAATCCGCCTTGTCGGGACCGCTCGGGGTTGCCCAGGATACCTTGTAGCCCTTGGCACCGTCCCAGGATGGCTTGTTTATCTTGGCGTGGTCGACTCTCTGCACATTTCTCTGACCATCCGGCATCTCCTTGATGTCGTACACCTTCTCGCCCTCGTTGGTGTCTATCGGGGACTCCTTGGCATATTTGGCCTTGGCCTTATCGGTACTCATCTCATACGGCGCTCTGTTGTAGTCTGACTTGTCCTTTCTCGTCACAGTAGATACGCCGTCAACCGTCTCAACATTGTAGGTTGCATCAATCTCATCCGGAGTGCTCTTCTTTGCCCAGGTCTCTCCATCCTTGGTTCCGTCCCAGGCGGGCTTGTAGAAGCTGTAAGGACTTCCCTCCTTGACTTTCTGTCTGGTGACACCATTTTCCGTAACCCATTCATATACGTAGGTGGCCTTGCTCTTGTCATCGTCAGGCTGGAATGCAGCATACCTGGTTGTAAGTCCCGGACCGTCCTTGTCCTTCTGCTTGCCGGGTTCCCACTCCTCTTCTTCCGACTTGGACTGCCAGCCGTTGGTGAGAACTGCAAGCTCCCTGTAGGCTATAGTCGTGGTCTCCGTGATTATTCCTGACTTCTCGGCGTTCAATTCGCCGTATTCCTTGCTCATTACGGTACAGCCCGTAAAAGTATATACCCTCGCAGGCCAGGCGGGAGCCGAAGCCATTACGCCCTGCCTCGATCTGTGTCTGTATACATAAAGAATAAGCGGAAGAATGAGCTCTGTGCCGTTTGCCAGAGGATCAAGAAATCTCTCTGTTCCCACATACCTCTCTATCTGGAAGGTAAAGGGTTTACTGATGGGCTTTCTCTTCATGTGTACATAGTCATTGACGCCGCCTTCTCTGATATATTCGAATTCGTTCTCCTTGGTGAATGCCCGGACAGTCTTAATAGGCAGAAAGTATATACCTTCTACCTCAAGTACGAAATTAAATGCAGTTATCGGATTATAGATGGCATCAAAATCGGTGTTTCCAAGAACGTACGCCTCTCCGACTCCTCCGCCGCCTGTATACTCTTTCCAGTCCGCATTTATATTATTGGTATTATCGTTCCTAATAATGTAGCTTCTGGGCATCTAGCTCACCTCGTTGGCTTCATATCAAAAATGCTCTTTTCCTTGCTCTTCTTCGAGGGATTGAGACTCTTGTTGATACTGGATATCTCGCTGCACCATCTGCGCCTCTCGGCGTGCTCAAGGGCCATTACTTCGTCCTGTCCCCAGTGGAAGTAGTAGGAGATAAAAGACATCTCCCTGTAGAGATCATCCTTGGGATAGAGCCTCAGCCCTCCTGTGTAAAATTTATCGGCACCTCAAAGGACCTTCCGCAGTCAGGGCAGACACACTGCATAACCGGCGGCTCCACGTCGTTTATCCTCTGATACATGTCCTGCAGAAATGCAAGATCGGCAGTAAAGAGCTGTTCTATCGTGGTTGCCGTAACCGCATCCATCCCTTCAAGCTCTGTCACTACCTTACTGAGGATAACTATTGTGAGATATGAGGGATTGGCAAGGACTCTCGGGTCCCTTGTGGCCGAGATCTCATCTCCCGCCGTCGCAAGCCTCATCCTGCCTCTTTTGTGTACATTTCCTGCCCCATCCATATACCCCTTGGGAAGAGTAAAATCATAAATCGTTTCCATACAATCCTCCTGTTAATATTCCTTATTTATTTGCTTTATGGGACGCAGGAGATGAACTCCTGCGCCTTTAAAACAAATAATGCTTTGTTTTAGTTAGGAATTACAAGTTCCTCGTATGCTATCTCTACAGACTCGATAGCAACGTCACTGTTCTTGGCATCCATATCCGGTGCTGTGTACTTCGTTACCCAGGCATTGGTCAGTGTCCACTGCCTAGCACCCTGTGAAGATGTTACAACAGATGTAGGTGCGCCGGAATTGATATCGATGAGCTCGATAGTTACGTTCTGACGAGGGATCTGTCCACGCATCTCGCTGACACACTCCATAACCCATGTCTTGAAGGGGCTGGATACGATGTAACCCATCTTCAGTGTAACATTGCCGTGCTTTACAAGTCCCGGGATCTTAACCGGTGCAAGTGATCCGGAATTGCCCTGACGGAACTCGATAACATCAACAGTTGCCTCTATGCCCGTAACCTCTGAAAACGCTGCAGTACCTGCAATGGAATCCACGGTTACGAGGAAATTCATTTTTGTTAACGGATAGGCTGAACCTTTACCGTTATCATATGCTCCAGTAGCCATACTCTATGACTCCTTTCTGTTTATTATTCTTCTGATCCTTCGCCGCCGGCCTCAGAGGTATGCTGTGTTACTCTGAAGATTACGAACTCTGCAGGACGGGATGGCGCAATACCGATGTTGCAGATAAGTCTGCCATTCATGATGTCGTCTCTAGTCATGGTAGAAGGTCCGATCTCTACGAAATAGCTCTCTGCTGCAGAATCACCTGCGAGCATTCCGTTTCTCCAAAGTCCGTCGAGGAAGTTGGAGATTGTGAGATTAACTCTCTGCCAGAGAGTAGGGTCATTGGGCTCAAATACAACCCAGTTGGTGTTGGCCTTGATACTCTCCTCAACGAAGATGAAGAGTCTTCTGACATTGACATACTTAAATGCACTGTTGCTGGAAGCTGTTCTTGCGCCCCAGATGCGGATACCCTGTCCGGGAAGTGTCCTGATGAGGTTGATTCCCTCGGGATTGAGGATATCCTGCTCGTCCTTGGTATAGTTAACAGAAAGTCCGGTACAGAATACAACTTCATTGGCAGGTGCCTTGTGTACACCGCGGTCAATATCTGTTCTGGAGTAAACACCCATTACTGCTCCTGAAGGAGGAACAAAATCAGCCTTGTTGGAGGATCTGTCGAATACCTGGATCCATGGATGATACATAGCACAATATGTGGAATCAACCATCTGTCTGTATCCGATAAGATCAGCTGTCTTATACATCTCCTTAGGCATATCAAGCACTGCAAAGCGGCTTCTGAGTCTCTCGCAGTGAGCTACGAGAGCAACTACTGCCTCGGGAATCGTGATTCCCGGCATAGCCATCATGCTGACTGTGTTGTTCTCCATGAATGCCTGAAGACCGGTTCTCTTTCCGGGGCCGTTGTCCTCACCGATATAGGTGGAGGCATCAACCTTGGAAACCGATCCGTCTGTTCCGCCTTCAAGGAAGAACACGCCGTCTGTCACTTCGTCCCCAAGAATGTCTGCCACAGGGTTTCCTGCGCTCTTCTGCTGAGCAACATCAACCTTGATGATATCGCTGCCTGCAAGTCTTGAGCCGATGTATCTGGGTGACTGGGTGTTGAATGAGAGCTCTGTGTAGTTCTCAACGTCATCGCCGAAGCGAACTGACATGTCTACAGTCACAAGATAAAGGAGAGCCTTTGGAATGATATCAGCATCAACTGCTGAGTCGGGAAGTTCATCCTCAAATGTAACAGTCCTGTCAAAGATGGTCTTGATCCTTGTGTAGGTTCCTTCAAACTCAACAAGATCTCCCTCTCTGAAGCCGTCCAGAGTCTTTGCCGTAAATCCTGCATCTGTCTTCTCAACAAGCTGGAGTTTACGCTTCTTGTTGGTTGAGAGCATGATCTGGATCTTATTTCCCCATGTTCCGGGACTTGATGCTGTTACGGATAAAAGTCCTTTTTTTGCTGTCGCAGGCTTTGCGTCTCTGGGAGCAACACGCATTACGTAGCATCTTGTTCCGCCGTTGTCAAAGAACTGCTCAACGCTGTTAGCCAGGTAGCGGTACTCGCCATAGCCAAACTCTGAGAGGAAGCCGCCAAACTGCTGCTTGAAGCTTCTCATGCTGGTTACAAGAAGGGGTGCGCCCTCAAGGGGACCTTTCTCTGCCAGTCCGATAAAGCCTGCTGTACTTGTACCTA
>JAEEGF010584953.1_pt1 | contig 15606 bp, 11 predicted proteins | sample 9134171 | NCBI WGS metagenome assembly JAEEGF01 (sample SAMN16246542, study PRJNA631951) | gut metagenome | biome: gut microbiome; feature: rumen; material: AP-attached | host: Bos | place: Iran: Karaj | collected 2018-10 | reverse complement strand
ATAGTAGCTGTATATGGCCACCTTGTGTTCGGGGGTGGTGAGGCTGTAGGCGCGGCGCAGGGCGTAGGGTATGAACGAGGTGTCGGTGGCTCCGCGTGGCAAGTTCCCCTCGCTGGCCGAGAGCACTAGTAGGTGGGTGAAGTCCAGGTTGCGCGTCTCTAATAGTCCCATCACCTGCACCCCTTCCACCGGCTCGCCATGAAAGGGGATGGTGGTGTAGTGCATCAGCTGACCAATGAGTCGTCCCAGGGTGATGATGTCGGTTTGCAGGTCGCCGCTGGTGGAGAGGTTGAGCAGGCGCTGCAGCAGGGTGAAGGCGTAGAAGAGGCTCTCCTCTCTCAGTGGCGACAGGCGCAGCGTGTTGGTGGGCGCGCCTTCAGCGTTGTTGGCCGAGGGCAGCTTGGCGATGAACTGCACCACATCGCATAGCCACGACAGCAGTTCAGCGTTTTGATGCTGGGCATCGAAGGAACGGAACAGCAGTTGTGTGAGGTCGTCGATGGCCAGTTGCTGGTGAGTGGGGAAATAGTTCTTGTCGTTCTTCAGCTGCTGGTGCAGGGCTGCCACTTGTGGCGAGGCTGCCATTAGGTAGGGATGTCGCAGCAGGGCTGCCACCTGGCGCAGTCGGAAGTGCTTGCGCTGGTGGTCATAGCCCTCGCGGCGCAGGGTGATGAGCAGGGTGATGAGCGAGGCCACGGGAGCCTGTGCCAATGGGTAGCCGGTGGTGACGTTGACGCTCGTCACCTCGTCGGGCAAGCAGTGGATGACGGTGGGCAACAGCCCTTCGTTGCACAGTACGACGGCCGTCTTGCTGCCATCGCCGATTCGATTCTGTTGCAATAGCCACTGGCTGGTGTAGCGCGCCTGGATGTCCTCGGTAGAAGCCGACACGAAGCGCATCTGCTTGGGACGTCTGAAGTTGTCGTAGATGTCGGCGTCGAGGCTGTCGAGTTCGTTGGGAAACATCTCCATGTATTGACCGATGAAGTGGCCAGCCTCGTTGTGCTGCATGTAATAGCGGTCGAAGTCCCAGTAGAAATGGGCCTTACCCTGTCGGCGCAGAGCGGTGAAGAGCTGCTGCTCCACCTGCAACAAGGCGTTGAAGCCTACGAAGAGATAACGGTCGTAGCGGAAGTTGAGATGCTCGCTGCTGAGTGCCACCTCTTTATATAATGCGCCCTCGTAGGCCAGGTTCTGGCTTTCCAGTCGCTGGTTGAAGTCGTCGTAGATGCTGCCCATGCGGCTCCACAGGCGTAGGAACCGCTGTTTGAGTTCGCTGTTGTGCTCATCGCTGAAGTTGCTGAAGAAGCGTTTCAGCACATCGCGCTGCTCGGGAGTGAGGAAGCTGTCGTCGTCCATCTCGTGCAGGTCGCTCAGGTTGGCAAAGACGCGGTCGGCGGGTGCCAGCTGCTTGTCGATGTCGTCGAAGTCGGCCAGCAGCAGCTGTCCCCATCCATAGAAGTGGTCGAGGGTTTCGTCGATGCCCGTCTGTGCGGTGAACGAGCGGTGCAGTTCGCACACCAGTTTGATGGGGTCGGCGAGCATACGCTGGGAATGGCTGCGGAAGAGGTCGCTGATGGTGGTGTAGGCGGGGCTCCAGATGGGCTTGCCTGCCAGGCGCGCCAGGTGGTCGTTGAGGAACAGCGAGGCGCGCTTGTTGGGGAACACCACGGCGGTGTGCGCCAGGTTGGTTCCATGTTTTTCCAGTATGTCGATGGCTACGTGCTCAAGAAAAGTGTTCATGGGGGTGGGGGTTATTGCGTCGTTGTTTCGTTGTTTTTTCGTTGTCTCCTTATGTCGTTATGTCGTTATAACGTCATGTCGTTTTTTATCCCTCAGAATCAACGCTGATGACTTTGTTGTCGTACACCAGCCAGAGGAAGCCTTTCACGTTGTGGTGGCCCATTTGGTTGAGCAGTTGCATGTATTGGCGCACCTGCTCGTGATATTCGGCTCGCTCGCGTCCGAACTTGAAATCGACGACAATGGTCTCGTGGCCGTCGGTCATCACGCGGTCGGGTCGTCGCTCGGCCACGCGACCCGTCTCGGGGTCGAGGGTAAGGATGGTACACTCGTTGAAAAGCTGCCAGCGTCCAGGCTGGAACCATTCGGCTACGCGGCGACTGGCCAGTCGCTGACGCAGCAGTTGCAACAGTTCGTGGCGCGAGGGCAGCGAGGTCGAATCCTCGTTGGTGTCGTTGCTGTTGCTCAGCATGCCGTCTTGCTCCATCTGTCGCAATACGTCATCCACGTCGTCGGTACTGTCGATGTGCGAGAGCACGTTATGCAGCAGACTGCCCGTCTGTATGTAGGAGGTGCGCCGTTGAGTCTCGTCGTCGGTGTCGTCGGCATCGGGCAGACAGAACTGTCGGCTCTTGTTGCTCTGCCTGAAGTCGACCTTCGAGGTGAACACGCCGATGTCCACCTTGATGGGAAGGCTCTCCTGCAGGAAGGGGTTCGCTTGCTTGCGCATCTGCGGGTGCTTCTCCGCTTTGCTTGCGACAGGGCTACCGTAGCTGAAGACGATGGAAAGGCTTTCGTCGTCATTTTTAGAGAGGGTTGCTCCAGGCAGTTGTGGCTCTATCTGCGGCAGCACCTGCTCGATGAGTGCCGAGCGCGACTGCTGTCCGCTCTTCCGCTTGCCATAGACGAACAAACGCTCTGCAGCGCGCGTGAAGGCCACATAGAGCAGGTTCATGTTGTCTACCAAGTTCTGCTGGTGCTCCTCGTTGTAGTCGTGCTCAAAGATGGTTCCCTTCATGCCTTTCTGGCTGAAGTCTACAGGCACGATGGGCAGCAGGTTGAAGGGTGCCTCGCTGGGCGAGCACCACAGCACGTCGGGCAACTCGAGGGGCCAGTCGCAGAAAGGCACGAGCACACAAGGGAACTCCAGACCCTTCGACTTGTGGATGGAGAGGAGGCGCAGCCCATCCATCATGGGGCTTTGAATGGTTTTCTTGAACAGCTCCTCGTCCCACAGCCGCAAGAAGGCCTCCACATCTGAGCCGTTGTCGGCCACAAAGTCGGTCATCTGGTCGTAGAAGGCACACAGGTAGGCGCTCTGCTGCTCCTGCTGGTCAAGTTGGAAGAGGGCGTAGATGCGTTCTGCCATCTCATGCAGGGGCATCTGCAGCAGGGTGGGGGTGAAGGCTGGTGGAAGCTTCCCCTGACACTGCTGTTGCAGGAAGGCCAGTGCGATGTGGTCGTCGGGATGAGTGAGATAGCGCAGGGCCTGAACGATGGTGACCACGGCTGTCGAAGCATCGAGACGGAAGGCTTCGTCGCTCACCACCTTCAGCTGTGGAATCGTGGCGTTGAGGTGTTGGGCAATAATGGGTATGTTTCTGTTGGCACGCACCAGGATGGCGATGTCGGATGGCGCCACCCCCTCGTCGAGGAGCGTTTGCACTTGGTCGGCCAGCAGCTGCAGCGTCATGCTGTCATAGTCGGCGGATGGCAGCAGCCTCACTTCCACCTGCCCTTCGTCGGGGCGGTTGTCGGGCACCAGCTGCTCCACATCGTCGTAGGCCGTCACTTCCTCCTGCCTGGCAGCCTCGGTGAAGAAGGCGTTGTTGAAGTTGATGATGCGGCGGGCCGAGCGCCAATTCACGCCGAGGGGCTTCACATCCACCATCTCATGGGCGTTGCTGAACTGCGCTTTGATGCCAGCCAGCAGGCGCCAGTCGCCACTGCGCCAGCGGTAGATGCTCTGCTTCACGTCGCCCACGATGAGGTTTTCGGAGCCTTTGTGGCTCATCGTCTCTTGCAGCAGCACCTTGAAGTTTTGCCATTGCACGGTGCTGGTGTCCTGAAACTCGTCGATCATGATATGCTCCAGCTGCGTGCCAATCTTCTCGAAGATGAAGGGCGAGTCGCTGCCATCGATGAGCTGATGAAGCAACTGCTGGGTGTTGGAAAGGAGGAATCGGTTCTGCTCCTCGTTGAGCTGGTGCACCTTCTGCTCGATGCTGGCCAGCAATCGCAGCTGACTCAGGTGGCGCAGCGTCAGGTCGGCGCTCTTGTAGAGCTTCCACTGGCGCGGCTGCTCGTCGAAGGCTTGGCGCAACAAGTTGCCCAGCGACGTGTCGGCCAGATGGTGTATGAGGTCGCAGCGGGGATGGTTCTTCCTGCACCACTTGTCGGGCTGCCCCAAGCAGTCGGAGGCGCGCTTGCCCAACACTGACTCGTCGAACTCGCCACGTTGCAGCTTCAGGAACAGGCCAGCCACTCCTTTGACACCATGGCTCAGGTCGTTGATGTCGAGGCCCTCGCTTTCAAGTGTCTCGAAGAAGTCGTTGCCAATCTGTTCCATCCGCTGGCGGGACTGTTGGCGCAGTTGGCGCATCCGCTGCTGATAGCCCTCGAAGAAGCCTTTCTGGTGCATCACGGTGTTGAGCTGCTCGCTGTGGCTTTTATAATAGTCGCGGAAGATGGTGCGTCCAAAGGTTTTGATTTGCCCGATGACGTTCCATGAGCGGTCGTCGTTGATGTTGTCCATGATGTACTTCATCAGCCATTGCAGCATTTGGTCGGATGCCGAGAGCGAGTCGACGAGCTGGTCAACGGCAAGCTCCTCCACCTGTACATCGTTCAGCCCTACGCGCAAGTTGGCCGTGAGGTTCAGCTCGCGGGCCAGGTTGCGCATCACGCTCTGGAAGAAAGAGTCGATGGTCTCCACGCGGAAATGGCTGTAGTTGTGGAGCAACAGGTGCAGGGCCTCACCGGCACGCTGGGCAATCTGCTGTTCCGACAGCTCGCCGCCCAGTGCTGTGTGAACCTTTTGGGCGTACGACTTGGAATCGTCCAGACCACGCCAGATGCCATAGAGCTGGCTCAGTATGCGCATCTTCATCTCCTCCGTCGCCTTGTTGGTAAACGTCACGGCCAGAATCTGCCTGTAGTTCTGCGGATTGTGCACCAAGAGCTTAATAAACTCTGAGGCCAGTGTGAACGTCTTTCCACTGCCAGCGCTGGCTTTGTAGACGGTGAGGGGGAAACCACCCCGAACCCCTCCCGAGGGGGAGCTGAGCTGAGTTACTTCTGCTATCGTATTTTTCATTGTGTTCTGCTTGATAAGTAGTATATTGTCAGTTATCCGTTTTTCAGCGTCAGTAGCACTTCTTTGAGGTTATTCATTTAAGTCTATATAAGCTCCCCTCCCGTCGGAAGAGGATTGCGTCTTACCATCGTCGGAACAATTCGAAGGTGAACTTGGCACCGCTCTCGATGAAGCTGGCGTTGTAGAAGCTGGCGAAAAATCCGACGGAGAAATAACGGCATGTGAATCCGTAGCCCAGCTCGCTGTAGAGACGGGTGTGGGCGATGGAGAGGGTGCTGATGTAGGCCCGCTCGCTCTCCACATAGCGGCCCACGAAGGGCACGAATGAGACGGCCATCAGGGGCGACTCGAACGAGACGTTGCCACGCAGGTAGTATTTGCTCTGGTTGAAGAGTCGCGAGCTGAGCAACTGGAAATTGCCGCTCCAGTCGTCGTTCCATCCTTCGGGCAGGTTCTCGTCGCGGAAGTTGGAGTAGTCCATGAAGTAATTCTTGTCGCGCTTGGTATAGAATCCTCCTCCTACGCGCAGATTCAGCGTTTGCAACCGATGCATACGGTGTTTCATCGAGGCATCCATCTCCCAGCGCTCATAACTCAAGTCGAGATTCTTGCCTGGCAGGCCGCGTTCATAGTCGATGGTGAAGAGTGGTCCCTTGGGCCAGGGACGCGCCTTTATGCTCAGGTTGGGAGCCAGACTCCTGTATTTGGTGGGCATGCCCATTAGAGCCATCTGCCTTTTGGCCACGGCGTTGCGATGGTGAAACACCATTCCCACCTCGATGGCCAGACGGTTGTTGAGCGGCAACGTGTTCTGTATGCGCAGGTTCAGGTCGTCAAACTGGTCGAGCTTCATGTTGTCGATGTTTGGCAGTTCGCCCTGTGTGCGCTGTATCTCGTCGATGACCGTTGAGTTGTAGATGCGGTTGCCGTTGCTCCACACCAACTCGGCGAAGGCATCGCGGCCTCGGTAGTCGTAGTCGAGGCGGAAGGGAAGTTGAAAGTAGAATCGTCTCTGCTTGAAGTTGTAGCCCAGGCGGGCGTTCAGGCTGATGGCCGTCTCGTCGGTGAAGTTATAGCGTGCTCCAAGCTTGAAGCGGTAGGAGAGTCCTTTTCGTTTGCTGTAGCTGATGTACTGTGGGTTGATGATGGGCGAGAGCCTCACCCAACCGTCTTCGTTGCTGAATCGGATGCGTTGCACGAGGCTTTCGCCCAAGGTCTCGCCAATCTCTTTCCAGTAGTTGTGCTTTTTGGGCTTAGGCTGCACCAGGATGGTGTCGGTGGCGGTGGTGTCAGGCTGCTGTCGCCTGGCTCGCAGCGAGTCGCGAAGCTGGTAGATGGCCAGTTCTTCGGGCCAAAGGTCATAGGGGCGCACCGAGTCGATGAGTTGTCGGTCGCCCTTCACGTTGACAGAGTCGGGCAGGGTGATGGGACAGTTGTATGACGCCTCGAAGGCAGCCGAGATGTGGTTGCCCAGAAACTTGAAGTCGGCTTTCGTCTCGCAGAACTGTGGCAATTTCGAGTGAGCGCCTTCCTCGTCTACCTGAACGGTATGGGTGTGGAATCGCACCATGTCGAACTCGCCGCTCATATCGGTTTCCAGTATGCGCCCTGTTTGTGAGTCGATGGTGGCGTGACCGTTTACCAGCTGTGTGTTGTTGACATAGCGGGGACGGAAGGTCACCCGTGTGCGCTGTGAGTCGATGGGCGTTTCGGCATAGCGATAGAACACTCTGTTGGAGTGGTTGAATGGCGACAGGATGTGATCGCCATAGAGCGTGGAGGAGTAGAGGCGCGGCGTGATGAAGTCGAGCAGCGTGGGCATGGTGTTCCGATTGTGTGGGATGGTGGTGTAGTACACCTGCCGCTTGTTTTCTATCTTCCCCTCGCTGTTGATGCTCATGCGCCCATACTGCTCGCTCACGAACGAGCGTTGGCCACGTGCGATGGCATACATCGATGGCACGCACCACAACGTGAAATTGCGTTGGTGGGTCAGGAAGTGATGCTTAATGTAGACATTCGATTGAAAATCACCCAGCGTGTCGTTGGCGTGGACCTTAGAATAGTTGAACAGCAGGTTCTGCGCCATGGCAGGAGTGATAAAGAAAGAACAAAGAAAGAGGAGAAACCCACCCCCAACCCCTTCCGTACGGGAGAAGCCCACCCTCAGCCCCTCCCAAAGGGTGGGGAGCTTGGTTACTTTTGCTGTTGTTTGTTCCGTTGAATATCTCATTGCCAGTCTATATAAACTCCCCTCCCTTTGGGAGAGGCTGGGGGTGGGCTTTTGGGGGCGGGTGTTTGGGCTTCTGGGGCTACTCACTCTTCGATATTCCCGATGCTGCGTGTGAGCGAGGCCAAGGCTCCCATCATGCTCTCTCCCAGACAATAGCGTGAGAAGCGGGCCGCAGTGCCGCCCCTTGTTCCCAGCAAGCTCGATGCCAAGTCGTCGATGTCGGCCTTGCCGAAAGGCTGTCGCACGAAGGGTACCTCGTCGGCGCTGAAGCCCAGCAGCCCCGTCAGCAGCTGTGCGGTGAGCAGGGCCATGCGGTTGAAGTGCAGGCGCTCTATCCACGATTCAATCTTCACGAAGTCCATGCGGTCGCCCAGCTGGCGCAGCATCATGCCAATGTCGGTGAGGAGCCACAGGCTGATGCCATTGGCCAATGTCGACTTCACCATCTCTACCAGAGCCACCAGCATGGCCAGCGTGGGTGCCACCGTCTCAATGCGTTGTCCTCTGATGGTGATGTGGCTGGTGCCTCCTTCGAGCCATTCCTTCTCGATGATGTCTTTCAGCGTGTGGTTGTTCAGCTTGTTGCTCAGTTGCAGCAGTTGGTGGCGGTGCTCCACGCTCAGGCCCTGCCACATGTAGTGCAGCACGTGCTTGTTTGGGCTGGTGGCTTCGGCATCGTTGGCGCGTGCCAGCTCGTCGGCCTTGTTGCCTTGAGTGGCGTAGGGGAAGTAGATGCTCACCTGACCTGTGCGGTGGTGTGCGGGAGTGGGGTAGAGGGCTTGCGTTGCCCACAGTCCAGTGAGGATGGGGCGCAGCTGTCCGCCGGCTTGTTGCTGTAGCAGCATGGCCACGTCGGCACTTGCTGCCTGATGGCGATGCTCGGCGCTGAGCGTGGCTTTCGTCCATTGCTCCGACACGTTGGTGGGTATCTGCACGAAGAACTGGTTGGCACATGTCTTCACACCATCGCCCAGCAGCGCCTCCATGTCGAGCTTGTGGGCAATGGTCAGCAGCTGGCCCCACTTCCATCCCGACATGGGTTCGATGGCCTCTTCCGAGCCATAGGCCCCAGCCCGCAGCAATCGGAAATAGTTCCTCTCAATGATGTTCATCTGTTGTCTTCGTGTTCGTGCATGAGTGTTGTTTTGCTTTGCAGAAGGTAGCGCATCATTCTGCCGACCTGCGCTCCACGGCGATGCCGATGTCGGCAATGCCTGGCAACAGCTCGCGCGACATGTTATGGGCGATGGCGATGTCGATGGTGTCGGCATCGGCTGTGGCCACCACGTCGTGCAGGGGGATGGAATAGTCGCAGAAGGTGTTGCTGCCGGTCTTCAGGTTCCCTTTGTCATCAGTAATGTCTATGCAGACTCTCTCGGAGTAGTTCTCGGGCTTGTTCTGATGGACGTCGAGCGTGAGCTGAGTGTAGGGGTAGATGCTCGTTGCGCGTATGTTCACCAGCACCTGATAGCTTCCGGCCTGCTCCACCGGCACCACGAAGTGCAGCGAGTCGTCCTGCTGCCATCCCTGCAGGCTGATGTGTTGGTAGTGGTTGTATATGGGCAAGCGGTTGCAGCTGGCCAGTGCCAGTGCAACCGCTGCCAACACGTATGGGATGCTATTGCTCCTTTGGTGCTTCATTCTTGGGTGTTGCTTTGTGCGGCTCTGTCTTTCGCGGCTCTGCCTTTCGCGTCTCTGCGCTGCGTGCCTCGGCAGGCTTGGCGGCTTTCTTCTTTTTCTTCTTCTTAGCCTTGTCAAATCGGGTGATGCTGTCGCCGGCCAGCAGGTCGATGGGGCCTTCGGGTTCCTTCTTCTGGTCGTCGGGTTGCAGCTGTGCCGGTTTCTCGCCGCGTCGGTTCATCTCTATAATTTCCTTGGCACGCTGTGCGGTGATGGTCTCCAGGTTGACGGCCAATCGCTTGTCGGTGCTATAGGTGACAAGCTCTTCCAGGATGTCGCTCTTGAAGTAGAAGTAGTCGGCATCTTGCGTCTGCAGCACCACTTCGCGGTTGGGCAGCCGTCGGCCATGCTCGATGTAGTCGTCCACCTCGTAGTTCAGGCAGCACTTCAGCTTGGCACACATGCCCGCCAGTTTCTGCGGATTGAGCGAGATGTCCTGGAATCGTGCCGAGCCTGTGCTCACGCTGACGAAGTTCTTCATCCATGTGGCACAGCAAAGCTCTCGTCCGCAGGGTCCGGTGCCGCCTATGCGCCCTGCTTCCTGTCGGGCTCCAATCTGCTTCATCTCGATGCGCACGTGGAAGGCGGCGGCGAGGTCTTTGATGAGTTGGCGGAAGTCGACGCGCTCATCGGCGATATAGTAGAAGATAGCCTTCTGCCCGTCGCCCTGATATTCCACGTCGCCAATCTTCATCTTCAGTCCCAGCCCTTTGGCAATCTCGCGGCTCTCAATCATCGTCTCGTGCTCCAGTGCCTTGGCTTCGCGAAACTTGTCCATGTCGCTCTGACGTGCCAGACGGTAGATGCGCTTGATGTCGTCTTCGCTCTTCAGGTTGGCTTTCTTCAGTTGCAGCTTCACCAGCCGCCCCGTCAGCGTCACCACGCCGATGTCGTGGCCTGGGCTGGCCTCCACGGCCACCACGTCGCCCTTCTTCAGCGGCAGGTTGTTCACGTTGTGGTAATAGCCCTTGCGGGTGTGCTTGAACTGCACTTCCACCAGGTCGGTGCTCTCGGCATTGCCCGGCACGTCGGCCAGCCAGTCGTAGGTGTTGAGTTGGCGGTCTTGGCGGCCTACGGCAGCGGCACACAGTCCACGGTCACAACCAGTACGTATGAGGTGTTCTTTCTGTTTTTCCATATATAAAAATGTATGAACAATATATTAAGACGTGCAAAGTTAGTGCAAACCGAGCAAAAAACCAAATTTTTGGTTGAAAAAATGTGGGGAGGGGGAGTGAAAGGGGAGTGAAGAGGGGGTGAATGGGATGATAGTCTTGAATATGAACTATGGTTCTTTTGCCCCTTTTCATTTGCTATAATGCTTTTTTGGATGAACTATCGTCCTTTCACTCCCTTTCACTCCCTCTTCACTCCAGACCTGCAAAGCTTTTTATATGGCGGCAATAGAAATAGACGCGTTTTTATTTGGAGTTTCACATTTTTTTCGTAATTTTGCAAATGAAAACCAAAACTTATCCATCGTATGAACAAGGAGGAAAGATTCGTAATAACCATCAGCCGCCAGTTTGGCACCGGCGGTCATGAGATTGGAGCCGAGCTGGCCCGCCGCTTGGGCGTGAAGCTGCTCGACAAGCAAATTATCAACGAGGTGGCCCGCAAGTTTGACGGCGTTGAGGATGCCATGGAGAAGATTGAGCTGCGCAATCCGCTGTGGCGCGACGACTTCACCGCCTTCTATCGTCAGTATATGGCTGGGGCGGAGTATAACGGGCAGGAGCACGACCAGACCAGCCGCCGTCTTTTTGAGGCACAGGCTGAGATCATCCGCCGCATTGCCGCCCAAGAGTCGTGCATCATCGTGGGGCGCTGTGGCTTCCACATCTTCCGCGACCACCTCAATGCGCTGAAAATCTTCGTGCATGCCGACGATGAATGCCGTAAGCGCCGCATCGCCGAGAAGTTCGACATCTCCGAGCAGGATGCTGCCGCCATGATTGTAGACAACGACTATTCGCGCGAGCTCTACACCAAGACCTTCACCGGCAGCGACTGGCAGGATGCCCGCAACTACGACGTGGCACTCAACGTGAAGCAGTTTGGCGTCAACGGGGCTGTTGACTTTCTGATGAACGTCATTGGCTGACAACACATTCAATTCGCTGACACGTGGGACTGGGAAAGTGGATTGCCGGCTACCTGGGCTGGATTGTGCTTGGACCCATAGGGGGAATCCTGGGATTCCTGTTGGGGTCGATATTGGAGTCGTCATCTTCCTCGGCTTCGTCGGCCGGAGGGCAGAGTGGTGAGCACGCATCGGGCTATGAAGAGCAGAGGCAACAAACCCGCACCAACCAGCAGCAGGGCGACCGCAACAGTTTCCTGCTGTCGATGCTGGTGATGGCTGCCTATATCATCCGTGCCGACGGGCGCGTGATGCACTCTGAGATGGAGATGGTGCGTGGGTTCCTGCGCCAGAACTTCGGCCCCGAGGCCGAGCAGCAGGGCAACGACATCCTGTTGCGCCTCTTCGATGAGGAGAAACGGCAGGGGCGTGTGGCCTTCCGCCGCACTATCCGCCAGAGTTGTGAGGAAGCTGCCCGCTTCCTCGACTACAGCGGACGTCTGCAGCTGCTCAATTTCCTGGTGATGATTGCCCAGGCCGACGGGCAGGTGGCCAGCAGCGAGGTGGATGCGCTGAAGGATGTGGCCCGCTGGATGCAGATGAACACCAGCGAGGTCGACTCTATGCTCCACCTGAAGGGCGACTCGCTCGAAGATGCCTACCGCGTGCTGGGCGTCAGCCCACAGGCCACCGACGACGAGCTGCGCCGTGCCTACCGTCGGCTGGCTCTGGAGCACCATCCCGACCGCGTAGCCAAGTTGGGCGAGGATGTGCGAAAGGCTGCCGAAAAGAAATTCCAAGAAATCAACGCCGCCAAGGAGCGCATCTGGAAGGCTCGTGGGCTATGATATTTTTTAAGTGAAGAGTGAAAAGTGAAGGATTTCTTTCAGTCGCTGCGCTTTGTGAAAGCGTCCCTTCGGGCCGAGCGGCTACAGCAGTTCTATCCTCCTTCCTCCCTCCACCTTCAACCCTCCACCTTCCTCCCTCCACTCACCTCTAAACTATCGAATTGCTTCCTGAGAAGGGGAGGACAATATTCACTTTCCACATAAAAGCCTTTCTATTTGTTTGTTGTCTGCCTCAGGCAGGATTTTGTGGAAGTGTTCCAGTATCCGCTGATAGGATTCTTCGGGCGTTCGCTCGCATTTCATCGCGTCCTTTCCCAACTGCTGCTCGGGCGTGGTGAGCAATGCCCAGCCCCATCCATATTCGTTGTTGTGCTTGTCGCGGGGATAGATGAAGTCCTCTGTCGTTATCCTGCACGCCATCTGCAGCTTGGTGACGTAGGCATCGAACCGGCTCCGCATCTTCGGCCCCGTGAAACCACAGGCGGCGCGGAGCTCCCTCGTTATCAGACTGCCGTGCTCTTGCAATGTCAGCAGAATGGCTTCCTCCACGCTGCCTTCCTCTGGCTGGGGATGCTTGCTGCGGCGATAGTTGCAGAAGTCGGGCCACCACTCGCGACTGATGAAGCCAGCCTTGCCTGCAAAGAACTTGCCATAGACGCAGATGCCCTCCTGCACGATGGGCCCTTTCCACTTCCACAGCGGCCAGTCCCATCCACCATCGGGGAGAACCACGTAGCGGTTGTCATCGTCAACCACCTCCTCGGCCGAGAACCCTGCGATGCCACTATAGAGCAGCGGCAGGAAGCCCACCTCCTGGATATAGGCCATCAGCTCTGGGCAACTGTGAATCTCTTCTCGATGCTGTCTCATATCTTCTTCGTGTGGGATGACACCATCCTGCATATCTCCTCCAGATACCTGCTGTCGATGTCGTCGAAGGTGGCCAGCCGCTCGCTGTCGATGTCGAGCACGGCAAAGACCTCTCCGTCGTCGCCGAAGAGTGGCACCACTATCTCCGACTTCGATTCGCTGCTGCACGCGATGTGTCCGGGAAACAGTTCCACGTCGGGCACCACGATGGTGGCACCCCGTTTCCATGCAGTCCCGCACACGCCACGCCCGTAAGCGATGTGCATGCAGGCCACTGGTCCCTGAAACGGACCGAGTATCAGCTCCCCTCCGCTGACGCGGTAGAACCCTGTCCACCAGAGTCGCATCTCCTGATGGATGGCGGCTGCCACGTTGCTCATGATGGCTGTCATGTCGGTCTCGCCCTCAATGAGTGCGCTGATGGCGCTCGTCAGAGCCTTGTATTTCTCTTCTTTCAAGTTTTGTTCCGTCGTTTCCGTATTGTTATTGCTCATGTTTGCTTCCGTTGTTTGAAAAAGTTGATGCAAAAATAAGCATTTTTTCTGAAACGACAAAATAGTAGCCGTTAAGTAATAATAAAAGTAATGATTATACATGATCAGGTGACAAGGACGCTGAAAGCGTCCACTCTCAATAGCCGTAGGTCGGAACGACCTGCGGATAGGACGACAGGCGATACATCGACCCTAAAGGGGGCGCCCATTCATTCAGATGGTGGTCGCCCATGAGCACGGGCGACCCTTTCAGGGTCGTTATCACCCCGTACCTACTATCCGCAGGTCGTACCGACCTACGGCTATTGAGAGGAGAAGGCTTCACCGTCTTTTCAACCATAGGTTGAAAGGTTTTTATCTGTATTTTTGGTTTTTATCTGTTTTTCTAACAAGAATTAACCGCTCAGTCGGATTTCGCTCGTGGCAGGGCCAGCGTGGTGAACCGAGTTGTTACGAAATTGAACACCCGACAGCTAATAATCGGAAAGAATGTCAAAATTTTTCAAAATAAAATTAGTTCACGTTTTCGAGGCAATCTGGAGCGAAAAAGACCCGTTTGGGAGCATTGTTCAACCCTCGCGATATGAAAAACCGAGGGGGAAAAACCAAATTTTTGCACACACTCCATGGTTTTGTGCATGTTTTTTGCCCCTATTTGGTGCCTTTTCGCGGTTTTTTAAGTACGCCGAAAAATAAAAAGTCAACGCCAAATTTTTTTTCGGCGTTGACTTTTTAAAGCCAGCGATGCCCATTTTTTGCAAAATTCGGTCCAATCGGTTGAATGATAACTATTTAGCAAACCCTCTCAAAATATAAAAATTTTCGACCAAAAGTTTTCTCGCGCAGAATTTTTGAATTATGAAGGGGTTAAATGGCCATTTTGTCAATATCTTTCACAAAACCCGTCCTGGCAGTTCTATTCCGCTTTTGAACATAGGGTGCCCTGTTTGACGCTCTTTTGAATCAAAGTTGCTAATAGTTACAGACCCCACCCCCAGCCCAAACACCCACCCCCAGCCCCTCCCCAAGGGAACGACCCACCTCCAGCCCCTCCCCAAGGGAGGGGAGCTTGGCTACTTTTGCTGTTGTTTGTTCCGTTGAATATCTCATTGCAAGTCTATATCAACTCCCCTCCCTTAGGGAGGGGTTGGGGGTGGGTTTCTCTCATGGGGGGATGGGGGCTTGGACTTAGAGTTGAGCTTTATATTCGCTCATGAGCGCCTGATGCTCTGCCGACCCTACGACGAGCCTCTGCCGTTCCAAGGCAGAACTGTGCTTGCCGAATGCCATCATCACCCGCTTGGCGGGCTTGCTGGGCGAAGTGAACACCTGGCACTCGCGCTGCTTGAAGAACCCCGCCAAGGCGGCCTCGCTCTCCATGCTGCCCTGCGCATCCGCTGGCACCACCACCGATAGTTGCCCGCCATCGGCCAACAACCGCCAGGCATGTTCCATCAGCATTCTGAAAGTGAGCGCCTGAGTATGCCGCGCCAGCGTGCGACTGGCATCGGGGCTATGGAGCGCGTTGGCGAAATAGGGTGGGTTGCTCACGATGGCGTCGTAGCATGCCGAACTTTCGAGCGCACAGAAATCGGCATGGAGAATGTCGATGCGGTTGGCAAAGGGCGACGCTTGCGCATTTTGTAGCGCCTGCTGTGCCGCGTCAGCGTCGATGTCGATGCCCACCACGCGGGCCTGGGCGTAGCGCTGGGCCATCATCAAGGCGATGATGCCCGTGCCCGTGCCCACATCGAGGATGGTAGGTGCATCGCCGCTGGTGGAGGGCAGACGTGCCCACGCCCCCAGCAGGGTGCCGTCGGTGCCCACCTTCATGGCGCATCGGCTCTGGCGGATGGTAAATAGCCTGAATTGGAAGTAATCGTTGCTCAAGGGAATCTTCAAAAATGTTGGGCAAAATTACGAAAAAAGGAGGCAAATGTGCCTTTCGTCGTTATTAAATAAAGTTAAAATGGTAAATAGCTGCTAAACGAGCCGTAGGTGAATCCGTCATAAAGTCACATGGAACCCAAAAGCCAAACTATGCATAGATTATCGCGAATTTTCGCCCAAGTATTGTTTTTCATTGTCTTTTCCATATCCAGCGCATTGGCTCAGACCACTGTTTCGGGAAAGTTGCTTGATTCCGAGACCCGTGAAGCCTTGTCCAAGGCTACGCTGCAACTATATAAGATAGGTAAGAGCGACACCACGTTCACCGCCGGAGTGATTTCTGGCGAGCAGGGTGCCTTCACCTTCAATGGGGTGGGGCAGGGCACCTATCAGCTGCGTGCCACCTACTTGGGCTATCAACCCCTGACGAAGACCATCACCGTGGCTCG
>JAEEGF011443238.1_pt1 | contig 15610 bp, 12 predicted proteins | sample 9134171 | NCBI WGS metagenome assembly JAEEGF01 (sample SAMN16246542, study PRJNA631951) | gut metagenome | biome: gut microbiome; feature: rumen; material: AP-attached | host: Bos | place: Iran: Karaj | collected 2018-10 | reverse complement strand
CGCACGGTAGCATCGACCAGGGAGATGCCGAAGACATCCTCCCGCAGGATGATGGTGGTGGTGAGCGTCTCCCCCACGGCCGGGAGCCGGTGCACCCGGAACTTCCGGATAGCGCCGATATAGCCGATGCGCACCGGAACGCGAAGGATGTATTTGCACAGGTACCCGATCCGGGCGGCGCTGGACTGGGCCATGTTCTCCAGGATGCCCGGAGCGCTCAGGACGCCGTCCTCCACCAGCAGATGACCTTTCCGGACCGTGAAGGACGTCACCGTCTCCACGTCGTCATAATGCTCGAGCCGGTCCACGAAGACGAACGGTTCGCGCTGGGGAAGGATCCCGCCGATGCTTATTTCATGGAACGGGTTCATTTCCAGAAGTCAAAGAAGTTATACCACTGGTCGGGATAGGCGCGGACGATGGCTTCCAGCCGGGCCGCGTAGGCATCGGCCAGGGCCTGGATCCGGTCCTGCTTCGATTCCGCCCGGGAGACGGGCAGGATGTCCAGGAACACCTTGTATTCCCGCCGTTTTTCCTTCATTGCGAAGACGGTGAGCACGGGGGCCTCCCGCTGGACGGCAAGGGTGAAAGGGCCGGCCGGGAACTTCGCCATCTCTCCGAAGAACCGGCATTCCACCGTCTTCCTGGAGCCGAACACGCGGTCTCCCGGCATGCTGACGATCTCGCCGTCGGCCAGGGCGCCGTTCAGGGTGAAGATGTGGGAAAGGTCCTGCGAAACCGGCACCATCCGGACATTGGTCTGTCCGAACAGGGCCGCGCGGTTCTCCATCACGGTCGCCGTTTCTCCGCTGAAAACCAGCGCGTTAAGACGCTTCGGAGAAACGAGGGTATAGCCGATCATCTCGTAATTGCCCACATGGGAACTGAGCTGGATGAACCCTTCCTCCCCGCGGCAAAGACCGTCGAACAGGTCCATGCGGGGGACGTTCATCCGGAACTTCTTTCCGGAGAAGGCCGCGAAACGGTCCATGACCACTTTCCCGAACTCGAATTCATTCAGGTAAACGTGCACGAAGGATTTCACGACATGATAGCCCATCCGCTTCCGGTAGAAGGCGTAAGCGGGGCGGAACCCCGTCCCGAAGAGCATATAGAACGGAATGACCAGCGCCATACATCCGTACAGCACGCCGAGGGGAAGGAACCGGAACAGCCGGATGAGCGTCCGCTGCATCCAGGGCGTTCCGTCCGTGGAACCCTGCCAGCCGGTATGTCCGTAATCAGCCAACCTGCGATTCGATGAAACGGCAGAATTCGCCGTAAGTCTTGAGGTCCTTGAACTGCTCAGGACGCATCTTGAAACCGAACTCCTGCTCGACCAGGACGATCACGTCCACGACCTCGAGGCTGTCGATGCCGAGGTCCTCCTTCAGGCGGGCGCCGTCCTCGATCTTCGCTTCGTCAATCTCCAGCTCGTCCACGAGGAAGGCGTCGACCTTCTCATATATTTCGTTGATATCCATATTGTTATTTGATTTTACAAACCATGATGCTGTGGCCCTGGCCCAGCCCGTCGTGAATCTTCTCCACGGTCATGCCGGCCTCGGCCACGAGGCGGGACATGTCGTCGGAATGGTACATCTTGGAGTTGCCGTTGGCCATCGCCGTGAAGTAGAGGCTCGTCATCGTGAGGCAGAAGGAAGCGGGCTCGTACTTCTGGCGGTCCCAGAAGGTTTCCATGATGGCGAGCCGGGAATCCGGTCCCATCACCTTCGCCGCGCGCTTCAGGATGCTCAGGATCTCGTCCTCGCTGAAGCAGTCCAGGAACTGGCTCATCCAGATGACGTCGGGATGCAGGTCCTCCGGGAACTCCGCGGCGGGATCCAGCATGTTCATCGCATACCCGTCGATGCGGTCCGCGCCGGGCTTGCCGGCCGTCTGCTCCCGCATCATCGCGAGTTGCTGCGGCAGGTCAACGATCGTCACGCGCACGTCCCGGTCGTAACCGACGCAGCGGAGCGCCCACCGGCCCGTATTGCCGCCCACGTCCATGATCTTCCCCGGACGGTAGCCGAACACGATTTCCAGCGCCTCGTCAAAGGAATGGTCGGAGTAGAAATGGTCGAAGCCGAACCAGCTCTTCTTCACCTGCTCGGGCAGGGAGGAAAGGCCCTCGTAGAGCGTAGGCCAGTCGCCGAAGTGTTTCAGTCCGGCCGGACGGCCTTCCAGCAGCGCCTCCTCCAGGTGGAAGAAGCCTTCATAGTTCACGTCATGGTTGAAGTCCACGTTCACCCGCGTCGCCGGGTCGTTCAGGAGGAACCAGCCCGTCTTGGACAGGGAGAACTTGTCCGTCTTCGGGTCGATGAGGGTCGTGCCGATGGAAAGGGAAGCCTCCATCAGGACCTTGGCGGCATACTCCGACAGGCCGGTCGCCTGCACGATTTCCGCCAGGGTCATGTCTCCGTCACGCAGCCGCTCCAGGATGCCGAACTTGATCATCAGCCGGCTGGCCTGGAACACGATGGGGCCGAAGGCGATATATTGCGCCAGCCGCTGCGCTTCGCGGGCGGTCAGGCGGTCCTTCGAGTAAGCTTTCTCGATATTCGGAAAAAGATGCATACGTTTCTTGTCCCTTTTTTAAAAGAGGGACAAAGATACGCAATTCTATGCTTTATTCAAAGAAGAACGCCCCGGGGAGAGGCCGGCCGTTGTAGGTCGAGGCCATGGACTCGCCATAGGCGCCGGCGCTGCGGATGGCGATGAAATCGCCCCGCCGGCAGGCGTCCAGGCTCACGCCCTTGCCGAACACGTCCGAGCTTTCGCACACGGGGCCGACCACGTCGTAGAGCTGCTCCGGCTCGCTGGAAGTCAGGTTCTCGATGCGATGGTAGGCATGGTACAGCGCCGGCCGGATAAGCTCCGTCATGCTGCCGTCCACGATGGCGAACTGGCGCGTCGTGCCCTGCTTGACATACAGGACACGGCAGATGAGCGTGCCACAGGGAGCCACGAGGCTCCGGCCCAGTTCGAAATGCAGCGCCTGCCCTTCCCGCAGGTGAAGATGACGCTTGAACGCATTGAAATAGGCCGCGAAATCGGCGACAGGCAGATGGTTGGGATGTTCGTAGTTGATGCCGAGCCCGCCGCCCACGTTCAGGTCCCCGACCGGCAGCCGCATCCGCTCCAGGCGGGCGGTCAGGTCATTGATCCGGTTGCACAGGGCCACGAAATCGGACATGTCCAGAATCTGGGAGCCGATGTGGAAATGCAGGCCGCAGAACTGCACGTGCGGGCATCCCAGGGCCAGCCGGATCACCTCCGGCAGCGTCTCATGGAAAATGCCGAACTTGTTCTCGGCCAGACCGGTGGTGATGTTGGCGTGGGTATGGGCCCCGATGTCGGGATTCACACGGAGGCTGATGCGCGCGACCTTGCCCATCTTCGCGGCAATCTCTTCGATCACAAGCAGTTCCGCGGATGATTCCACATTGAAGCGGTCAATGCCGAGCTCCAGCGCATAGGCGATCTCATCATCGCTCTTGCCCACGCCCGCATACACGATGCCGGACGGATCGAAGCCAGCCTCATACGCCATGCGGACCTCGCCGCCGCTCACGCAGTCAGCGCCCAGGCCGGCCGCGGCGATCCGGCGGAGAATCTCCGGATTGGCATTGGCCTTGACCGCATAATGGACTTTCCAGAGGGGACGTCCTCTCAGTTCGCTGCGGACCGCATCCAGCGTCCGCTCCAGCAGGGGCAGGTCGTAGAAGTAGAACGGCGTCTTTCTTTCCGCGAACTCCCCCACCGGGAAATCGCCCTTCATCATTTTGTGAACAGGACGGCGCTGAGGGCCTTGAGGGCCGTTTCCTTGTCCTCCTCCTTGATGAGGAAGGAGATGTTGTAATTGCTTCCGCCGTAGGAGACCATCCGCACGGGGATGTCCTTCATCGCGCTGAGGGCGGCGGATTCGAAGCCCACGTTCTCCCAGTCCATGTCGCCCACCACGCAGATGATGCACATGTCCAGGTCCACGGTCACGGTGCCGTATTTCTTGAGGTCGTGGACGATTTCTCCCAGGTAGCGGGTGTCGTCGATGGACATGGAGACACCCACCTCGGAGGTGCAGATCATGTCGATCGGGGTGCGGTAGCTTTCGAAGATTTCGAAGACCTTGCGCAGGAAACCGTGCGCGAGGAGCATCCGGGAGGATTTGATCTTGATGGCGACGATATTGTCCTTCGCGGCCACCGCCTTGATCGTGCCGGGCTCGGGGATGTTGTTGATAAGCGTGCCGGGCGCCTCCGGCTCCATCGTGTTCAGCAGGCGGACCGGGATGTTCGCATACCGGGCGGGCTGGATGCACGTCGGGTGAAGGATCTTGGCGCCGAAATAGGCCAGCTCGGCCGCCTCTTCGAAATGCAGGTGCCGCACGGCCTCCGTGTCCTTGACAACGCGGGGATCGTTGTTGTGCATGCCGTCGATGTCGGTCCAGATCTGGATCTCCTCCGCCTGGACGGCCGCGCCGACGAGGGAAGCCGTGAAGTCGGAGCCGCCGCGCTGGAGGTTGTCCACCTCGTCATGGGCGTTCCGGCAGATGAACCCCTGCGTCAGGAACAGCTGTGCCTCGGGATGCACGTCGATGAGGGCGCCGAGATGTTCGCGGATGTATTCGGCGTCAGGCTCGCCCTGCACGTCCGTCCGCATGAAATCCAGGGCCGGCAGGAGGACCACGCCGATCCCCTTCTCCTGCATGTACCAGGCCATCAGGTTCGTGGAGAGCAGTTCGCCCTGGGCGAGAATCATCTTCTCCTGCACGGGGCCGAACAGCTGCTTGGCGAAGGTGCCCAGGAATGCGAAGGTTTCATGCACGAACTCCCGGGCCTTGCCGGCGTATTCCTCGGTGGAATACAGTTCCTTGATGACTTTCAGATACTTCCCTTCCAGGCGGCTGATGGTGTCCCTCGCCCCCTCGGAGTTGTGGTTGTACAGGTATCCGGCAATCTCCACGAGCGTGTTCGTCGTGCCCGACATCGCGGAAAGGACGACAAGATTCCGTCCGGCGGAAGCGACGAGTTCCGCCACGTGCTGCATACGGCTGGCGGACCCCACGGAGGTACCGCCGAATTTCATGACCTTCATTCTGATAAGTTCGTTTCGTTAACCATTCGCAAAGTTATACAAAAATCCGTAAATTTGTACGATAAAACGAATACCATGCAAAGAGTCGTCATCACGGGACTGGGAATCTGGTCATGTCTGGGCACCACCCTGGAGGAAGTGCGGGATGCGCTGTATGCCGGCAAGTCCGGCATCGTGCTGGACCCCGTCCGGAAGGAAATGGGGTTCCGGTCGGGGCTGACCGGAAAGGTTGAACTGCCGGACTTGAAGAAGGAACTGCCCCGTGCCCAGCGGGTATTCATGCCGGAACCGGCGCTTTATGCCTACTGCGCGACGCGGGACGCCCTGAAGCACGCGGGCATTGACCAGGACTACCTGGACAGCCACGAAGTCGGCCTGCTGTACGGCAATGACAGCACCGCCGACCCCGTGTACAAGTTCACCGCGAAGATCATGGAAAAAAAGGACACGATGCTGTGCGGCTCCGGGGCGATCTTCCAGTCGATGAACTCCACCGTGACGATGAACCTCGGGGTGGTCTTCCACCTCAAGGGCATCAACCTCACCGTTTCCGGCGCCTGCGCCAGCGGCTCCCATGCCATCGGCCTGGGCGCCCTGCTCATCCAGAACGGCCTGCAGGACATGGTCGTCTGCGGCGGCGCGCAGGAGGTGAACCCCATCGCCACCGCTTCGTTCGACGGCATCTCCGCGTTCTCCGTCCGGGAGGACGCGCCCGAGAAGGCCAGCCGGCCCTTCGACCGCGACCGCGACGGCCTCGTGCCGGGCGGCGGCGCGGCGACCGTCATCCTGGAAAGTTACGAATCGGCCGTCCGCCGCGGCGCGCCCATCCTGGCCGAAGTCCTCGGCTACGGCTTCTCCGCGAACGGCGACCATATCTCCTCCCCCAACGTGGACGGTCCGGCCCGCTCCCTCGAAATGGCCGTCCGCCGCGCCGGCATCGACATCCGCGAAATCGGCTATGTCAATGCGCACGCCACTTCCACGCACGTCGGCGACGCGAACGAGGCGAAGGCCATCGCCCGCGTGTTCGGCGAAAGGACCGTCCCGGTCACATCCACCAAGAGCCAGACGGGCCACGAGATGTGGATGGCCGGCGCCAGCGAAGTCGTCTACTCCCTCCTGATGATGAAGGGGGGCTTCATCGCCGGAAACATCAATTTCGAGCATCCCGACGAGGATTCCGCCCGGCTCTGGATTCCGGCGGAAACCATCGAAAAACCCTTCGACACCTTCCTGTCCAACTCCTTCGGCTTCGGCGGGACGAACTCCACCCTGGTGGTCCGGAATGTCTGACGCCCTCATCCTCGGATCCGGCCTCGGCGGCCTGGAATGCGGACTGATCCTGGCCCGCAGCGGCTGTCGCGTGACCGTCCTGGAGAAAGGACGGCAGGCGGGCGGCTGCCTCCAGACATTCGTCCGCGGCGGCCGTCGCTTCGACACCGGTTTCCATTACGTGGGCGGCCTCGGCCCGGGCGAGTCCCTGGAGTGGCTGTTCAGGGGCTTCGGCCTGACGGACCTGCCTTGGAAACGGCTGGATTTCAGCGAGGAGGTGATCCTCGACGGAGAGTCCTTCCGGATTCCCAGCGGACACCGGCTGTTCGTGGAAACCCTGTCGCAGCGTTTTCCCGCAGAACGCGAAGGCCTGCAAAAGTACGCCGACACCCTCAAGGCCGTCGGCGACGACATCCGGAACCTGACGGCCGACCACATGGAGCTGTTCGGTGTTTCCGCCGACGCCTGGCTCCGCGGAATCATCGCCGACCCGCTGCTGCGTCGCGTCCTCCTGGGCGCCGCCCTTCGGATGCCGACGGACCTGGAGACCCTTCCCCTGTATGCCTACGCGCAGATCTCCAATTCCTTCCTGGAAAGCGCCTGGCGCCTCAAGGGCAGCGCGCAGCTCATCGTGGACCGCCTCACCGGACAAATCCGGGAGCTGGGCGGGCAAGTGCTCACGGACCGGGAAGTAACGGCCATCCGAAACGGCTCCGTCACCTGCCGGAACGGGCAAGAGTTCCAGGCCGACGTCATCGTTTCCGACCTGCATCCGGCCGTCACGGCCTCCCTGGCGGAAGGTGCAAGGCCCGTCTGGAAAAAGCGGCTCGCGGGTCTGAGGAACAGCAAAGGAATCTTCACCGTCAACGTCAAATTGAAACCCGGCCGCATCCCTTATCTCAACCACAGCATCATCCTGGACGGGATGCTGGTCCATTTTTACGTTCCCCGTGAAGGTACCTGGGCGGAAGCCGTCGACCTGCTTTGCGAAGCGGACGGACCGGTCGCGGACCGGGAGGCGATGGCCCGGGCCTGCCTGAAGAAAGCGGCAGGCCGCCTGGAAGGCCTTGAAGAGGCCGTCGATGCGTACTGGACCAGCACGCCCGAAACCTGGGAACGTTTCACCGGAACGCCGGGCGGCAGCGCCTTCGGCGTCCTGAAGGACTTCCATTCGCCCCTCACCACCCTCATCAGCCCGCGGACTCCCCTGCCGGGCCTGTATATGACCGGACAAAGCCTCAATCTGCACGGCCTGCTGGGCGTGTCGATGACGGCGCTCCATACCACGGCGGCCATCCTCGGCCTGCCCCGAATCCAAACCCTCTTCGCCCTATGAAAACCGCACTCGTCACCGGCGGCAGCCGCGGAATCGGCCGCGCCGTCAGCATCAGCCTGGCCCGCATGGGCTACCATGTCCTCATCAATTACGTTTCCAACGAAGCCGCGGCCCAGGAGACGCTCGACGCCATCGGCGGACAGGGCGAACTGATCCGCTTCAACGTGGGCGATCCGGAGGCGGTCCGCGCCGCCGTGGAAGGCTGGCAGGCGGCCCATCCGGAGGACTACATCGAGGTCCTGGTGAACAACGCCGGCGTCCGGAAGGACAACCTTCTGGTCTGGATGGAACAAGATGACTGGCAGGCGGTTATCAATACCAATCTGAACAGTTTCTTCCATGTCACCAAGGCCGTGCTGCAGCCGATGCTGCTGAAGAAATACGGACGCATCATCACCATCGCGTCCCTGAGCGGACTCAAGGGTCTCCCGGGCCAGACGAACTATTCGGCGGCCAAGGGCGGCCTCATCGCCGCCACCAAGGCGCTCGCCCAGGAAGTGGCCAAGAAGAAAGTCACGGTCAATGCCGTCGCCCCCGGCTTCATCGCCACGGACATGACGGACGGCCTGGACGAAGCGGCTCTGAAAAAAGACATTCCGGCCGCCCGTTTCGGACGACCGGAAGAAGTCGCGGCCGTAGTGGCCTTCCTCGCTTCGCCCGAAGCATCTTATGTCACGGGCGAATGCATCTCCGTAAACGGAGGTCTGTACACCTAGATTCCGTTCACTCCGCTTCCAGATAGAAGACGGCGCTGTCGAAAGTCTTGAGGAGAACGGGGTTGAATCCTCCGTTCATCAGGAAGTCGCCGGCGTGCGTTCTGCCGGACCCCCACCAGCAGGAACGGTCCACGTTCAGTTCCGTCACCCGGTAGCTGCGAGCCGGATCCAGCCCGTCCAGGCGGAACACATGGGCGCCGACCGCCCGGTTCTGATACTTGAGGCAATAGGTGTACACCACCGCACGGCTCTGATCCTGTGACACATACATCAAAGCGTAATAGTCCCCCTCATACGGGGAGGCCAACCTGTACACATCACCGGTAAAGACCAGGTCGCGGTACTGCTTGTAGGAGCGGATGCAGCGGTCCGCCAGGGCGCGCTCCCGCTCCGTCAGGTTCTTCGGCTGCAGCTCCATGCCCAGCCGGCCGGAGCAAGCCATGTCGAAGCGGAACTTGAGCGGGGTGACATTGCCCGTCTGGTGGTTCGGGACGGCCGACACGTGGGAGGCCATCACGCAGGCGGGATAAATGAGGTTCGTCGCGTACTGGATGTAGGCACGGGTGAAGGCGTCCGTATTGTCGCTGGTCCAGATTTCATTGAAATACTTCAGGGCGCCGTAATCCACCCGTCCGCCGCCGGAGGAGCAGCACTGGACGATGGTGTCGGGATACTTCGTGCGGAGGCGGCGCATCACGTTATAGATGCCCTGCGCGTATTCCACGAAGAACCGGTCCTGATCCTTGCCCAGGTATTTGCTGCCGAAGTCCGCCACCGTTCGGTTGCAGTCCCACTTGATGTAGTCGATGTTCGGGGCCAGCTGCATCGTCTTGTCGAAGATGCCGTACACGAAGTCCTGGACCGCCGGGTTGCTCAGGTCCAGCACCCATTGGTTGCGGCTCTGGTACAGTTCGCGGCCGGGGCTTTGGACGACCCAATCGGGATGGGCATGGGCCAGGTTGCTCTGCGGATTGACCATCTCGGGCTCGATCCAGATGCCGAACTTCAGCCCCTTGTCATGGGCATAGGAAGCCACAAAATCAATTCCTTCCGGAATCTTGGCGGTGTTCACCTCCCAGTCGCCGAGGCCGGCGTCATCCCCGTTTCGGGGGTAGTCCTTCGCGAACCAGCCGTCGTCCAGGACGAACATCTCCAGGCCCATCGAGGCGGCATCGTCAATCATCCGGAGCAGAGTTTCGGTCGTGAAGGTGAAATAGGCGCCCTCCCAGCTGTTCAGGAGGGTGGGATTGATCTGTCCGCCGCCGTAAACGCCGAAGTTCCGGGCCCAGGCGTGCAAGTTGCGGGAGGCTTGCCCCGCTCCCCTTCCGGAGAACGTGTACAGGAAATCGGGCGTCGCGAACGTCTGGCCCGCCGCCAGTTTATAGGCCGATGCGAACGGACTGATTCCGGCCAGCACGTTGAGCCGGTTCGATTCGTCCATTTCAAAGGACAGACGGAAATTGCCGCTCCAGGCCAGGGCGCCGGCGACCACTTCGCCGACGTTCTCCTGCAGGCGGTCCGCATTGAGGCTCACCAGAAAGGAGGGATTGTTGCACTGGGTCACCTGGGTGCCGCGACGGGATTCGATAACCTTGGTGTCATGCGTCAGGACTTCCCCGTCCATCTGCATCTCATCGGCCCAGCCCCCGTGGAAGTGCGTCAGATGATACTGGTCCGCATCCAGGTACAGGGAGCCGGACGCATAGTTGAGCAGTTCCACGGGCTGCCTGCCGCCGTTCCGGATCTCCGCATGGGTGCTGATGACGTCCTCTTTTTGATAGGCTTCATAGAAAAGCTTGACTTCCAGCAGCGTAACCGGATCCTTCAAGGTGATCTCCGTCGTGACGACGTCACCGTTGCGGCGGACCTGATGGGCCGCATAGACCAGTTCGGTATTGTGATAGCCGTCGGCATACCGGACGTGCAGGGCCGGCTCGCCGAGATAGCGGCCGCCGGTGGTGGGATATGCCATCGGACCACTTCCGTTGTCCTCGGACAGGCCGGTCACAAACCCGCCGAAGGCCTTCGGATCGGCGATCCGGTTCCCGTAATGAAGGGTTTCCAGCACACCGTTTTCCCGGACGGACAGGATGAGAGCGGTATGCTCCGTTTCCACCGGGATGACGGTTTTCCGGGCGGAGGCCGCCGGCACGGCCAAAGCAAGGGCAAGCAGTACCAGCCCGCAATGTCTCAAGTATTTCATAGTCTCAAGGTTTTTAGTCAACGAACACCATTTCGTCGAACAGATAGGAGGCATGTCCGATCTGGTCCACGACAAAGAGGAGGTAGCGGATGTCCAGGGAAATGTTCCGGCAGATTTCGGGATCATAGGCGATGTCGCTCATCGTTCCTTCCCACACGCGGTCGAAATTGATGCCGATGAGATTGCCGTCCGCGTTGATGACCGGACTGCCGGAGTTGCCGCCCGTGGTATGGTTCGTCGCAAGGAAGCAGACCGGCTGGGCCTCGTGCCCGCCCTCGGCATAAATGTCGCGGAGAACCTGCGGGATGTTGTAGTCGAAGATGTCCGGATTGTCCTTCTCGATGATGCCCTTGAGAGTGGACACGGGATAATAGTAGGCGCCGTCGTACGGGGTGTAGCCGGCCACTTTGCCGTAGGCGATGCGGAGGGTGAGATTGGCGTCCGGATAGAAGGTGCGGTCCTTCTCGAACTCCATCTGGCCCTGCATGTACGTGCGGTTGGCCACGCGGAGGGCCTCGCTGGTCTCGCGGATCACGGGAGCGAGGTCTTCGGCATACCACATCGCGAATTCGGAGGAGGCGACGACGGCCGGATCATCGGCCACGCGGTCCACATCGTCCGGGGTCAGGGCTTCCACTTTCGCCCGGTCCGTGAAGAGGCTGTGGGTGTACAGGTAGTCCTTGCAAGCCTCCACGCTGCCGAATTCGGCCAGTTGCTCCTTGAACCAGGCCGGTTTGAATTCATCCGGGACATTCTTGTCGAAGGAGGTCATCATCGCCACGAAGCATTCCTCGTCGATGGGCTGATAATAATCCTTGAAGAAACTGTCGATCAAATCCTTCGTGCTGGTGCCGGAGCGCAGGCGGGTATGGATGCCGGAGGCGAAATTGAGCAGCTCGATGGTGCGGACCGTCTCGTTGTAGTACTCGTAGGCGAGGTAAGTGGGATTGCGGCGGGCGTAGATGCCGCCCAGCTGGTCCACGACGCCTTCATAGCGGGTTCCCTTGGCCCATTCGCGGAAACGCTTCTCATAGGCCTGCTTCGAGGCGACGGTATGCATCTTCTTGATGCCCTTCTCCTCGCCCTGCCATTTCTTCCAGGCGTTGGAGACGGAGGCGTTCTTGGAAGAGTACTGGATCCGGACGGCCTGGGACTGGCTCATGTATTTCTTCTGGATGTCCAGGCGCTGGGTGCGGAGGGCGATCTTCTGCGGATCGGAGACTTCGGCGACATACCTGACCTGGTCGGACATCACATATTCCTGGGTGCTGCCCGGACAGCCGTAGACAAAGGTGAAATCACCTTCATGGACACCGGCGCGGGACACTTTGAAGAATTTCTTCGGGTGATAAGGGACGTTGTCCGGAGAATAGTCGGCCGGATTGTTGTCCTTGTCGGCATAGACGCGGAAGATGGAGAAGTCGCCGGTGTGACGGGGCCACATCCAGTTGTCGGTGTCGCCGCCGAACTTGCCGATGGAGGACGGCGGAGCACCCACCAGGCGGACGTCGCGGAACACCCGGAACACGAACAGGAAATACTGGTTGCCGTAGAACAGGGCTTCCACATCGGCCGTCAGGCCTTTGCCGTCTTTGACGGCCTCGGCGGTCAGCCTGCGGGAATTGACCCGGACGACGGAATCCCGCTGCGCCTCGGTCATTCCCTCCCTGTACCCTTTCAGAACCAGGTTCGTCACGTCGTCCATCCGTTCGAGGAAGCTGACGGTCAATCCCCGGTTGGGCAGTTCCTGGCTGCGGTTCATCGCCCAGAAACCGTCCTTGAGATAATCGTGCTCCACGCTGCTGTGGCGCTGGATGTAGCTGTATCCGCAGTGGTGGTTCGTCAGGAGCAGGCCCTCGTCAGACACAAGCTCGCCCGTGCATCCGCCGCCGAACAGGACGACGGCGTCTTTCAGCGAAGCCTGGTTTACGCTGTACACATCTTCGGCGGTGAGCCGGAAGCCTTTGGCCTGCATGTCACCGATGCGCTGGGAAATCAAGGACGGGAGCCACATCCCCTCGTCGGCCATCGCCGTCAGGGAAAAAACAAGCAGGGCTCCCAGGATCAATACGGTCTTTTTCATGGAAACAAGTTGGTCGTTTTCACAAAAATACGCATTTCCCCGGGAATTCCCAAAGCTATTCCGGATGCAGATACCCGTGCCGGACCAGGTCCTCCCGGCTTTCCACCGGGAACGTGCACCCTTCGGCGATGACGAACAGGTTGTCCGCCACCTTCGAAATCGCTTCGTAATTATGGTCCGTGACGATGATGCCTTTCTCGCGGCTCTTTTCCCGGATGAGCCGCTGGACGGTTTCGATATGGAGCGGGGCGATCTGTGAGAACGGTTCGTCCAGGATGCAGAAGTCGGATTCCGCCATCAGGACCAGATACAGTTCCGCCAGCCGGGCCTCTCCCCCGGACAGTTCCCAGAGAGGAGCACGGTACCGGCCGGAGAACTGAGGAAACAGGCCGGCGAACTCCCAGAACGGAACGTCATACAACCGGAAAGCCCGCCGGAGCGTCAGGCTCTCCGGAATCAGGCGGCTCTGCGGCAAATACTTGACCGGCAAACCGATACGGTCAAGGTCGAGCGGTGCGTCGTCCAGATGGACGCTGACATAATCGGCCTTCAGTCCTCCCATCAAAGCGCGGAACATGCAGGATTTCCCGGCGCCGTTCCTTCCCAGAAGCCCCGTCACCACTCCCGTCCGCGAAGTGATGTAACCGCCGCTCAAGACCGTCTTCTCTCCGAAGCGGACCACGACACTGTCGACAGTCAATTGATGGGTCATTGCTGCACAGTCACCAGGGTCAGCATCAGGAACAGCAAGCCGAAATCAATCGCCAAAGCCCCCACCAGCAGCTTCCGGGGGCTGCATCCCAGATTGATATAGAAGAACACGGCATCACGACTCACGAACTGGCTCCGCAGATACCACACCAGCGCCGTGAAAAACACCTTCAGGATGAAAGCGAGAACAAGGCCGGAATAGAAGAAGGACTGGGAAAGGAAAAACGTACACGCCACATTGAACAAGGTTCCGAACACCAGAAACACCTTGCCATAAGACAGTGTCGACAATATCTTATCCCCTATTGAAAGCACGGCATCCTTAGCACAAATATAATGCCGCGAGATGCGGGGCCTTGGTTCCTCTCCCGGCCGCATCGTTCTCTGGAGCAAGTCATTTTTTCAAAGACTGCATTGTTCCGAAGATCTCCCCATTCCAACCCAATTTCCGGGATGCAACCTTTCGTCATCCTGGAGCGCGACTGCTCGTCTCCTTTTCCCGCAATTATCTTCTCCGACACAATGCGGGCGGTTATCTTCCTGACATTCAGGCTGTTACCCATTATTCCCTGGGGGAATTCCCCCAGGGAATCTTGCGCAATTCATTGATATACAGCAAAGTAAGCGGACCAGTCAATCGAGGTTCACCTATCGAATACTTCGTCCCATTGTTTCTTTGTCAGAAGTGTCGGAGCATGTCGAAGAGGACACGTGCGGACCACAAAGAGCGGCATGAAGATGTCGCACAAACTGAAAGTATAATGACGAATACAATATGTACACTGCTGCGGTGTACAGAGTCAAAGCACCCAAAGCCCGATAATCGGTACGCTCCTCCGGCAAAACTCACTCCTGGGCCGCTTCTCCATGAGCAGTGAACATGAAATAATCTTCTAAGTGACGTATTGGTGTACACTGCGCCGGTGTGCAAACAACCTGGCGAGGTGTTTCAAGGACGGAGGCGGGATGGAAGGGTGGTGCGACGGCTCCGTGCGGGTTTCAGCGGCTGCGCCTGGGTCGGGAAGGGGCTTGACGGCGAACTCGCTCAGTTAGGCCGGCGTCTGCCGGCCTAACTAGCGCTCAGACAAGCGCCGTCATCCCTGCCGGGCACGCCCCTTCCCTCCGGCCCGCTGTCGCTGAAACCCGAACTCCGCCGTCACACCACCCTCCCCTCCGATACACCGACATCTTCAGAACAAAACATTCGTGACGGGAACGTTCCGAAGAGGCCCGACCTGAAACAGGTTTACAGAGGTTGGGAACCGCTCCACTCATACTCGATTGATTCCCAGGTACTTGTAAAAACATGAGTTCCAAACCTCCTCATTAAAGAGCGGGTCTGGAACCAATCGATTAATAATCTATTAACTATCAACATGTTACAAATAGGCAAGTTCCCAACCCCGACTGCCAGCACTCATCAAGAGGCATCAGGAGCCCGAAGTGACCCGACCTGGTTTTTCTTTACAGCTTTACAGCTTTACATCATTCAATGTAAACCTATTTCAGAACAAGTCACAGAATAACACGTTCGTGAAGGGATAGGGTCCGGGTCTTCACCATTCGGAGGCCCGGAGGGCCGACTCATCCCCCTTCCAGGGGGACCGAGGAGGTGTGCCCCCTCGGGGGCGGCCGCGATTGCGGCGGAGGGTTGGACGGCGGTAGGGCCGACGTTCTTAACGTTTGTGCGACGGCACAAACGAAAGATCCCCGACTGTCGTATGACAATCGGGGATCTCGAAGAACGGCGGCTACCTACTCTCCCAACTGGTGGGTCAGTACCATCGGCGATGGTGAGCTTAACTTCTCTGTTCGGAATGGGAAGAGGTGGATCCTCACCGCTATAACCACCGCAGTATATTACTTGAGAGAAAAGACACAATTCGGAGAGCCTTCCGGCCCATTGGAATCACAGTCAGATCTTCGCTACTTCTTGGCTTATCTTTCTCTTAGGAAAGTCTTTCGGGCCATTAGTACAGGTCAGCTGAGGACGTCGCCGCCCTTACACTTCCTGCCTATCAACGTGGTAGTCTCCCACGACCCTCAAGGGAAAATTCATCTCGAAGACGGCTTCGCGCTTAGATGCTTTCAGCGCTTATCCTGACCCAGCGTGGATACCCGGCGGTGCAGCTGGCGCCACAACCGGTATGCCAGAGGCTGGTCCGACCCGGTCCTCTCGTACTAAGGTC
>JAEEGF011239603.1_pt1 | contig 15611 bp, 13 predicted proteins | sample 9134171 | NCBI WGS metagenome assembly JAEEGF01 (sample SAMN16246542, study PRJNA631951) | gut metagenome | biome: gut microbiome; feature: rumen; material: AP-attached | host: Bos | place: Iran: Karaj | collected 2018-10 | reverse complement strand
TTAGTTATCCGGTTTAATTCACAAAAAAAATCAGAAATTTTCGCCGATAAAGTTAGGATTTTCATCATTTTCTGGCAATAATGATTAGAAGGAAAAAAGATGAAAATAACCCGCCAATACAATTATCCGCTTAAACCAGACAAACACCAGAAAGAGATCATGATGAAAATCTTTGGTTCAGTAAGATTTCTTTATAACCATTATCTCGACAGCCTGAAAGAAAAAAAGAGTCAGTATCGTCTGGCAAAGGAAATCGTCCTGGAATACAAGATCAAGTATCCTTTTTTAGAAGAGATTGACAATTCAATCCTGATGCATGTAATCTTCCAGGCTCAGGATAACATTAAAAATCTGCACCGATACAAAAAACGACGTGATTCTTTCTGCTCATTTACGCTGAGCAATCTTTACAAAAGACCGATCTATATCGTTGATGAAAAATGGGTGACCATAGCACCGCTGGGAAAGGTGAAAATTGTCTATCACCGCAGACTTCCTTCAGGCGCTAAGATTAAAAAAGCTACTGTATTCAGACAAGCAGAGGGAAAGTATTTCATCAGCATCTGTGTTGAATCAGAAAAAAATCCTCCGTTTAAGCATCTTAATCCACAAAACAGCATTGGCTTGGATTATTCTTCAGCTCATTTTTATGTCGACAGCAATGGCAATACGGCAGATCTTCCGCATTTCTACAGAAATAAAGAAAAACGTATTGCTGCCCTCGACAGGAAAATCAGAAACAGCACTCCTGGAAGCAATAATTATTTTAAATACAGGCAGGAAAGAGCGAAAATCTTTGCACGAATCACAAACCAAAGGAATGATCACCTGCATAAATTATCAACGAAACTCTCAAGGGAATACGACATCATATGTGTTGAAGATCTTGATCTGAAGGAAATTGCTGAAAAAGAAAATCTCGGAAAAAGCACACTGGACAATTCGTACGCCAAATTTGTTGAGATGCTGAAATACAAGATGGAGGAACAAGGGAAACTGCTTCTGCATGTCAACAGATATTACCCGTCATCCAAGACCTGCAGCGGCTGCGGTTTTGTAATCAAGGAGTTACCTCTGGATGAAAGAACCTGGACATGTCCAAATTGTCATATGACCATGAATAGAGATCACAATGCCGCAATAAATATAAGAAATAAATGTATTTCAAATCATTTTGGCCGTAGGGTATTCGGTCTATAGTCTCATAAAACAGAAAAATACCATCCACAACATAAATCAGAAAGTGTTATGAATAACTAACAACGGTCAGCGGGATATGCCTGCTGACATGCGCTCTAACTGATCATTTCACTTTCTGATTTTTATTTGTAAAGTTCAGTATAGGCTGGACCTGTAGCTCAGAAACTGATTGCGCCCCTTAAGAGCGAGGTCGCGAACGTTAGTCCAGGACCACCTTTTTGGGGAGAACGAATACAACTGGAGAGCAGTCAGGGGCGAATCCCCGAAAAGAAAAATCCGGAATAATTCCGGATTTTCTTAGATGAGTATTAATGGTGGAGAATAGGGGATTCGAACCCCTGACCCCCTGCTTGCAAAGCAGGTGCTCTCCCAACTGAGCTAATTCCCCAAAATGGTGGGCCTGATAAGACTTGAACTTGCGACCTCGCCCTTATCAGGGGCGCGCTCTAACCACCTGAGCTACAGGCCCATTTTTGGGCGCGAAGACCTAAAATACTGCTCCGTGCTTAATAATTCTACTTCAGGTCATCGCTTATTGTCAATAAAAATTTGTCATAAAGTAGAAAAGTAATCTATAATAATATTTACCAGTTATGAAGAAGTTCTTAACTTATATCTCGATAATAAGTATCGTACTGCTGATCTGCGGTTTTACCGGCTTTGAAAACGCCAGCGAAGATGGTGATACTTTTGTTTTTGACATCAATGATCTCTATGACTATCAGAAACAGTTCAAGAGCGAACCGTTGAATGTCTGCTCAACAAATGATGCGAAAACTTATATGGATTATCGCATGACCAATCTCATCGAATCAAGACAGTATCAGTTCTTACGCTACGAGTGCACAGTAGACAAGAATACCGGCTTCCTTTATGACAAAGACGGTTTTATTGCGGTAGCATTAGGCTCATATTACGGCGTGATCGGTGATCGTTTTTATTTCACACTCGATTCAGGTGTGGTACTTCCTTTGGTAAAAGGTGAAGAAAAAGCAGATGTCGACACAGACTCACAAGGCTGCTATCACACACTTGATGGCAGTGTTATCGTGTTTGTCATTGATGATGATTATGCCAGTGCATTTTTCGGAACCAACAGCAATGGCTATGTACTTGATGGCAATTACAATAATTATTCATTATTCAACGGGGGCATCGCAAAAGTTGAAAAAGTATTAGATGAAAAAAACGATAAGATCGTTTCGTTTCAGATTGATAATACTGTCCCTACTAACATTGATATCTTCAACTACGCTTCAGGCTATTGATAAAGATACAAAAGATAAAAGAAAAAGGAAATCAGCTCGAAGCTGATTTTTTAAAATTCGACAATCTTTATTTCAAACTCTTTATCTGGCGAGCAGATACTTATACAGTATTCATCAAGAATATCAATTTCTGATAAAAATAACTTAAGTTTTTCTCGATAAATAACCATATTATCATTTTCATCTTTTTCAATTGTGAATGACGAAAGCGGACAGTGCAGACCTTCGCCAGTGAATTTGATATAGCTTTCCTTCAGGGTCCAGTAACGGAAAAAAAGTTTCTTTCTCTCTTCTTGTTCAGTACAATCAAGCAGTTTTTTGTATTCTTCTTCCGAAAAAAAACGCTGAGCAATCTTCAGATCATATTTTCTGATCATCTCAATATCACAGCCGATCGGTTTGTCCGAAACCGCCAGGATGACGTAATCCTTGCTGTGAGAAACGCTGAAAAAGAAATAGGGATAATCCCTGAGCGAAGGTTTGCCATAAGGACCATATTCATAAACCAGGTCGCTAGTTCTGTATCCTCTATCATTCAATGCTTTTAAGATCAGCAATTCAGCTGCTGCCGAACGTTTTTTATCATCGTCACCATGAAGACGGTCGATCTTTTCTTTCCGCTGTTTGGACAGCAAAGCACAGTACTGATCATATAGTACAGGTTCATCCAGAAATCTGATACTGCTTATGTAAAGTTCATTCATTTCTTAAACAGTTTATCGCATTACTGATCCATGCACAATGTACAGAAATATATGCAGTAAAACAAAACACAATGAAAGCTGACAACTATATCGGTTACCAGGCGTATAAATCAAATCAGGAAATAATCAAAAAGACACTGAAAGATGCATCCTGTTTTTACTGTATAAAACTTTGCATATAATGGAATTATGCTACAAATTCGCAAAAGCCAAAAAGAAGATCTTAACAGACTTGCCGAGATCTTTGCGATCGCCAGAAAAAATATGAAGGAAAGCGGCAATCCCAATCAATGGAAAAATGATCGCCCGGCTATGAGTACAATCGAGACAGATATTGAAAAAGGCAATTCCTATGTCATCACAAAAGATGAAAAGATCATCGGAACTTTTGCCTACATCAGAGGAGTCGATCCGACTTATCTGGAGATTGAAGGTCAATGGCTAAATGACGGTGAATACGGAACGATCCACAGGATTGCATCAAGCGGCGAAGAAAAGGGTGTGCTGAAAACCGCAATCGATTTTGCTCTGTCACAAGGGATCGACATCCGCATCGACACTCACGAAGCCAACAAGATCATGCGCCATCTTTTAGACAAATATGGTTTTATCGAATGCGGCATCATCATCACTGACGATGGAACACCTCGCCTGGCCTATCAGAAAACTGCCGAAAAGAAACAAAAAGTGCTCGTAATCGTCGGCCCGACAGCAGTAGGCAAAACAGCTTTCGGAATAAAGTGTGCTCAGGACTTCGACGGAGAAATAATATCCGGAGATTCGATTCAGATATACAAAGGCCTGGATATCGGTTCAGCCAAACCGGATGCAGATGAACTGAAACAGGCGAAGCACTATCTGATCGACATCAAGGAGCCGTTTGATAATTACAGTGTCAAACAGTTTCAGGAGCTCTCCCGTTTTTATATCAGCCAGATAAGCGGCAATAAAAAACTCCCGATCATTGTCGGAGGAACCGGTTTATACATCAAGGCGGCTTTATACGATTATGTCTTCTATGACGAAGAAGAAGAGGATGATCAATATGAAGACTATACCAACGAAAAACTCTATGAACTGCTCAAAGAAAAAGATCCGGAAGCTCTCGAAAAGATCCACATCAACAATCGCAAACGTCTGATCAGAGCTTTGAATATCTATGAAAAACATCATAAAGGCATCTCAAAGATCAAATCAGAACAGGAACATAAGATGTTATATGATTGTCTGATCATCGGGCTGACGGCAGCAAGAGAAGAACTTTACAGCAGGATCGATCAAAGAGTCGATCAAATGATGGAAAAAGGCTTAATCAAAGAAATAGAAGGATTGCTGAAGAAAGGCGTGACTTTTGACAATCAGTGCATGCAGGGGATCGGCTATAAGGAATTCAGAGATTATTTTGAAGGAAACAGTTCGATTGAAGAATGCGCAGCTAAAGTCAAAACCAACTCAAGACACTTTGCGAAAAGGCAGTACACTTTTTTCAAAAATCAGTTAAATGTTGAATGGTATGAAAATAAAGATGAAGCTTTCAAGAGGGTTAAAGAATGGTTGATCTGAGCAGAATAGAATACCTGGTAGGGAAAAAGAGCTTACAAACGATCGGGAAGAAAAAAGTCATGCTGTGCGGCTGCGGCGGTGTCGGCTCTTTTGTGGCGGAAGCACTGTGCCGCTCGGGACTGGGCGAAATAACGCTGGTCGATTTTGACAAGGTCGAGCCATCAAATCTCAACCGTCAGCTGATGTCGGAAAAGAACAATATAGGCATCAGTAAAACTCAGGCTTTAAAAGAAAGACTTGTCAAAGTATCAGAGACAAAAGTAAATACCATCGATTCCTTTATTGATGAAAATTTTGAGATTTCTGATGATTACGATTATGTCATAGACTGCATCGATGTTCTTGCCAGCAAATATGCTCTGGTCAGAAAATGTCATGAGAAAAAGATACCGGTACTCTCTTCTTTAGGATCAGCCCGCAGATTAAAACCGGAAAAAATAACTCTTACTACGCTTGATAAAACCAGAAATGATCCCTTGGCCAAAGCTTTCAGAAGCCTCGTCAAAAAAGACAATTATCGTCATAAAATCGAAGTGGTCTATACCGATACCCCGGCCATCAGAACTAATGTTGTAAAAGAAGGCAAGACACATAAAGAAAAGTATCCGCTGGGATCAAGTATCTTTGTTGTAGGCAGTGTCGGATTATATATTGCGTCAATAGTTTACGAAAGGCTGATAAAGGAAGAAGAAAATGAAATTTAAAGAACTCAAATATGAACATCTGGATTATGAAAAGCTGAAAATCGAATTTGAAGAAAAACTTGACCGTCTGAAGCACGCAGCTGATATCGACGGATATCTAAAGATCTTCAAGGAAATAAATGAGTTTCGTGGTCATATCTCATCTATGCAGACGCTCTGCCAGATCAGACACACGATCAATACGGCTGATAAGTATTACGATAAAGAAAACAATTACTGGGACGAAACGCTGCCAAAACTGCAGGCTTACGAAGTTGAATTTGCCAGGATTCTTTTAGAGAGTCCATATCGCCAAGAGGCAGGAATTCCTGAAGCACTTTATAAGAGCTATGAAAATACACTGAAGTCATTTGATGTAAAAATCATTGAAGATCTGCAGAAAGAGAATGTACTGATCTCAGAATATGGAAAACTTAAAGCCTCTGCGAAAATCACACTGGATGGAAAGGTATATAATCTGGCCTCAATCGTTCCATTAATGAATGATGATGACCGGGAAACAAGAAAGAAAGCTGCTAAAGCCTACACGGATTTCTTTGCCGAGAATGAAGAGCGATTTGATGATATCTACGACAAGCTCGTTCATCTTCGTGACGCAATGGCAAAGAAACTCGGATATGAAAATTATATTCCTCTGGGCTATGTCAGAATGAATCGTCTTGATTATGATCAGGAAATGGTGAGGAATTACCGACAACAGGTCATCGCGGATATAGTGCCATTGAGCGTGGAACTCAGAAACAGACAAGCCAAACGGATCGGTGTTGAAAAACTTGAATACCACGATACAGGATATGGCTTTAAAAGCGGCAATCCGAAACCGCACGGCAATCTTGATGAACTGGTTCAGGCCGCATTGAAGATGTACACTGAGATGTCAAAAGAGACAGGTGATTTCTTCAAACTGATGGTTGATGATGAACTGTTTGATCTGCCAACCAGAGAAAACAAGGAAATGGGTGGCTACTGCACCGGCATCTATGACTATAAAGTTCCATTTATCTTCTCCAATGCCAACGGTACCGCCAAGGATGTTGATACCTTGACACATGAAGCCGGTCATGCCTTCCAGGCTTATTCCAGCTTCAAATATGTCGACATACCTGATCTGATGTTCCCAACGATGGAAGCAGCTGAGATCGATTCAATGTCCATGGAATTCTTTGCCCACCCATGGTCAGAACTGTTTTTCAAGGAAGACGCCGACAAATATCGTTACCACCACACAGAAAGCGCGATCAATTTCCTTCCATATGGCTGTCTAGTTGATCACTTCCAGCACGAAGTCTATGCCCATCCGGAAATGAGCCCTGCCGAAAGAAAAGCGTGCTGGCGCAGACTGGAAAAGATCTATAAACCGGATATTGACTATAAAGATTACGAAATCTTTGAAAGAGGAGCTTACTACTTCATGCAGGGACATATTTTCCAGTCACCTTTCTACTATATAGACTATACTTTGGCTCAGGTCTGCGCTCTGCAGTTTTATATCAGGATGCTGAACAAAGATGAAAACTGCTGGAACGACTATGTCCATATCTGCAGTCTGGGTGGAACAAAAAGCTTTGTAGAGATCGTAAAAGAGGCACATCTGAAAGTTCCTTTTGAAGACGGATGTCTGAAAGAGGTGGCAGCAAGAATCAAAGCTGAGCTCGATAAGACCGATGACAGCAAACTTTAAATGAACAGGAAGACGAAAGTCTTCTTTTCAGATGCTTAAATCATAAATACAGCTGTCCATATTTTTACCCATGTCCTCTTCCATAAAAATATAAAAATATAGTTGAGGAGGGACAAAATGAAAAAAGCTGAGCAGTTAAAAGAACTCAATATCGGACAGCACATTATTGTAATCAATGATGATCACAAGCAGGAATACGTGATCAGATCTCTGGAAGACAAACTGGTTCCCTATATCGTAGCTACAGATAACAGCTGTCATTCCTTGAACAAGGGAATTTGGATCAAGGAAACATAAAAAAAACGGATATATCATTACTGAAATACCCGTTTGTCAACAAACTGAAAGGCATCACTGCCTAATTAAGCTGATAAGAGGATTTTGTCATCGAGATCAGTACCGACCGTTTCCTTGAATTTTCTGACGAGATCACCTACTTCAAGTCTGTCTCTTTCTTCACCAGAGATATCATAGATGATTCTGCCGTCACTCAGCATCAAAGTCCGGTTGCCGATTCTTAAAGCCTGTTCCATGTTGTGGGTGATCATGAGACAGGTTATACGGTTCTCGTTGACGATCTTTTCAGTCAGATCAATGACCTTTTTGGCACTTTCCGGATCAAGCGCTGCTGTATGTTCGTCGAGCAAAAGCAGTTTTGGCGGATTGATGGTAGCCATGATCAGAGCCAGAGCCTGCCTCTGGCCGCCGGAAAGAAGTCTGACTGGTGTACTCATTCTATCTTCCAGACCCAAGTCAAGTTCTTTGAGCTTTTCATGGAGATAGAGTTTATCTTTCTGTTTAGGAATCGAGAGCCAGCTGCCGTGTTTGGCTGCCAGGATCAGATTTTCATAGACAGTCAGATCAGGTGCTGAACCTAATAGAGGATCCTGAAACAGACGGCCAATATAATTGGCTCTGTTATATTCTTCATCCATCGTTACGTTCCTGCCATCGATGAAGATCCTGCCCTCATCAGAAAAGATAGAACCGGCAATCAGTGAGAACAGAGTTGATTTGCCTGAACCATTGGCGCCAATCAGACAGACAAACTCACCTGGATTTACCTTGAGTGAAAGATTGTTTATAACTCTTTGGGAGTAAGCTGTATCAGGATTGAAAGTTTTTGAGACGTTGATCAGTTCTAGCATGCTTTTCTCCCTTCTATCTTTCTTCTGTAAAGAGGATAGTTCTTTTTCAGGTATGGTCCGGCAATAGCGATGATGACGATGATTGAAGACACCAGCTTAAGCATGTAAGCAGGCATATTCAGTCTGAGGGCAAAAGTATAGACCAGACGGAAGATGATGGTTCCGATGACAGCACAGATACTTCTTACCCTGATCGATGAAGCCGAAGAACTGAAGATATTGCCGATCAGCAGCGAAGCCAGCGAAATCGTCAGCATGCCCTGTCCGATATCAATATTGACCGACTTCTGTGATTGAGCAAGCAGACAGCCGGAAAGCGCACAGAAAGCACCGGACAGACACAAGCCAATAGTGATCATGATTGTGGGATTGATAGAAGATGATTTGACCATGGCCGGATTATTGCCAGTCGCTCTGATCGCAATGCCAAGTCTTGTTCTAAGAAAAACATTGAGAAAAATCAGAACCAAAGCAACCGCGATAAAAGCTATAATGAGCGTCTGTTTGCCAGCCAGCAATGACTCACTTAAGGCATCTTTCAACAGAGTAAAGACAGTGACGGTTTTATTCATATTGAGCAATGAAGAATTGCCCATGATTGCAATATTGATGGAAAATAAAGCAGTATTGACAATGATGCCTGACAGAAGAGAATCGATACCCATCTTCGTCTGCAGGAAAGCGGTGATAAAACCAGAGGCACACCCCGCAAGCAATGCAGCCAGAATTGAAAGGTAGGGATGTCCGCTTATCGCCACGACCGCACCTGCTGCTGCTCCTAAAGTAAAGCAGCCGTCAGTGGACAGATCACAGATATTGAGCATGGCATAGCTGAGGAATAAAGCCAGGACTGTCAAAGAAGATATCAGTCCGAGTTCCACAGCTGTTTCAATAAGTAAAGTCATATCGGCTCCTATTCAAAGTATTCAGCTGTTTCCAGTTTCTGCACCTTTGTGCAATACGGGCTGAACAATTCAATGATCTTATCCTGATTGAACCCCAGCATGTCACAGACGTTGGTGTTGATTGTCGCGATACCGTTATCGAAAGTCTTGACAGCAGTAGTAGCTGGAGTCTCGCCATTGACTAAAATATCGCAAACCATTTCCGCTGTTACTCTTCCCAGATTGGCATAATCAACGCCATAGCCGGCAAAAGCACCATTCAAGGCAAAAGAATCGGCACCGGCAAAATGCGGAATACCGGCTTTGGCCAGTTCTTCATAGATCGATAATTCGGCAGTCATGACAGTGTTGTCTGAAGGCGTAAAGATCGCCTCGACCTTTTCGCTTATCAGTGATTGAGCAGCCAGTCTGATCTCATCAACGCTGGTTCCGGTTCTTTCGATCACTTCTATACCTTTAGTCGAAAGCAGATCTCTGGCCTGATCGATAGCGGTCTTGGAAGAATCCTGTGATACGTCATATAAAAGCCCAACTTTTCTGATTCCCGGCTTCAGTGCAAGGATCAGATTGATGATGGCTTCTGTATCAAGATAGTCAGAAGTACCGGTAATGTTTTTGCCGGGATTATCAAGTGAATCAATCAGCCCGGCAGCTAACGGGTCAGAAACAGCCGCGAAAACAACCGGTATCTGATTGTCCTCGGTCAATGCCTGCATATTCATGGCAACCGGTGTAGCTACACCGATCATCAGATCAACCTTGTCAGCTATGAAATTGGTGATGATCTGATTCATGACGTTGGCATCCGCATTGGCATTGTCGTAATTGATGTTGAATTGAACATCATTTTCTCTGCCTAATTCCTGAAGTCTCTCCGTGATATTGTCACAGATCTGATTCAGTGAGGCATCATCAACATAGTTGCAGATACCGACTTTAAAAGTTTTTGTTTCACCGCTGACATCTTCTTCTTTTGAATTGGAAGAACAGCCTGTCATAGCCATAGCGATGAACAGACACAAGCACAAAGACAATAATTTTTTCATGATCCTTCTCCTTTTTCGAATAAAATAAAAATCCTGTCCCAAATCTGCTGGGACAGGATTAAATTGTAAATCCTGCGGTGCCACCCGGCTTGGTATCAACAGATACCCACTTAGTGCATACAAGTCATATGCCGGCATGTCTTACGTGCTGCCTTTACGTCGCCCATACTCTCTTTCGATTTCAGCTTGCCCTCAAAAGTCCATTCGGTCTCATTTTTCTGTCACTTTCCACCCTGCGTGACTCTCTATCTGAACCTTGATGAAACTTACTTACTCTTTATCGCTGGTTTAATTTATTCTATGGACAAGGCGAATGATTTGTCAATATGTTTTTAGGGAAGGTACAATTAGTAGGTAAGGAAGAAAATATTATGATATGTAAAGCACAAATACTTAATCTCAAGGATAAGGTAATCACTTTTGAAAACTCTATCCGTATCGAAGATATTCTTAAAGAAGTCAAAGATGAACTGCCATACCCGGTCTATCTGTCCAAGTTAGATAACGCGTATCGTGCTCTGACTCACATTACGGAACATGACTGCAAGATTGAATTTCTTGATCTGCGCAATCAGGAAGCCTGGATAGTTTATCAGAACTCGCTGATCCTGATCTTTATCAAAGCGGTACATGATGTTTTAGGCAAAAAGGTTCTGATCACCGTTAATAACTCTCTGAATAAAGGCCTGTACATAACTTCGCCGCACAAGTTCTCGCAGGAAGACATAGACAATGTCAAGGCAAGAATGGACGAGATAATCAAAGCTGATCTGCCGATCGTCAAAGAACATCTGACTAAAGAAGCTGCCGGAATCTTAGCCAAGAAGCAAAGACTTGCTGAAGCCAGCAAGCTGCTTGATTCGATCACCAATATCGATGATATTCAGATCTATTCTCTGGAAGATGAGATCCAGATCTTTTATGATCTGCTGGTCCCATCAACAGGATATATCCAGCTCTATGATATTGTAGCCTACCGTAATGGTCTGGTCCTGCGCTATCCTCATCCAAACAACCCGCTTGAACTGCCGCCTTATGAGGAACAGGAAATGCTGTATAACGCTTTCTCTGAGGCAACAAAATGGGGTCAGCTGATGAATGTCAATTTTGTCTGTGATCTGAACGAAAGGATCATTTTTGACCGTGTCGAAGATATGGTACTGATGCAAGAGGCTCTGCATGAAAAGCGCATCAGCAATATTGCCGATATGATCACTGAGAAAAAGGCCCGCGTCGTTCTGATCTGCGGTCCAAGCTCTTCGGGCAAAACAACTTTTGCCAAGAGATTATGCATCCAGCTGCAGGTCAACGGATTCAAGACCTTATACATGGGCACTGATGATTACTACAAGGAATACAGTGAAAGAGTCTATGATGAAAACGGTGAAGTTGATCTGGAGACTATCAGAGCGATCGATACTGAACTATTTACCAGACAGATCGGCGAACTGCTCGAAGGCAAAGAAGTCGACCTGCCGAAATATGATTTTTCGATACCTGGCAAGATCTTCGGTCAGAGGATGACAAAGATTGATAAGAATACGATCGTGGTCATTGAAGGAATCCATGCAATGAATGATGAGATGACCTATACGATCCCTGATGAAGATAAGTTCAAGATCTATATCTCACCATTTACACCAATCTCTATTGACCATCACAACCGCATATCCACGACCGATACGCGTCTGATCAGAAGAATGGTCAGAGACAACAAATTCCGCAGCTCGCCAGCTCAGAGAACGATCTCAATGTGGCCAAAGGTACGATCATCAGAAGAAGTCAACATCTTCCCATATAACGCCAAAGCAGATGTCTTCTTCAATTCCAACTGTATCTGTGAGTTTGCGGTATTAAAAAAATACGCTGAACCGTTACTTAAACGCATTCAGCGACATGAACCTGAATATGGTGAAGCACAGCGTCTGCTGTCTTTCTTCAAATATATCGATCCGATCTATGATGATTCACTGATTCCCAATAATTCGATCATCAGAGAGTTCATCGGCGGATCAGTCATTGTCAAATAAGCCAAGCAAAAACCGGAATTTCTTTCCGGTTTTTGATTCTTTAAGAATTATTTTGCGGTGAACTCAACCCAAGTGCCATCATTGGCGATCCACTTGTTGTAGTCGATTCTGTACCAGATGTAGCCTTCATTCTGCTCGATTTCATATACTTCGTACTGAGCTGGATAGTTTGTCTGTCCCATCCATGTACTATTCTTTGAAGCTTGGCTACGGATGTTAAGGTTATTAGTAACAACCTTAGCGATACCGATAACTCTTAAACCAGCACCACCAGCTACTTCATTTAATTGTTCGTCTTTCAGTAATTCTTCTGCCATGATTTCCTCCTTTTTACTGATTCCTCACTTAATTATACCGTAATATTATTTATCCAAAGAAAACAATTTTCTCTTTGGCTAAATGTCATCAGGTATGTTTTGCCTTGAATAGATCTAATAAATCTATCCGTACTTATATACGCGGGCTTCTCATTCTGTGGCAATCATTTTTGAAAAATTCTGAAAAACCTTCATTTTTTGTTCAATTATGCAGTCTTTAGTGAAGTCAGATAAGCATCAAGATACTGTTCAGCGACCGGTGATTTCTTCACCGTCGGATTGAGGTATTCTTTATCACTGAAGAAGACAAGATAAGGTTTTCTGATCGTATCAAAGCCATCTAAAGGATTGTTGTCAACAACCATGAATTCGGCATTTTTGCCTTCTTCGATGCTCCCGGTCTGTGAATCGATGCCGATGATCTCTGCGTTGTTTAGGGTCGCCAGATATAAGCAGGTCTTACGATCGATATCGCAGAGATAATGAACATATTCAAGCTCACGCCACATGTCATAGTGAGTGATGAACGGACAGACGGTATCAGTGCCTAAACCTACTTTGACGCCGTTTTTAAGACACAATTTAGTTGCGGCAATGATCCCTTCGAGCAATACTTCGGAATTATATTCCTGAATATCATTACTGCCGGTCGCTTCATGCGGGAACTTGGCTAAAGGGACAGCTGGTGAGAGAGTGGCTACCAGTACAGAATCGTTTTCCTTGAATCTGCACGCTGTTTTTTCGTCTATCAGTGCGCCGTGTTCAATTGAATCGACTCCGCAGTCAAGCGCCACTTCGATGCCTTTAGGAGATTCGACATGAGCACAGACCTTTTTATTGAGACTGTGGGCTGTATCACAGCACAGTTTTACCTGAGCTTCGCTCATTCTCATTTCACCGGGTTCACCTTTGACCTTAGCATCAAGGACACCGCCGGTGATCATGATCTTGATCCAGTCTGCTGTTTCGGCCGTCTTTCTGATAAAGCGGACGAAATCCTCGTCATCTTTTGCACCATAGGCAACACTTCCTTCCATGTGACCGCCCGGTACTGTTACCGCACTGTCACAGGAAATGATACGCGGACCCGTGATCTTTCCTTCTTTGACCTCATCTCTCATCCTTGAATCAAAGGTCGCAAGACCGCCGACGGTCCTTATCGTAGTGGTACCGGAAAGAAGCTCGGTCCTGATGGCGTCTTTGCACATGCCATAAGCGATCGCTCTGGTCAAAGGATTGGACATCATGAACCTGGCAAGTTTTTTTGAATCGGTCTGTTTCTTTTTCGGGAAACCCGAACCAGGTGTATGAACATGGAGGTTGATCAATCCGGGAATGAGATAGCGACCCCCGAGATCTTCGCCGGAAACAGAATCATCGTTCCCGGCTATTTTGACGATCTTCCCATCTTCAACTGTGATCATCATGTTTTTCTGGACTTCCATATCCTTGCGGCCACTTAGAATATTGACGTTTTTGTATGTCTTTTTCATATTTCCCCCTGATAAATGATATGCTTATTGATTTTCCTAAATTATATAACGTGTTAAGCTCTGAATGCCGATCCTGTTTCTGTGTCTTTTTTCGGGAAACACCCGATCTTCAGATCATGAGACTTAAAATCTCGATGAATACAAGAAAAAACATAGTCCTGATGAATACTTAAATTTATTGAAAAAGAGCTATCGAAACATTAAACAGTACACAATTTCATATCTGTAATTTCAAATTTACAGCCATATGTAATTTTTGTTCGTAAAAAACAACGGAATGAAAAGAATCGGTTTCTATTTTGAAGCGTTTTCATTTCCAACTTAAACGTATAAGTTAAATATTAATAATAATATAATTATAGAAAACCAGGGCTTTATGGAGATATAATTATATTGGTTAAGTATGTGCTTTTTGCATACTTAACGGGTAATTAGTAAAAGAATTTCGAGGTAACGGATATGAGGAAAAAGGAATTCAGAAAGATTACCGGGATCCTGATGGTCATCGCATTATTTGCGTGTATTTTTACATACCGTGTATATGCCGATGAACCCGAGAAGGCGAATGATCCTGAAACACAGGAAAACAGCACTCAGAATGGGAACTCCACAGCAGATTCAGGCAATCAGGAAGACAAAAAAGAGGAAGAAAAGAAGGAAGGAGAATCGTCACAGCCTGCAGATACGAATAGCGGCGATGCTTCTTCAGGAAGTGATGAAAACGAAGAAGGTGCAAAATCAGCTAAAGGCGAGACCGACACAAAAGGTGATGGCTCCAATGGCGGCGAAACTCCGACATCGCCGAATGAAAAAAAAGCAGCAGGTGACGCACCCGCATCAACAACAGATACTCCAGCTCCTGAAGCTAAAGGTGAAGGAACTGATGGTACTGAAACTAACAAAAATGAAGAAACTCCTCAAAGCCATGAAGTTGGTGATTTTATCGTTACCGGAGATGAAAATAATTTTAACTATGAAAATGGAATTCTTACGATCACGGGTGATGTGTCAGTAAGAAACAGAGATGGTGTTGAAAAAACTAATGAAAGGATTGTTGTAGCGGGTGATGCAACGATAGTTCTTGAAGGAATCAATATCGAAACAGGTGCTTATCTTACAGAAGACGAATTCACAGAATTGACTTCTAGAGATGCGTCTTTTACCGGTTTAACTCTTCCTTCAATAAATAAAGATGGTGTAACTTATCTTAATGCGTCATTTAATAATGATTTTAGTGAAAGCGTTGTTAAAAAACAGAATGTTCTGTTTCATAATGAAACGGATACCCATAGCGGTTCTCCAATTACGATTAACCCAGGCTGTAATGCGATCTTAGAATTACAAAATGGAAGTGTCAATACAGTTAAGGGATTCAGTGTTATTGGTGATTGGAATAAACTTAGCTTTGGCTTTGCCGGTATAGAAGTCGGGAGAAATGCTGAAGTTCTTTCAAGTTTAACTATTACTGGAGAAGGAAGCCTGAATGCTTACGGAGGATATAATGGTGCCGGCATCGGAGGCACAAAACGTTTGGGCAACGACTCAACTTACG